>Ga0129348_1000494_pt1 | contig 14064 bp, 16 predicted proteins | sample CPBDNA_4_FD_94424 | JGI IMG/M metagenome (GOLD analysis project Ga0129348, IMG submission 94424) | Freshwater to marine salinity gradient microbial communities from Chesapeake Bay, USA - CPBay_Sum_27_0.8_DNA | ecosystem: Environmental > Aquatic > Marine > Coastal | place: USA: Chesapeake Bay...
ACTTCTTCTTGGCGGTACTGAACTCCTCTACCTTCGCAACACCGGCCCCACCCCTTTCAGCCTGTGCCTGAGTTCTAGCAAGCACCGACGCCTGCTGGATAAGCTGGCGCAGAGCCATAGATCCTACAGCCATGGACTCCTGCTGCTCTGGATCAAACCGAAAGCGCACCACAGGCGCACGACCCTGGATGTCTTCGCCAGCAGCACCCTTCATAAGAAAGTAGACGTCACTCAGAAGAACACTCCAAGGACTGTCTTTGGGCTGCAAGCTCACCAGCTTTAGTAGCTGGTACTGGAGACGTAGCCACATTTGTTTGTCCAGCCTCTGGAGCAAGAACGAAAGCTCGCCATGCCTTGAGACAACTTTACGGACTACTACGATGCCCAGCGTGTTTAGGGTCTCTGAAATTTCTAGACCTACCGACTCTACAGTTTGCATGACTATTCACCAGGTTACGACCCTAAGGCCATAGGTTGCATTTCCAAGGTGTCGCGTGCGTGTAGCGGCACCTAACAATATGAAAGACTGCTCGTCTATCTGATCTGAGTAAAGTACAGGTAGACCAGCGACAGTGTCCTGCCCATCGGCGGTACGTGTGTTAGGTGCACCGATACTCAGAGAGAACAAATTCTCACAGGTGGTCTTAGAAGAAACCACCACCGCTAAAGGCACGTAGTTGCGCTCTACAGAGTAGTGCATGCTCTGTAGCAGTCTCGTGCATGGATCTCCACTGAAAGCGTTCTCTTCCAAGTAGACGCTTTTCAGAAGCTCTTCAACGTCTGGCTTAGGTACTGCCAAGCTCATCATCTGAGAGGGCAATCTGAACCAGCGTACCTGCAAGCTCCCAGAAGCTGCGTCTATGATTAGGCGCTGCACCGCAGGGTAAGTCAAAACACTGGCTACCGCATCCACGATGCCTTGCTTACTTGGGGGAAGTTCAAGCTCGTCTACCACTTCTATAAGACCGGTACTCACTACAGATCCTCCACTTTGACTTCGCCGCCACGCTGCCTGCGCAACTCTGTCAGCAAGTGTATGACCAGCTTGGTAAACGAGATGCCGTGGTCGTCACAGTACTCGTGCACCCACTTCTTTAGTTCCTTAGGAAGTCTTATAGTAGTGACCGCTTTCTTCTCACGTCCCATATGAATAGCCAAGTCTCTGGTCGGTATGTCCATAGTAAGTACCGATTCTTCTCGCATGCCTGAGTAGCCTGACCTGTACGCCTCAAGTACCGTGCCCGTCCAACTCGAGTTAAGACGTACTGGCCATACCAAGTGTAGAAAGTGAGCGGGCGAGGTCCTTACTTTCTTTTCCTTAAGAAGCTGCCTGCATGTGAACAGAATCAGCGTGGCAGAAAGCCTAAGACTCTCTTCCCACTCCTCTGTGGTGAATCCAGTAGGCACGCTACTGATAACCATAGGCCGTAGAGACTTACAGTTTGAACACACCTTACCTTCCAAGGATCTCGGATACCGGCAGTTGCTACATATCCACGTCGTCCTCGTGGGGGAAAACGTCTTCCATAACTTTGGGTAATGCTTGCTTATAGCTGGTATTAGGCGCATGCACTCTCCTCGTTACGACAGGCTCACTAACATGCCTGTTACCTAACGGTGCCTCCGTGTAAGCGCCGCTGGCTAGAGACATCACCTTGTCCGCGTCGGCCATTGAGACGTGGACCATGATTCTCTCACCGGTATCAGTGTTAGTAAGCTTCAGAACACTCAACTCTTCTTGGGACGTAAAGCTAGTCTCTAGACTAACGCCCTCGACTACGATTTCGGGCATCCTCAACGTTCCTCCACTGGTTCTCTTTACGCGGTTTAACCGGTGCTCCTGGCACTATCCTTCTAGGACCTTCCTCAGCAGCTTTACTAAGAATCTCGGCAGGTGACATTCGGCTGGCCACTTGTTCATCTTCAGACCTGGTCCAAGGGAAGGTCAGATACAAGTACTGACGCATCCAGTGCGTCTTTGCTGCACCTCCCAGGCTTGCTCCCCCCATACGGGCAAACTGCTCTATAGCGGACCTCTCCAGGCGGTTGTCGTGAATGATCGAACAAACCATCTCGCGGAGGGACCCAGGTCTGGGCATGTGGTCTAGCTTGTCGTACATCATGTTAGCACGCCCCCATCCCTCCGGGGTCCTCAGATATTTCCCAACAAGTCACCCATAGGGGCAGAGTCAACTCGGTCGTTGAACCAGTTCATGTTCAAAGTCAGCAAGACGATCAGGTTCTCCTTGAGACCTCTGATGACCGCGAGCTTCTTTTCAAACATGGCGCTGTCTATTTTCTCAGGGGCTTTTGGGTCGTTGCAGATCTCAGGCAGGGAAACCGACCGCTTACTTGTCTTGATCGCAACTACCTGAAAAGTCAGACGTGCATCCTGGATAAAGTTGCCCTGTTCAACTCGGTTGGTGTACTTGGTCATGGCTTGAGTGTCTATCCAGTTTGAATCAGACTTGCGGATAGACCGGTAAACGACAGTGAGCTTACCTTTGTTGAGGATAGGTACTTCCTGGGTAAGCGTATCTGAGAAAAGGACTTCGTCCAGATCGAAGTCCTCAAGCCGACTTTCAATGCTCTTACGTACGTGGATGTTATCAACCTTACTGTTTGTGTAGTAATAGTTGTTAACGATATCATCCATGCTCGGGTGCGTAACACTGTTGTCAGTCTCAGCAGCTTCCTCCACCTTAGTAGGCTCAGGCTCAGCGCCTTTCGCCTTGTCTTCGGAGATATTAGTTGCAACTGCTTGCTGCAGAGCGGCCAAACCTTTCAGGGTATCTTCGCTTAAGATAGACTGCTGCCCCTTGTTGTTGACAGCGGCATCCACAATCTGCGCGTCCTCCGGTGCGTTCAAAGGTACGCGGGTAGGGTTAGACATATACGGGTCTTGGTTATTCGACATCCGGACATTCTCCTTCGGGCTACTCTTGGTCTACAAGCCTACAGTTCTCACAGGTAAACCTAGGCCAAAGACGTTTCGCTGCGTAGAAAAGACAACTATCGTAATGCGCGCAACTAAACAGTCTGCGCATCATAGAGTCTGCTGTAGTTTCTGTAGGTCCTAGCGCGGTGCGTTCTTCATTCTTTTTGTTTCTGGTCTGAGTTAGCACGTACCACACAGTTTGTTGTTCGTTAGCTCTCATCTTTGAAACCGTCAACAGAGAAGTTTAAAGACTCCACGCCTAAAGCCTTAGTGCCTTTCTTGTTAAGCTGTATCGTGACATTGATGGACGTACAGTAGCTACCCAACTCCATTGAAACAAACTCGGTTTCTAGCCGGTCTATCAAAGCGTTGACTACAGTCTCCACTAGTAGATGGTACAGTTCCATAACACCTCTTGATCACGGTACGATCAAAAACTTGAAATACTGTATAGCATTATGACATACAAATAGCAAGCAAAAAATAGGGTTTTGAAGGTATAAGATGATTGATACCCCCTTTACTTTCGAAGGGGAAAACAGAGGAGATGAGGCTATGACTCTGAAGAAGAGCGAAGCTAACAAGAAACTGCGGGAGATCAACTGCCAACTTCCTGCACGCCTCGGCTACAAGGCCGGGGCGATCACGCGCAAGCTCCGCAGCCGATACCTCGCGGAGCAGCTTCCTACCGTTGACCCGGCAACAGATCCGGGCCTCAACGGGAAGAGCATCTACGTCAGCTTCGAAGTTGACGCGGATGCTCTGGAGCAGGCCATCCAAAGGACCGGAGGCGCCACCCAGGCGTCTATCGTCCGGGCCGCGATGGCAGAGGCTCTCAAGAGCACGCCCAAGGACGAACTGGCTACGGCCTTAGAGGTTATCAAAGCGGCGACAGCGTCTCAGGACGCCATCGACGAGTGGTACCTCGGGGCCATGACGGAGATCGAGGAGAGCCACGCGGAGAACGTCGCGCTCCTCGAACTCTCCAAGGCTCAACGCCTGGAGGAACTCGACGTGGAGTACAACAAAAAGCTGGGAGCCGCGAAGGCCCCCGGCGAAGCGCTCAAGGAGGTGCAGAACCTCCTTGAGCAGTTGCAGAAAAGCTGATAGTTTTTCTGCAGAGAGGTGAGACCAAGACGACACTTGTCACAGATTTGTCTAGTCAAGGTCTCACCTCTTCCTCTCGGCACTGTGGCCCAACTGGCAGAGGCGCTAGCCTTAGGAGCTAGATGTTGTGGGTTCGAATCCCACCAGTGCTATTTTGTTACCTGCCTGTAGCTCAACTGGTTAGAGCACTGGCCTTATAAGCCAGAGGTTCCGGGTTCAATTCCCGGCAGGCAGACTACGCGCCCCCTGACAAGGGCTAGTAGGGGTGGCCCCTCTACGATTGAACTGGACTAGTCATCCAGAATAATAGCCCCTCCTCGGAGAGGCGGGTGATCAACAGCCCGTTAGTAGCGACGAGCGAAGGTAGTAAGAGAGGTCAGAGATAGGTCTCTGGTCGAAAACGGGAAACCCGCAAGGGAGTCTCCTTCGCCAAAACACTTCGGTGTGCCGTGTATCGTTACTGTTGACCGTTTGCACCCATAGCTCAATGGATAGAGCACCGGCCTTCTAAGCCGTAGGTTCCAGGTTCGAGTCCTGGTGGGTGTGCTGACAACGAACTGTACTTTGTGCTGACTGCCTGACGCGGGGTGGTAGCAGGCAAGACAGATCCATAGGAACACAGTTAGTTGTCTTTGGGATCGTAGTGTACCGGTCGTACACACTAGGTCATTGCCCTAGGCGTGGGTTCAAGTCCCACCGATCCTTCTTAGCCTACTTAGGCTGGCACTGTAAGCAGCTGTCAAAAAGCCAGCCGTTGGTTAGCAGGGTAGGCGAACCTCATGCGTAGGGGCGTGAGACTTAGTAAGTCGGTGCACAGACTTGCGACGTAAGAATGATACGGATGCTGTCGGACAGCAAAAGAGCAGCCTATGACCCCTGGGTATCATTCACCCTACACAACTCAACAGAGGAGGGAAAACCATGAACGTTTGTAACTAAAGGTTGTGCTTATCAACGCCGGGAGGGCGGCAATAAACCCTCACTATTAAGGGGTTCCACACCATAAGTTCGAATGCAGATGGGGTGTGGATTGATAAGATGGTGGGGTCTTATCTCATGGAGCCGCTAGCCCGTGCTCTATAAAATACGGCGAAACCAGGGCGTAACTAAGTGCTGACGCAGGTAGTTACACGAAGAGTTTGGGTGGGCAACTCTTTACGGATCCATAGCTCAATGGCAGAGCTGGCCGCTCATAACGGCTTGGTTGCAGGTTCGAGTCCTGCTGGATCCACTGTAGGGGGCTCCTTAAGTCCTGTCGTAAACCCGCTCCCCTACCCACTGTGAAGTGTTCATAGCATACGCGGGCTCAACAGGCTAGGTCTAGAAGTGGCCGAAACCAGACCCTGAGGGAAGGGTCTGGGACTTCACGGTCGGTTAGCTCAGTTGGAAGAGCAGCGCCCTTACAAGGCGAAGGTCGTCGGTTCAAGCCCGACACCGACCATTCAACCTATCACACCGTGATCACCAAGTGATCACACAAACCGCACAGTTATGTGCAAAGGAGAAGTATGACTTTGGAGTCCTACAAAGAAAGGGATAAGTTTGTCGTGCCCGTACCTCCCGTAGAGGTGCAGGAAATCAAGGAGCTTCTGAATCAGGTGCTGGCCACCTGCAGGCGTGATGCGCCTTTAGGTACGGACTACTCGGAAGTCCAAGAAGCACTGAGTGTGCTGTGCAAACTAGAAAAGGGCGCGTTCGAAGTGCCCCTGCGCAGCCCGGTAGTGACCATCGAGCAAGACGAAGATGCACCGTGTCCCGACGAATGGTGGAGCGAATGGAAACTGGTTCCGTACCTGTCGGGCAAGTCAGGATACATGCCTCCAGACGATGCACGGTTTCACTACTCAGGGTACACATCCTACGAACTTTCCGTCTTTAGACACAGCTGCACTGTATGGTCGTTGAGAGGTTCAGGCCCGCAGTGTCGCTGGGACACCACCGAAGAAGGTGGTCTGCTTGTTTACCTGGGTGAAGGAGAGGGTCCCGAAAAGGAAGCTCAGAGCTTTCTAGACACCTACAACCAGTGGCTAGAAGGCGACATCTTCCACGTCACGATAAGTGACGGAATGGGCGGTATCCATGACAGCTGCGGGGGGTTGTATGGGGTGGAGAGCGTTGAACTCTACCTTAAAGACATGGGCATCGTGAACCCTGACTTCAGAGGCACATTGAGTGCCTTGATGAGCCCTTGAAGCTCACAGCCATAAGCCTCTTTGAGACCACGCGTAATCTCAAAGAGGTTTACCACAACACCAAGTGGGTCAAACGATCCACTGGAGAAGCACTGCTAGCAGAGTACGTGCTAGGTGTAGAAGAAGACGTAGCCCTTATAGAACCCGTCGAGTACGAGGATGGTACGTACTTCTTTGTGTGGATATATAACCACCTAGATATAGGCAAACAGCCAAAGCACTACCTACCACTGGAATACCCAACCAGAAGGGGTGCAAGAACAGCGGCAGTCAAAGCACTGCTGCACCTTCACAGCAATGAAGCGTCTTGGAGACGCTTTTTCAACGGCGACAACAGCTTAGGGAGCCATCATCATGAGCGATGAGTACGTGACTATTCAAATGGACTTCACTAGAAAAGTGGAGCAGACGTCAACGGTGTCATTCAAGCTGCCAAAGAAACTGGCAGACCTTATAATAAATCAGGCAGGTTGGGGGGAGGAATTTGAACTGGACAAAGGCGAGGACCCTGATTTGTACGCCCCGGAGACGTTGGAAAACGCTTTTGCGCAGATACTACAATCTCCCTCGTTATCAGTATGGGAAGATAACGAGATATTCGACGAGATTAATGTACAGGCTAACGCCGTGAGGCATTCATACACAAGCCCCGCTTTCAACGAGAAAATGGAACGCTTGTTTAAGCAGTACTGTGTAGACTACGTAGTCTTCACAAAATCCGGCACTCTACAAGAAGTGCCTATCCTCATCTGCGAGGATGTTGAGACGCAGCTTCAACAACAGACCCCAGACGCTGTAGGCGCGGTACCGAAAGAGTCCAAAAGCCTTATACTCTTTGAAAAGCCCGAAGAGAAATAGATCACACTGTGATCAGCAAATAAAGTAGTGAACGTAAGTTCACTACTTTAAACAAGGGACGCCGATGAGAAGGGGACACGCAAGTATAGTGCACCCCTTCTTTTTATCTAAGACTTCTTCCGTTAGCAGATATCAAATCAGTACAGTGGTCTCTCCCACTCTGAAGAAGGCTTTAGAGTGCGGTACTGGCAAACCGATAAAATACCAGCACGGAGACTACCGCGACATGACCACTTTCGTTGTGCCTGAAGGCATGCCCCTAAGCATTTTTGAAGACAAGTACGCACGTAAGCTTGATGAAGGTAGAAAACAAACCTGGGAAGAGCGAGTAACTGAAGTAGTCGAGGGTAATACCCTACTCGCCAGTCACTACAAGAACCGAGAAGTTCCTAAGGAAGAAAAAGCTGAGTTCTTAGATCTCATGAAAAGAGGTGTGCTTCCCATGTCAGGAAGACACCTACAACACGGAGATAAAGAGCAAGTACACCGGCTAGGTGAGAACTTCACAAACTGTAGCACCTCGGCATTCAGTTTTCTGAAGTTCTGGCTACTGATGAAAGGTAGCGGGGTAGGCAGACTATACGACCAAGGCGTGTGCTTAGTTAACTGGAGCAACATCCCACAAGTCTACTTAGCCCTGTCCACAGACCACCCAGACTGGAATAACTCACTGCAAGATGTCGGCGTCCTTACACAAAGTGCAGCAAAGAACTTAGAAGGCATCGACCACTACTTTTACGTCAAAGACTCTGCCGAGGGCTGGGCGGAAGTTATTCAAATCTTAGAGTCTGCGGCTTTCGAGGGCGACAATCGCTCGCAACGTTGCGTGTTTGACTTCAGCGGAGTCAGAGGAAAAGGAGCACCTATCAAGGGTCAGCAGAACAGACCCGCCAGTGGCCCAGTGCCCTTCATCACAGCTGTAAGTAAAGTGCTAGACATAGCTGCTGAAGAAGGTATGCCCCGCTGGGAACAGGCCATGCGCATAGACCACGAACTGGCTGCTTGTGTCGTCGTGGGCGGTATCCGAAGGAGCGCACGTATCGCTCTGAAAACGTGGGACGATGAGGGCATAGACAAGTTCATTCACATAAAAGACAGCGGAGAACTGTGGTCTGCTAATAACTCTGTGGTCACCAATGATGAGTTCTGGCAGGCTGTCAAAAAGAGCCACAATACCAATTCACCTTTGGGCGGCACCGACGATTTAAATTGCGCGACGGAGCGCGAGGCGAACGCTTACCGCATTTTCCAGGAAGCCACGGTCACAGCCTACACTAAAGATTCAGGCGAGCCAGCGTTCTTTAACAGCGCTAAAATATCTAAAGATTACAAGGGCTTAGAGAACATAGGTCTTGACTATCTAAGCGAGGCCATAAGAGATTCGCTATGCTTCACGGAGAAAACCAATAGACTAGTTTCAACTACTCTGAGCAGGGCCAAGAAGCACAGAACTCTCTACATCTGCAACCCTTGTGGGGAGATACCTCTAGCCATGTACGGTGGGTACTGTGTCATCGCAGATGTATGCGCAGCTAACGCTAACTCTGTAGAAGACGTGGTGCGCGCTGCAGTCCACGCGGCCAAGGCACTTGTCAGAGTCAACCTCATGCCTTTCCTCTACGAAGGAGAAGTAAAGAGAACTAACCGAATCGGCGTAGGTTTAACGGGTATCCATGAGTTTGCGTACAACGTACTAGGGCTGACCTGGAAGGACCTTGTCGGACCCATAGACCAATCCACCAAGCTTTGGCGCGTACTGGAAAAAGCCAGAACTGCAGTTCATGTAGAGTTAGAGAAGTACTGCGCGGAGTTGGGCGTAAACATGCCCAGCACCTTCATGACTATTAAACCATCCGGTACTGTTTCTAAGGTCATGAACTGTACAGAAGGTGCTCACCTCTCGGCTTACGCTTACTATATGCGTTGGGTCATGTTCCCCAACGATGGTGAAGAGTTCCACGCCCTTAAGTCAGCAGGTTATCCAGCAAAAGATGTGAGTAGCACGTACTCTGGACAAGCTGTTATTGGCTTCCCCACGAGGACGAGAATAGCGGAGATAATGCAAGACAAGGTTACGCTTGCCGGGCAGGCCACCATAGAGGAGCAGTACACCTGGCTACAACGACTAGAGAGATTCTGGCTAGGTGAAGGCAGTGAAGGCGGGCAGGTATCCTACACCCTTAAGTTCAAAAAGTCGGACGTGAGCTTGCCCAGCTTCCTCAACATCATAGCCGCGTATCAGCCCACCGTAAGGTGCTGTGCTATAATGCCTCAGGTAGATTTGAGCGCGTACGCTTACCAGCCTGAGGAAAGAATCACCAAAGAGAAGTACGAAGAAGTGTCACGTCACTTAGACAGAGTGGCTAGAGAAAAGTACGACAAAACAAGACTACTGTGTGAGGGGGGAGCTTGCCCAATAGAGCTAGACCTTGCCTAGTAGTCTGCGATCACGGTGTGATCAGGAGCTTTATAGATGCAGACGTTAAGACTGACCAAACCACACACTAGAAACAAGGACGTGGAAAAGCTCCAAAAGATGCTTGCATCCCTGGGCATGTATACGCTCAGACAAGACGACATATTCGGCCAGGGATGCAAGCGTGCCGTAATGGCCTTCCAACACACCCGAGGACTACTGGTAGACGGCATAGTAGGACCCAACACCTGGGGCGCGCTAGAGAGAGCTTACCTAGCAAAGCTTAGACACGGAGAAGGTGATCTGGGTCCTGAGAACGACGTGCTGGTGCCAACCGACGTAAAGCGAATCAGAGCCTGCTCTACTGCTACTTGGGAACGAGCCGTAAAGTTTGCAGAGAAAGCAAGCAAAGGCGTCGTGTACGGACCAGGCAGAGGCTTCTTCGATGACACCACAAGCACTTGGTTGTTTACGATATGGCACAAGCCCAACCTTAAAGGTGGCTGGCCTTCAACGAAAGGAGCGTTACGAGTACCAAGTGCCCACTGTTCGGGTCTTACCAACCTGTTCTTAGGTTACATGACCAACGCTAACGAGAACTTCACACCTACGGGTAACCAAGCCCTTTTGTGGGATGTGTGCCTCAAGACATCACGGGCGCTACACCCATTGAAGTATAAAGGAAAAGTAGTAACTCACTACAGGGGTTACGGTGAGTACTGTATGCGACTTGCCTCTGACGGTAGGAGCGAGCACCCCTACAAGAAGAGAAAGGCATACAAAGACAAAGTGCTTGATGCTCAGGAGATCTGGGAAAGGCGTACGGAGCTATCTGCCATAAACGTGATTGGCATGGCCTTCAGGAAAAGAAACAAAAGAACAGGCAAACTTCGCTATGTCTTTTGTCACACCGGGATACTGCTGTACAACAGAGGTGAAGACGAGCTTTACTACCTAGCAGCCGATGGTGGTAAGGTAGGCAGAAAGTACACAGCAAAAAAAGTTGTGTTCAAAAAACTAAATCAGCAGTGGGCAGCGTCTTCAAAAACGCTGTTTCAAGTTTTCAGGGTAGTACCGGACATGTCTGGTAATTTCGGCTCAGATCGACTGGAATACCCCATAGAATATGAGGACGCGGTATGAGCGTAAAAAAGCTAACCACACTAGGGCTTCTAAAGGCTGCCGAGCTTTCTGAAAGTGAAAAAAGCAATGCTCGCCAGCTAGGCTTACTAACAGGCGGTGGTGCTGGGTTAGGCGCAGCGGTAAACTCGTTTCTTGTCTCAAAAGCTTTGAGCGATCAGATGAACGCTAAAGCAGATGAGTCACAGGCGATAATGAGAAGGAACGCCGAAAAAATCTACGAAGCAATGGCGGGCAAAAATCCAAGCGGTTTAAGAAAAGCCATAGCTGATAGACTCACCAACAGAGTACTAACGGGAAAATTTATGCCAGGAGATCCCGACTTCTCTGGCGTAGCACAAGAGATGCGGGACATCGTAAAGAAAGTCCCAACTAAAAAACTGGTAGGTGCTGCTGCCGCTCAAGGCGTACTGTTAGGACTACCCATCGGAGTGGCCACGACATTAGGTGCTAAAAAGCTGATGTCCGACACAGCAGAAACTAAAAACAAACAGATACGAGGCAAAGACGATGTCATAAAAAGGCTGAAGGCTTACATGGCCCCGAAGCCCGAGCCGAAACCAGAATAGAGCAACTGCAAAAATTAGACTCCTAAGGGTATAAGAGAAACAGTAGCCCTTTAACTAAGAGCCGTGCTGAGTAGTTCAGCACGGCTCTTTTTTTGTAGGAGAAGCCTATGGGAGAAAAGTGAGAAATCCAGTCCAAGTCGCACTGCGCAGCATTAACGCAAGGACGTTATTGTTCGTAGATGGCGACTTGAAAATGTTCCAAAACCAAGAGGGTAACCATACCCTCCAGTTCATCACCCGACGAACAACACCGCCGAGTATACCAGGGATGCCCTGGGTTCAAGTTGGCGGCACATGGGTGGGAGAACTGACAGGGGATATTTCTTACCTGGAGACGGTGAGGACTATCCTAACGAGGAAAAAATGATCGAACTGCCATGCGTTGAAAACAAGGGTTTGCCTGCTACCTTCCGAGTCGCTTTCCCGAGCGGCTGGGAGTGCAGGTACCTTTTGGTGAAGAACGGTTACTTCGGCGTGCCCCTTCAGACGAAGGGACGTAAAGAAGCTCGGCTGGGACACCACCTCTGTTTGGAGAAGGGGTCCAACTTCGGAAGGGTGACGCCTGCCGTCACCACCAACCTACTCGCCAGAGAACCGGGAGAAAGAGGTAAAGTCGAAAAAGACCGATACCTCCGTGTCATCCGGGATATCACGGGTGCGGTCAAAACCGCATTCTGCTTTAGAGACACGACCGACATGTTTATGGAGAATGTCAAGGCGCGTATCCCCAAGTGGGTTACGCTGCGAGAAGGAACGGGTATCTCAGCCAAGGAGGCTTTCCGCTGCCTTCTGGCGGGAGTGCCCGACCACGTGTTGGAGCACGTCGAAGTCTGTGGATTCACACCAGACGTTGACTCCAAGCGCCTGGTGACTTCCCTGTTCGACCCTCGATACATCGAGGTGGTGCAGGGAAGCTGGAGCGGCTACGCTTCAGACCAGGTGCGCATCGCACGAGTTCCTGCTGGCATCAAGACGCTGATGCAGCAGGACAGGCTCACGCTACGACCTGCTGGTGATCGTGCTGCGATCACCACTTCGCACTGATCCTACGTGCGCGTGCGTAAATATTAATATAATATAATTATATATACTGTAGTAGTATTCTACAGTGTTTGTTAGAAAGGTTTTAATATTCTAAGAAAAAGAATAAATAAAAACTTTCTAAATGAATACTGTAGGATACTACTACAGGGGCGATAACCTTTCACCAGGGAGGGCGAATGAGCCAATTCATACGGGACGTAGTACACGACCCAGGAGATGGAAACGGGTCGATCATAGTACGATCGACCTTAACTACCTCTGCCAGTGAGATGACGGAGGTAACCTACCTAGACCCTGAAGATGGTGAGTTCTTTCAGCGATCCACTCTGAACGCTGTCGCAAGGGGTCACATATATTCTTACCAGAGAAGCGGGAAGCGGTTTCTAGTCAAAAACGAAATTCGGTGTTTTGACTATGAGACTGCTGCCTTGGTGAAAAACCTAGGCAGCTTTGAGAATGGCCCAGATGCCCAGAGGCTGCACCCAAGCGCAGCTTCAAACAAAAGGCTGAAGCTCGCAGCAACAAACAGCTTCTACCTCAACGACTCCGACTTGAAGATTTTCAGAATCAGAGTTGAGAGTATGGAAGGTGGACCAGGTATACTGAACAGTCTAGCAGTAGACATAGAGGCATACCTTGAGGGGCTGAAGTCTCTGCGGCAGAAGGTGAAGCTAGCCCACGAAGGGTTGGTAAACCTAAGAGCCGCTCAGGCGGCTGTAGACAGCCCGGAAGCAGCCGAGAAGGCCACGGGCCTACTGATGGCATTCGCAGCCGTTAGAGACGATCTCAGAGCCTCTCAGCATGAAGTCTGGACAATGTCAGAGCGGCTACTGGTGCAGGAGGGCCAGGAAGCGGAGAGAATGCAGGCCGAGGAACTGCTCAAAGACACCACTACACGGTGCGGGCAATTGCTGGCCATCCAGACCTTCAAAGAAGCGCAGGTGATTGAGGCTGCGCGCAGACTAGCTTGCGGAGAGAAAGTAGACGGTCTTCACGTAGGTAGCCTACGTGATGAGATTCAGATACTAAAGAAGTTCTTCCCGCAACTCAAATATGTGACAGTGGACAACGACCCAGAGCACGGGCATGTGCTCAGACTGAGTGTCGCGGGTGTGACGCTCAGCTTCTCCGAGGACAAGGTTTGGGGTGAAGGTAACCCCGCAACTCTTGGACCTATCTTCGGGGAAGGCGTTGATCTGGATGTTGCAGACGACGAGGACTTCGGATATGACGGAGTCTCTTTCGCTGACTTGGGCTAAACCTAAGTTCAGTATAAAATAATTGAAAAAACACTTGATCGTACGGTGATCAGTGTGTTAAGTTATCAGTGATCCACACAGCTAAGGGATCACAAGCCATAAGGAGGAACAAATGGCTACAGTCACTACCGCCACCGAGGCACTCCCTGTAATCGATTTGCCGTTCGCTGAACTCAGCGTCGGCAAAATCAAGAACTACAGAAAAACCGACACTGAGAGCGAAAGTTTTCAGATCCTAAAGAACAATATCAAAGCCAACGGCCTTCTGCAGAACCTGGTGGTCTGGGTCGAAAACCCGGAAGCTCCTCAGGAGGAGCAGTCGTACCACCTGACCTGCGGCTTCCGCAGATATCAGGCCATCCAGCAGATCCGCGATGAGTTCATTGCGGAATACAAAGCAGCAAACAACAGTGCACCGGAAGAGGACGAGGTTCCTTTCTCCGTCATCAGTGTTGCTTTGTTTGAGGGTGCAGAGGAAGACGCAGGTCTCCTGAACGCCACGGAGAACTTCGCCCGAGAAGATCTCTCCCCGAGCGAGCAG
>Ga0129348_1000496_pt1 | contig 14036 bp, 10 predicted proteins | sample CPBDNA_4_FD_94424 | JGI IMG/M metagenome (GOLD analysis project Ga0129348, IMG submission 94424) | Freshwater to marine salinity gradient microbial communities from Chesapeake Bay, USA - CPBay_Sum_27_0.8_DNA | ecosystem: Environmental > Aquatic > Marine > Coastal | place: USA: Chesapeake Bay...
GGATCAATCTCCTCAAGGGAACTCGGCAGCGTGCCGGTGGCGAGCCGTTGTCGTGTGGCGGCGACCAGGACAGTCAGACACGCATGGCGAGCCTGATCGCGGAGGCTGGCTTCAAGAGCACTCTGCATTGCTGGTAGGAGAAGTGCCGAGAGAACGCCCGGCGGTGTCTCCACGAGTTCGGTCTGCATGTCGTCAGACATGGTGCGAATCTGAGCGTAGGAGGGCTGGCTGCCGGCGAGTCTTTGGAAGCGGTGCAGGAAACTGCGGTAGCCGGCGAGGTCGGCAGGAATCAGGAATACGCGAAAGAGGGATCCGAAAGGGGAGTGTTTTCCAAGAACACGCGGGCTGACAGACACGCCGAGGAGGTCTTCACGGAGCATCTCCAGGGTGTCACCCTCGCCGCTCATGATGTCGGCGTAGGCGGTGAGCCCAAACGCCTCCTCGCCGTAGAACGCCCGAATCATTGCGGATGCGTTCATCGGCAGGTTGAGGTCGGCGAGTAGCTCGTCGTCGTCGGCGGTGAGAGCCGGCAGAACATCCGCGAGCGTCTCATTCGCGATGGCATCGAGCGCAAAGCTGACCAGAGTGGTGATGATCAACGGCTCACCAGCTGCGTGCCGAGCAAAGCTGCCGAGCGTTTCGATCTTTTTCAGGGCGGCGGTGGTATCGCCGTTGGCGGCGTCGTGTCGTGCTGCCAGGCTCACCAGCCGGGCAGCACGCCGGAGTGTTTGGATTTCAGGAAGCAGCATGGCAAACGAGGGCCGCGTCCAGTCACGGGTGAAGCGGCAGACATCGCGGGCTGCAGCCTGCTCAAGCAGGGCGAGCGTTGCGGTGTGCCGTGTGATCGCTGCGGTGACAACTGGGTTTTCCAGTAAGCCCGGCTCGTTGTCGGAAGCGAGCTGCTCGATTGCTGCCAAGTCGGCATCACTCTCGAGAATGGCAAAGGCTTGAAGGTAGAGCGGTGCGGCGTTTTCAGCATCGCTCACCTGTGGCGGCAGATTCACTGTGACGAGATCAGCGACCTCCACACGGAGAGAGTCAGCCTGCGTGGACAGATCATGGTCGAACGCGAGCAGCATGCAGGCTGCCGCCAGCTTTGAGGCAACAAAGCCCAGTGCCAGTCTGCCGAGCGGCCAGCCCCGCGCCCCCGGCTCACCCGTCAGCTGATCGCGACGGAGCCCAGCCACGGCTATCCAAACTGATCCAATCACGGTTGCCAGAGTCACGGTCCCCACCTGCGGAAACCAGTTGGTCTCCAGCCGAGGGCCAGCGATTCCAAACGCCAAGACGGCGGTGATGCTTAGCCAGGGAAGCCAGGCTGCTAGCGGCAGGACCACCCCAGCGGCCACCAGCAGACGCCTGCCGAAACTCGCCTGCACGCGGGCTGCGGCTGCGACCAAGGCGGCTGTCCACGTTAGGCCTGCAGCGAGGGCTGCCAGAAAGAGGAGAGCGTATGACATTGGCCGATGCCCTGAGCGGAGAGGAGGCGTGGGTGCTCGTTACGAGGCGGCGTCGCGGCGGGTGAGCCAGTGAAGGAGTTCGACCAGCCGTGGGGGCTGTCCGGTCCGCAGGATACCGACAGAGAAGATGCGGCCAGCCAGCCAGAGCGTGAACAGAACCGAGCAGGCCAGCAGAACGCTCGTGCCGTAGAAGTCGACAGCAGGCGGTGAGGCGGCGGCTCGGTTCATCATCACAAACGGTGTGTAGAGCGGAATCCACGACATCACCCTCGCGAGTGTGCCGTTGGGATCCTTAGGAATGAAGACCATTGTCAGCAGGGGCACGATCATCACGAGCATCACCGGCTGCATCATGTTCTGAGCTTCTTTGAGCGTGTTGCAGATGCTGCCAAGCGCGAGAAAGATGCTGCCGTAGAGCAGGTAGCCCAGCACAAAATAGGCAAGAAACGCCGGCAGTAGACCAGAGCCTGTGACGACTTCCAGCAGGCTGCGGGCAAACTCGGCCTGCGGACCTGCCTGCCACCAGAGCACCCCAACCAGTGCTGCCAGCCAGGTGCTGACCATCGTCAGCCCGGCAGCGGCAATGCCAGCGAGTTTGCCGGTCATCAACTCCCAGGGCGTGATGCTCGAGAGGAGCACCTCAACGAGCCTGTTCGACTTCTCCTCGATCGTGTTGTTGAGCAGCATCGAGGCGATGGCAAAGATCGAGATCCAGAGCAGATAGACAAAGCCTGCCGGGGCCCACTGGCGAATCTGGTCGGCCATGCTCACCTGCTCGCGGCCGGCAGCCTTGGTGGGGTTGAGCTTGACCATCGGCACGCTGGTGCCCTGCGCGGCCCGCACGGTGGCCTCGTCGACGTCGAGTTCGGCAAACGCCTCGCGCCTCTGGGCCTCGTTGATCGCTCGCTCCACTTCCGAGGCGAGGTCGGTGTCGGCAAGGTTGGCCGCCCAGAACTGCACGCTCTCAGCGGTCGAAGGCGGCTGGGGCATGCCACCTGGCCGGATGACATGGTCGATGACTTCAGGCGGAATCACGACAGCGGCAAACAGGTCCACATTACGGTCATCCAAGGGGATGGTGCGGTCTCCCCGCAGCCACGGTCGGAGGGCCTCAGCGACGTCTGCCGGACTGGCCTCGGGATCAATGCCATCAGGCAGGGGCACCCGTACAAACGACCGCCTGGGCTCTTCAAACGGCGGGGCATCTGCCGCGAGCCGGCCCTGGATCATCGCCAGGGCCATCGTCACGCCACCTTTGGTGACAAACGCATCCACTGCAGCAGGGTTGGCATCGGAAACCTGCTCAATCAGCTTGTCGACATCGACCGCTGGCGTGTCTTCCAGATCGAGGGCGGTGGGGGCCTCGTCGCGGAGTGCATGCTTCGACACATACTGCCCAAACTCACGCAGCACCTCTCGCTGGTGGAGGCGTTCGATCGCTGCGTCGATCGCCTCGACGTAGAGTCCGCCAGGGTCGACCACCACAAAGGCTCTGGTGGGTGTCCTCGAGTCGAGCCACCGCTGCGCGTTGACTGCGAGCAGGAGCAGCAGCGGTGTGGTGATCACGCCGAGCCAGAAGCCCTTGGTCTGCACGTTTTCGGTGAACTCACGGCGTGCGACGAGCCAGGTGTTTCTCATGCCACTTCCTCCACAGCATCGGCCGGTCCTACGAGTCGCAGGAAGACATCCCGGAGCGTCGGCTCGCTGCGGTCGAAGGCGAGCAGCGGCAGGCCGTTCTGAAAGCAGGCTGCAAGCACCGCATCCGGCTCACCGTCTTCGGTGAGGGTGAGTTCAAACTGATCGTCGGTGAGTCGTTCAATGCCAACCACGCCCGGCACCTGTCGGAGTCCATCTGGGTCGCCTGTCGTCCGCAGCAGGATTCGCCGGGGAATCATCCGGCGGGCTTCGCTGAGCGTGCCGTCAAAGACGGCACGGCCCCGCGCGATCAAGACGAGCCGATCACAGAGTCGCTCAGCATGCTCCATGATGTGCGTGGAGAAGATGATCGTGGTGCCTGCACGGCGAAGATCATCGATCAGCTCTTCGAGCACCTGCTGGTTGACAGGGTCGAGGCCAGAGAAGGGCTCGTCGAGAATCACAAACTCGGGTGCATGGGCGATCGTGGCGAGTACCTGTACCTTCTGGCCCATGCCCTTGGAGAGGGCCTCGCAGCGATAGCGGGCAAACTCGGCCAAGCCATACCGCTCGAGCAGCTCGTCGGCCCGAGCTCGGGCGGCCGCTGTCGGCATACCTTTGAGTGAGGCGAAGTAGGCGATGATGTCGCGGGCCCGCATCTTCTTGTAGAGGCCGCGTTCCTCCGGCAGGTAGCCGATGCGGTGGCGGACCTCGAGGGCAGAGGGCCGCCCCAGAACCCGAATGCTGCCGGCAGTAGGCTGGTAGATCGAAAGGGCCATCCGCAGCGTGGTCGTCTTGCCGGCTCCATTAGGGCCCAGAAAACCGTACACGCTGCCCCGTGGCACGGTCAGCGAGACCCCGTCGACAGCGGTGAAACTGCCAAAAGTCTTGCGGAGGTTCTCGAGGATGAGGACTGGGGCTTCTGTAGACATCGAAACGCCTATGGGGCGGGGGAGCGCCGACCGCGGTTTTCACGGCCACTGATGGTGTCTATTCTCAGGCATTGGCCGCTGATGTGCCACCTCCCTGAACGACCATTTGCCCAGAATTTCGAGCACCCATGGCCGACACTCCCGAGCAGTCTGTAGCCCCCGCCCCGAAGCCTTCTGCCGTTGAAGGCTTTAAGGAAACCAGCAACTTCCTCGCCGGTGACATCGCCCAGGAACTCGCCGACGGCACGTCTGGATTCGGCAAAGGTTCTGTTCAGCTGCTGAAGAACCACGGCACCTACCAGCAAGACAATCGCGAGACCCGCAAAAAGTCTGCCGACGGCAAGAAGAGTGAGAAACAGATCTCCTTCATGGTTCGCAGCCGCATTCCCGGAGGCAAGCTGACCGCATCTCAGATGCTCACCCAGATCGACCTGGGGGATGAGCTTGGGAATGGCACCTGTCGGCTGACCACTCGCCAGGCCATTCAGCATCACGGCATCGTGAAGGGTGATCTTCAGGCGACCATCCGCCGCATCAATGAAATTCAGCTCACCACCCTCGCTGCCTGCGGTGATGTGGAGCGGAATGTGATGTGCTGCCCAGCGCCGATCCGCAACAACCCCGTTCGCGAAGAGATGATGGCGATGGCGGAGAAACTCGCCGAGCATCTCGCTCCACGGACGACGGCCTACCACGAGATCTGGCTGACCGACGACGAGACCGGCGAGAAGACGCTTGCCGGTGGAGGTGCCAACGGTCACGAAGTGGAGCCGATCTACGGGCCCACCTATCTGCCGCGGAAGTTCAAGACGGCATTCGCGTTGCCGGAGGACAACTGCACCGACGTGTATGCCAACGACCTTGGCTTTCTCACGGTGCATGAAGACGGCAAAGTGCTCGGCTACAACGTGCTCGCCGGCGGTGGCATGGGGGTCACGCCGAGTGCCGCGAAGACGTTTCCTGCCCTCGCCAAGCGACTCGGCTTCGTGCCTCCAGAGGATGTGCTCGAGATCGCCGTGGCGATCGTCAAGGTGCAGCGTGACTTCGGCAACCGTTCAGACCGCAAGGTGGCCCGGCTGAAGTACACGATCAACAACATGGGGCTGGAGGCCTTCCGGGCCAAGGTTGAGGAATACTTCGGCAAGCCATTGGCTCCGTGTCACGCAGCAGATGTGCACGGCTTTGACGACCACATCGGCTGGTTTGAGCAGGGTGACGGAAAGTTTTTCTACGGGCTCAACGTGGAGAATGGTCGCATTCACGACCAGGATGGCTTCCGTCTGAAGACCGCTATTCGGCAGATCCTGCGGGAGCTCTCGCCAGGTGTGCGGATCACCGCCCATCAGAGCCTGCTGTTCACTGATCTCAACGCAGCAGACCGGGTGCGGATTGCAGACATCCTGCATGACCATGGCGTGAAGACCTCTGAAGAGATCTCCACACTGCGTCGCTGGAGCATGGCCTGCGTAGCCTTGCCCACCTGCGGACTGGCGGTGGCGGAGAGCGAGCGGGTGCTGCCAGGCCTGATTGACAGCCTGGAGCCAGAGGTGGCGAAACTTGGGCTCTCCGAGGATGCCTTTACGGTGCGAATGACTGGCTGTCCCAACGCGTGTGCCCGGCCCTACAACAGCGACATCGGCCTGGTCGGCCGCACCAAGGGGAAGTACACGATCTTCCTCGGCGGTCGGCTGCTCGGTGACCGGCTCAACGAACAGTACAAGGACGTGGTGCCGTTTGAAGACCTCGTGTCAGAGATCACGGCCGTGCTGGCCTGCTACAAGGCCGAGCGGAGTGCCGAGGAGACCCTGGGCGACTTCTGCCATCGCAAGGGAGTCGACGGGGTGCGGACATGGGCTGACGAGTGGCTGGCGGGAAGTCGTGGTCACGGCTGAGCGACCCTGACACCAGCGTGGCAAGAGGCAGCCTCGCTCACTTGCCGGTGAACGCTTCGGGCTCGCTGAGCACAAACATGTGACCGTGGTCAGCGGTCACAATCACCGCAGTCTTGTCCCAGCCACCGTTGGACTCGATCCACTCCGTGATCGTGGTGAAGGCCGCATCGCCGCTGAATGTGGCACCGATGGCCCCGTCGATGTTGTTGGCGTGGCTAGCCCAGTCGACGTCGCCCGCCTCCACCATCAGCCAGAACTTCTCTTGCTGGCCGAGCACATCGAGGGCTGCGGTTGTCATTTCCGCGAGCGTTGGGTTTTCGGTCACATCAGCAGGTGTGTAGGTGATCTTCGGGCTGTACTTCCGACGAAGCGGCGAATCCGCGAGCAGGGAAGGATCTTCAGGCTCGCCGCTCACCGGATCAAAGCGGCCATCGGCTGTGGCAAACGGCAGGCTGCCTTCGGCAGTGCCGAAGAAGCCGAACAGACGCTGCTTGTTGGCGATCGCTGCAGCGGTGGCATCGCGGAGCACATCGCCGCCGGAGCGTCCGGCGGTCCGCAGAGCCAGCTGATAGCGGCCACCCTGTTCAGCGTCGATGGCAGCCAGGGTTGAGGGGGCCAGATACTTGTTTCCCGGCTCAAAGTTGCGGCCTTGCTGCGGGTCTTTCTCAGCATCTACTCCGAAGCCACAGCCGATGATCACGTCGAGGCCTGGCAACGGCTCGCCACGATGAGAGATCGAACGCTCTCCTACGAGATCGCGGGTGATGTCTTGATAGTCGTTGCGGGTCACGTTGTTGGCGTAGGCGCAGGCTGGGGTGGCATGTGAGATCGGCACACTGGAGACGGCACCGGTGGCCCAGCCCTGCTTCTGCAGCACGCGGGCGATCGGCTCGAAACGACGACCGTAGACGTCGACGTTGACGGAGTTGTTGTAGGTCTTGATGCCGGTGCAGAGCGATGCGGCGGAGGCTGCCGAGTCGGTCACCGCATGAGGCTGCGAGCGATGTTTACCAATCAGGTAGGTCGCATCGGCACGTGGATCCCATGGAGTTGTGCCCCCTAGGGTTGGATCGTAGCCGCCGGGTGTTTTTCCACCCGGGTTCACCACCAGCTGCACATCGACATCCACATCCGTGCCATCGTTGGCGGGGCTGGTGACACAGAAGCCGAAGTCAGTGGCAACGCCGGTGTAATCGAGAAAGCTCAGTCCCTGGCCTCGGCCTTGGGTGTAGTCAACGCTTCCGGTGGCGTTGATCGCGGCGGCTCTCGTCGTGGTCCAGTCGAGCCCGTCGAAGACCACCAGGATAATCCTCTGCCAGCCGGCATCGGCCGCAGCGAGCTGCAGGGCATGGATGTCCGTCTGGTCAAAATACTCCGCCTGCTCGTTGAGCGTGCCGGTCGGGAGCTGTCCGTAGAGGGTGGTCAGTCGCTCCGCATCGCGGTAGATGCTGTTGGTGCCATCAATCCCACTGAGCGAGATCCCGAACGAGTAGACCGGGATCAGCCGGTTGGAGTGGCTGCTGTAACTGACGTACCGTTCGGGCTGATCGCCCCAGTAGCCCCATGAAGCGGAGCCTGTCTGCTCCGCGGTGATCTGCATCGAGGCAATCGGATCGAGCACGCCGACAGAGCCGTCAGGTGCTGCAGCCTCCTGAGCAGACGCGACAGGCATCGCCGGGCTCAGCAGCTCCAGCACGAGCCCACACAATGAACCGAAGACGACAAGCTTCAGGTGACGCATCAAGGATCCCTCATATCCGGCGTGCTGGGGAGCCTGAGTCGCCAGCGGAGGCTCAGGCCGGGAGATCATCCCACATCGGACACCAGAGTGGACGGCGTGGGAAAACCTGTCCTGCCAACTTTTGCGCAATCTGGGTCGAGGCTGCAAGCCTGCCGGCTGCCGCCGCTTCCACAGGGTCGCATTGGCCGAGCATGAGGCGAGCAAACTCATCCTCGGAGAGCCGCAGGTAGCTGCGGCCGACACGGCCTGTGTGCACCGTAGCCTGGCCCTTTGCGACCACCAGTGAGCCACGGAACGACGGCGTCTCAAAGCCGAGCTCAATGGTGTCGCGAACGCCTTCGGCAGCCAGCCGCTCAGCAATCGCCGGAGCGATGAGCTCAAGCAGCCCCACGGGATCGAAGACGCGACTGACGATCATGCGGTCGCCGGAGACATCACCTGATCCCTCAGGACCTGCGACGACACGGTGGAGTGGGTCGGAGGCACACGCCTCAAACGTAATCTCTTGCCGATCGTTCTCGATCGCTTCGCTGCAAACGCGGGCGAGGATCTGACGCTCCAGATCAGGAAACTCAGGATCTGCCAGAAGCTCCAGCACACGGTTGCCCTGCTGAATGCAGTAGCCCACGATCCTGGCGTTGGTCTCATGGAGGTCGTAGCGGTCATTGCCGACCAAGGCCACCAGCAACGAGTCGAAGGCACCGCGGCTGACAAGCCACCGCGAATAGGCTTCGCTGCGATCGATGGACCCATGAAACCTCGCTGCATTGCGGCTGTAGACCCGCAGGATTGCAGGGAGTTCAACATGCCGCCATTGCCGCATGGTGACCGTCTGACCTGCGGATGTCGCCTCGTCGGCTGAGCGATCGAGCAGCCTAGAAAGAATGTCGGTTGGTCGTCCGGGAGTCACTCCGTCGCGGCCGAGCACACTCCAGCCAAGCTGGTGGAAGGAGGAGGCGATGCGAGTGCGGGAGAAGCCGATCATCGCCCCGAGTGACCGCATACGATCCTCGGACTCACGGATCAGCCGCTGCCCATGACCGGCACCGCGACACTCCGGCAGAATCGCAAGTCGCTCAAGCGCCGCGGCCGGAACTGGCACGCCGGCGATAAACACATTTCGAGGCACCACCTCGGCGTGACCGACGATCCGGCCACCAAGACGGGCCACAAGTCGGTTGGACGAGTCGTGGTCGGGATGATCGACCGCTGCCTGAAACTCAATCCGGCTCGGGGCGGCGACCAATCCTGAGAGCAGCTGCAGGAGTTCGGCCTGCTCTCCGGCACGCGCTGGAGAGATCTCGGCTTCGGCGAGCATCCACTCCGGTGGCCGGGAAGGCTTGACCACCATGTGTGGCTTGTGCCAGACAGCCGGCCGGGACTTCGTCGTGCGGCGGCGGTAGACGGCGCCCGAGGGGCGAACCTGCACCTCCTCGATCAGCTTCTTCGAGACGACCTTGCGTCGGACGGCCTTCTTCGGTGACGCGACGGCCGCCTGTGTGTCAGCTGCCTTGCGGGCTCCTGCCGCAGCGGCTGTGGTGCGGCGTGAGGCCTTGGAAGAAGCGGCTGTCGCAGACGCTTTCGTTTTCGAGGGTCTGCTTGGTGCCGCGGTCTTACGTCCGCGAGACTTCGCAGGCGTTGCGCTCGTTGCCGTAGCAACTGCTGCAGCAGTCCGCCGTGTCGACTGCCCTGAATAACCAGAGGGCTGACTCTGGGCGCGTGGCATGTCGCGTCCTTTCCCTGGAGCCTCGTGACCAATCCGTTGGGAGGAAACCATAGGGTATTTGTCAAGAGGATTCCAGTAGTAGGAACCTCCGCAAGCGATCCTCGGAAAAGAAACACCACGGATATTCCCGTGATTCCAGCAGGCTGTGGGCCCGCGCGGCGCGGGCTAGAGGGCCGACACGGCTGAGAAGTTTTTCTCGCAGCGGTTTGGTGTAGCTGGCGAGGGAATCGTTGGCTGAACGGATTGCCTGACACCGACGTTTGGCCAGCGCTCGCGTGGGATGGGTATCAATCCATCGCTGCTTCTCGTGGGCGAGTGTTGCCGCTTCACCGTCGGCCGAGACGGCGGCGAGATAGCGTTCCGGATGAAACTCGATATCGCGAAGCTGGCGATGAATGTCTGCCAGCTCGGCGTCAGGCCTGCCGGAAAGATCCGTCGGGAGTCGCAGAGTGCCCGAGACGACCGCATGCCGCGGTGGTTCACAGCCGGTGAGCCCCACAACGACGGCATCGGTGATCTCGTCGTAGGCCGCGCCGCCAATGCCATGCACAAACACATCGGCAACCAGCAGGCGAGCAATCAGAGTGGTCATGATCGCCCGAGGACGGAGGCGGACATCATGTTCGTCCAGCCGTGAGAGGGCATCGACCCATTTGGCAGGTGAGGTGTCTGGTGAGATGGGAAGCTCAACCCGCAGGGTCTCCATGTCGGAGAGGAGCAGATGGCCGGAGGTGTCGGTGTGGGCGAAAACACGGCGGCGACGGGGATCCTGCTTCGACCAGATCCACCAGGGGATCTCAAACCAGGTGCCCTCTCCATCGCCACCCGGGCGTGCGGCCAGATCGGGCATCGGCCGACCCCGGCCACGGGTGCGGTGCTCACGCCGGTAGCGGGAGAGCGCGTCGTTGTAGATGTCGTGGAGTCGCCGGGTCTGGGTGAGCAGCCAGCCGGAGAGCACCATCACCGTCGGCAGCCGCATCAGCTCGCTGACGGGCAGTTCCAGCGTGTCGAGGCCCCATTCCCGTTCCAGGCCGTGACGCGCCTGGGCAATAGCCAGCCCAAGCCTGTGGGAGGCAGCAGCCCGCTCAACGACCCGCGGCCACCAGCTGCGAAGAATCGGATCGGGCACAATCGGCGCGAGCATGTCGGTGACCCGCTCACCAAACGAGGCAAAGCGTTCCTGGTCAAGGATCCCGCGTTCTTCCCAGGCCATCTCGCCGCAGGGTGCGTCGAGTTCGATCGTTTGCAGGCCCGCCTCCTCAGCAGTGCCGACGGGAACGCCCACGCTCCAGCGGGAGCAGCGGTCGGTGTCGACGACGAGATTGATCGCCGTGCCACCGACAGCCTGGGCATAGGCATCAAGCACAAAGTTCTTCAGCCAGACGCCTGGGTGAAACAGGTCAGGCTGATGACCACCCATCACGATCGGGCGTTTGATCCAGTCGGCCATGTCGGCGGGCCGCAGCACATCGTGATAACTCGAGGTGTATTCAGCAGAGACGACAAGAATCTCCCGCCTTGTGGCCGCGATCAGCTCCCAGAGCTTGAGGTCACCAACACGCGTGTCGAAGGCAGCACGCAGCAGCCGGTTGTTGTCGATCAAGGGCTCGATCGCATCGACCGGTGGATCGATCAGGTGACTCCCCGATTCCGTCGGAGCTTTGTGCGAGCGTCGGAATCGAGGCATGGTCACTCAGGCTTGTTGGCGGCCATGGCTGCTTCGGCCTGGTCGAGAACGCAGCGGTAATACTCAAGCCGGGTTGCCGCGTCATCGAGGGAGCCGCCGAAGCTGCGGTTCTCGTCGAGATAGATCAGCGGCACCGGCAGTTCCACGACCCGCAGGCCTGCCGCCGCAGCCTGAACCCAGACCTCCAGCGGCATTGCATAGCCCGGCTCCTGAATACGGAGGCACTCCAGCGATCGTCGCGTGTATGCCTTGAAGCCACAGAAGGCGTCGGTGAGCGTAAAGCCGAGCCGCTGGTTGAGCTCGGCGGTGACGTTGTGGTTGATCTGTCGCCGATCTGCCGGCACGCTCACCCCTGGCGGAGGTGGCTGAAGGTAGCGACTGCCACTGACGATATCGGCTGGCTGCGTCTCGTCGCTGGCTCGCCGGATGAACTCTGGGATCAGCTGCGGCTGATGCTGTCCGTCGCAGTCAATCGTGACGAGCCCATCCCAATCGCCCGCCAGTGCCTCCGCAAACGCTGTGGTCAGCGCGGCTCCGTAGCCACGGTTGATTGGGTGTCGCACGACGTGGATGTCCTGCCGCCTGGCGAGCACATCGGAGGTGCCGTCGGCGGAGCCGTCGTCAACCACCAGCACGTCGGGCGTGAACCGTAAGACCTCGTCGAGGACCCCTGCCACATGGCTCGCTTCGTTGTAGACCGGCAGCGCGGTCAGGAACCGTGGGGGGCGGGGTGTGGCATCGTGACGGGGCATAGCGGCAGCGGACAGGCGTGCAGAAAAACGACCCGTCCCAGTGGCGAACCGTCTGAGATGCTGATTGTAGGGGACGAGCGAGCCGGAGCAATCAATCTGCGGCAGCTGCGCACACCAGTAGTTGCCCTTCAGGTTTCATGCCGTGGGACCGGTTCAGGTCGGGCGGCAGCCCAGGTCAGTGCTTGGTGGCAACCCAGGTGAGTGGGTCGGTCTCTAGTCGGCTCGCCCAGGCGGTCACGCCCGGAAGTCTGGCGGTGAGCAGGTCGGCCAGTCGGTCCATTGAAAACCGCTCGCTGGCATGGTGGCCCACGGCGATCACTGCCAGCCCAGCGGCGGCGGCTTCGGCGGCGGTATGCAGCCGGACTTCGCCGGTGACGAGGGTGGTGCAGCCCGCGGTGATCAGGTCGCTGAGCATGTCGCCTCCGCTGCCACAGACGATGCCGACGGTGCCTGCGGGCTGCGAGCGATCGCCTGCGATCTGGGCCCCGTTGGCACCTAAGGCTGCAGTCAGCCGCAGGGCGAGGTCTTCCACGCTCAGGTTCGGCTCGGCAGTTCCCATGCGGCCAGTGCCGGCTGTGGGTGTGTCGGCATCAGGCAGGATCGGTCGCACGTTCGTCAGGCTGAGCATGACGGCGAGCTGGTCGTTGATCCCGCCGCTGGCGGAGTCCCAGGCGGTGTGAGAACTCCAGACAGCAATGCCCGCTGAGAGCAGCGTCAGCAGCGATGCACCGGCTGGCGTGTCGTCGGTGAGCCGAGCCACTGGTCGAAACGGCAGCGGGTGATGCGTGACCACGAGGTCAGCTGCTTCGCGAGCCGCTTCTGCAGCGACGTCTGGCGTGAGGGTTAGGCAGGTCATCACCCTTTCGCAGCTCTCGCGGCGGCTGCCGACAAGCAGTCCGACGGCATCCCAGTCAGCGGCGAGATGGAGTGGTGCGATCTGCTGCAGGAAAGCGGTGACGTCGTTGAGTGTAGCCATGCCCAGATCGTACAATCCCAGGCCTCTCTCGGACATCGTTACGCGGCGCTCCAGGCATGCTCACCAATCGACTCGCGGTCTCAGCCAGTGGGCTCTCACGACACTTTCGTGACAGTCTGAAGATTGCCCACGACCTTGGCGTCGATGGTGTTGAGGTTGATGGCCGGTTTGGTTTGACGCACGACGAGATGAGCCGCTCTGGCCTGCGGCAGATCACCAAGTGGCTTGAGGACTACGGTCTGCGTGTGTCGGCCGTGCGGTTTCCGACCCGCCGCAGCTACGCCGATTCCGAGGCACTTGAACACCGTGTGACGGCCACGAAGGCGGCCATGCAGATGGCCTACGATCTCGGTGCCCGTCTGGTCAGCATTCATGTTGGCGACATTCCGATCTCTGAGGAAAGCAACGAATGGAAAATCCTCATCGAGGTGTTGACTGACCTTGGCACCTGGGGAGACCGCGTAGGCACAACCGTCGCCGTGGAAGCGGGTCGGGCAGATCCAGACGATCTGCTGCGGCTGTTTGCAGCTCTGCCGGAGGGGGCCATCTCCTGCGACCTCTCCACGGGCATGCTGGTGGTGCACCGACACGATCCGGTCGAAGCGATCCACGCTCTCGGCAACCGCGTGGTCTACGTGCATGCCAACGACGCTATTGCCGGCCCGATCGCCGGGCGTGGCAGTTCGGTCGTCCTCGGCACCGGCCAGGTCGACTTCCCCGCCGTCCTCGGCAGCCTTGAAGAGCATGCCTACCACGGCTGGCTCGCCCTCGATGCCGTCGAACCAGTCGCTGCGCGGCGAGAGATCGAGTCGGCGGTTGGCTTTCTGCAGTCGATCGGCTAGCGAGCAGTTTGTCGCTGGGGAGCCACTCCCGCTGGGGGCTTGATGGTGGTGGGCTCGGGGGAGCCCAGTGCTGTTCCTCCGGGCATTCGCTTCGGCATCCCTGCCTTCGCTCATTCGAGGTTGCTCGCTCTCGCCTTCCAGGCTTCGCTCGCAGACCAACGCCGGCGGATCAGCACCGGGCTCCCCCTCGCTGAATGAGCATGGAGGAAGTCTGGCTGGCCATGCAGCTTCATGTCCTCAGGGGGGCGGCGAGATCCTTGCTCAAGACGGACGCTGCTGCACTGTGAAGATGGGGCGTCCGCTGAAGATTCGGCACTTCCGGCAAACCCAGAACATCTTTCTGTGCCGATTTTCTGGATTCTCTCCTTTGTAACTGTCGAAGCCTAACTCTGA
>Ga0129348_1000497_pt1 | contig 14032 bp, 10 predicted proteins | sample CPBDNA_4_FD_94424 | JGI IMG/M metagenome (GOLD analysis project Ga0129348, IMG submission 94424) | Freshwater to marine salinity gradient microbial communities from Chesapeake Bay, USA - CPBay_Sum_27_0.8_DNA | ecosystem: Environmental > Aquatic > Marine > Coastal | place: USA: Chesapeake Bay...
CTTCGTAGCGGATGATCACGACATCCCCGCTTTCGATGCCCCCTTGCTCAAGGGCCGCCAGCATCGCCTCTTCACTGTCGAACACGCGGGCAGGCCCGCGGAACCGGGAACCTTCCTTGCCGGTGATTTTTGCCACAGCACTTCCGGGTGCAAGATTGCCATGCAGGATCGCGATATGCCCGGTCGGCTTGATCGGATCGGTCAGAGGACGCACGATCTTCTGGCCCTCCTTGAGTCCTGGGCTGTCCTGCAGGTTCTCTCCGAGAGTCTTACCGGTCACCGTCAGGCAGTCTCCGTTGAGCAGGCCCGCGTCGAGCAGCACCTTCATCAGACCGCTGGTACCACCGATGGAGTGCAGATCCTCCTGCACGAACTTCCCAGAGGGCTTCAGGTCGGCGAGGTACGGCACTCGCTTTGAGACCCGCTTGAAGTCGTCGGGGGTGAGAGACACGCCTACGCTGCGGGCCATGGCAATCAGGTGGAGCACTGCGTTGGTTGAACCACCGACCGCCATCACCACCACCATCGCGTTCTCAAACGCCTCGCGGGTCATAATGTCGCGAGGCTTGATGTCTTTCTCCAGCAGCAGCCGCACCGCTTCGCCTGCTCGCTCACACTCCTGCTGCTTCTCCGGATGCTCCGCGGGAATGGAGGCGGAGTTGGGCAGGGCCATCCCCATCGCTTCGATAGCCGACGCCATTGTGTTGGCTGTGTACATACCGCCACACGCGCCTGCTCCAGGGCAGGCATGACTGACAATATCGCCACGCTTGGCATCGTCGATTCTGCCAGCCACGTATTCGCCGTAACACTGAAACGCGCTGACGATGTCGAGGGTCGTGCCATCCGCAAGATGCCCCGGTCGGATCGTGCCGCCGTAGACCATCAGGGCGGGGCGGTTGAGCCGCCCCATCGCGATCAGACAGCCTGGCATGTTCTTGTCGCAGCCTGGAATCGCTACCAGGCCGTCGTACCACTGCGCCTGCATCACCGTTTCGATCGAGTCGGCGATCAGGTCGCGTGATGGCAACGAGAAGCTCATACCCTCGGTGCCCATTGAAATGCCGTCGGAAACACCGATGGTGTTGAATCGCATGCCCACCATGCCGGCCGCCACCACGCCCTCGCGAACCTTCGCCGCGAGGGTGTTGAGATGCATGTTGCAGGTGTTGCCCTCGTACCACATGCTCGCGATGCCGACCTGGGCTTTGTTCAGGTCTTCAGACGACAAGCCTGTTCCCAGAAGCATCGCCTGAGACGCTCCCTGGCTACGTGGCTGAGTGATGCGGGAGCTGTAACGGTTCGGTGTCGAGGACATACGGTCATCCTTGCGAGTTCAGACAGGCTTACGAGGCAGCCGCGGCGTGGTGCCCTCCGATGGGGTGGCACGCGCAGCAAAAACCTCGCCAAAGCCTAGTGAACAGCCAGCTCGGCTGCCACGGATAGCCATTCTTCGGCCACCGCCCGCGACCCCCGAGAGGCAAAACCCCCGCTGCTGACAGAAGTCACCTCAGTCACCGACAGATCGCAGCTGCCACCGCGATATCGGTAAACCGGCCCTCGAGGAGCACGTCGTCCCCCCGGGTGAGCACCGGCACCCGCATGCCATAGAGACGAACCGCCGCGGGATCTTTGTCGACGTCGATCAGCTCAATCTCCGAGAGCATTTCAGCGAGCATCTCCTCGGCCTCTTCGCACAGCCCGCAGCCATGACGAGTGTAGAGTTTCAGCGTCATAACGGTTCCTCCTGCCCCTTGAACTGTGGCTCATCTGCCGTGTCGCAACAACCGATGCCGGGAATCTTTGGACGAGTCTGCGGGGGCCCGAGTACGATACGGCCCGTGGGCCACAGGCCGCTCGATCCATGTAGTTCTTCCCCATCGTTCTCCTATGTCTGCTCTCGAGCACGACTCACAGACCCCTGAGACCCGGATCGACGACTCGCCGCCGCCACCGCCGCGGAAGCCGGCGAGTTCGGTGGAGACGCCGGAGTTTTTGACGGCCCTGAGAGCAAGCAATCTTGCTCCCGTCGACAAGATCGACGCGGTCGTGGCGGCCTGGGCGGAGGCAACAGGCCCGATTCCCAAGGCACTCGTCGATGCCCTCGTGGAAAACGGCCTGATCACGATCTGGCAGTACGGGTTCCTGCGAAAAGGCAAGTACAAAGGCTTCTTTCTTGGGAAGTACAAGCTTCTCGGCCTGCTCGGGGCGGGAGGGATGGGCAGCGTCTATCTCGCCGAACACACCACGCTTGGCCACAAGGTGGCGATTAAGGTGCTGCCGGAAAAGAGCGTGGAGAAAACGAGCTTCCTGGAACGGTTCAAGCGGGAAGCCATGTCGGCTGCACGTCTCAATCACCCCAACATCTCCCGTGCGTACGATCTCGACGAAGCCGGTAAAGTTCACTTCATGGTGCTGGAGTATGTCGAGGGCACCGACCTCTACGCACGCGTGAAGCAGGACGGCCCGTTCAGTGTTCATGAAGCCGTCGACTGCATTCGCCAGGCAGCCCTCGGGCTCGACTACGCCCACTCGCAAGGCTTCGTGCACCGCGACATCAAGCCGGCCAACCTGATGCTTGACGGGCGAGGCACGCTGAAAATCCTCGACCTCGGCCTCGCACTCCCTCCGGAAGAAGAGGACACCACCTCGCTGACTCAACGCCATCGCGAACGAGTGTTGGGCACCGCTGACTATCTCGCCCCCGAACAGTCGCGAAACAGTCATCTCGCCGACCGGCGGAGTGACATCTACAGCCTCGGCTGCACGTTCTACTACCTGCTAGTGGGCAAGCCTCCCTTTCATGTCGGCAAGGCAGCCGAGCGGATCAAGGCCCACCGCGAACAGCCGCCCCCGAACCCACTCGAGGCACGTGCGGACCTTCCGCCGGAACTCGTTGAAACCTGCCTGCGAATGATGGAGAAGCATCCCGAGGCTCGCCCTCAGGATGCCGGGGAGATCGCCAAGACGCTGGCGACCTGGCAGACCAACAACCCAGCTCCTGAGCGACCTGCAACAGAGCCGGTCCGCCGTCCTGTGAAGAAGCCTCCCGTGAGACGTGCCGGCACCACACCGGCATCGAGGCCCTTCGTAAGATCGGAGAGCCGCAGGATTGGTCCCGCCTCAAGCGATGGCGACGCCACGGGCAGCGGCGGTTCTGGGATCGGCATCGGTGGTCCTGCTGACTCCGGACAGTCTGGCATCACCTCATCTGACATCTCGATCGCCTCATCGAGCGGCATCAACGTCGGCCGGAGCAGCCGGGTGAGCACGACCTCAAGTCGCCGAGGCAGACGCACCCGCGACGTAGAGAAGCCGATTCCATCAAAGCCGCTGCTGAGCCGTGACTGGCTGGGCCAGCCCCTCGGACTCTGGCTTGCCATGCTCGCCGTCCTCGGCTTGATCGCAGCCCTGGCAGCAAAGCTGCTGATGCGGGGCGGTGCATAGCCGCCATTGTCAGTTCCATCAACGACTCTCGTACGGCATCGAAGCCCGTGCTGCATCGATGAATGCGTCATGGGCTCACAGCACGATGCCACCGTCAGACGCCGGCACGGAGCTGCCAGGGACAGCTCGCGAGGCTCGCGAGCATGTCTCGCCGCGTGAGGTCAAAATGCAGCGGCGTGACGGTGACTGCCCCCGCAGCCAACGCGGTGACATCCGACTCATGAGGTGAGGGGGCAGGTGGAGGATCGTTGGTCGCCCAGTAGTAGGAGCGACCCCGTGGATCGACACGTCGTTCAAACGCTTCGCCATATCGGGCAATGCTCATCGGCACGACCCGCACCTCAGGTAGTCCAGAGAGGGCCGCCGTGGGAATGTTCACGTTAAACAGGCTGCCGGCGGCGGGCTCTGTCGCGAGCAGATCCTTAATCACATCGATCGCGATCTCGGCGGCGCGAGCGAAGTTGAAGTGGTCATTCCACTCCAACGACACCGCGATGCTTGTGATCCCGAAGAAGGCTCCTTCGATCGCCGCGGCGACGGTTCCTGAGTAGAGCACGTTGATACCGGCGTTGAGCCCACCATTGATGCCACTCACGACCAGCGTCGGCCGCTCAGGACAGAACTCGCCAATCCCGAGTTTCACCGAATCTGCTGGACTGCCATCCACAGCCCAGCCTCGCAGCCGGTCCCCGTCGAAGACCTCCTTGGCCGTGAGCGGCGTGAGAAAGGTAATCGCATGCCCAACACCGCTCTGTTCGGTCGACGGAGCGGCCACCGTCAGGTCGCCAATCCCACGGAGCTGCTTCTCCATTGCCGCAAGGCCAGGCGCGTAGATCCCATCGTCATTGGTCAGCAGCACACGCATCGAAGTCTCGTCATCGGAGGGAGGGGAGCAGAGAGCGGAGGCCGCTACTATAGCAGCGAGTAGTGCCATTTCCGGGGTCTGAAGCGGGGAATCGCCAAGAAAAAGCAGCCGGCCTATACTGAGGGATTTTCGCCGCCTGGCGAATCAGACGTTCAAGATGTTCCTCCCCGTTCCTGCGATCTAACGACTGTGACCACGACACCTGACCGGCGGCCTTCGCCCGACACCACCACCACTGACGGTATCACCGCTGAGAAGGTGCTGGTCCTCGACTTCGGTTCGCAATACGCCCAGTTGATTGCCCGGCGTGTTCGTGAACAGCGCGTCTACTGCGAGATCGTTCGCCATGACCTGCCGATGGAGCGGATCCGCGAACTGGCACCAGCAGGTCTGATTCTCTCAGGTGGTCCTTCGAGCGTGTATGCCGAAGGAGCCCCTCGTTGCGATCCCGCGATCTTCGAGAGTGGTATCCCGGTGCTCGGCATCTGCTACGGCATGCAGCTCGTCTGCGACGCGCTAGGAGGCAAAGTCGGCGGCGTCTCAAGCCGCGAGTATGGCCGAGCCCTGCTTGATGTCACTGGCGAAGACACGCTCTTTGATGGCGTGCCTGAGCATTCTGAAGTCTGGATGAGCCATGGCGATCAGGTGACGGAGGTTTCTGACGACTTCATCACTCTGGCAGAGACATCGACCTGCCCACTGGCAGCAGTGAAACACACCACACTGCCGGTCTACGGCATGCAGTTCCATCCAGAGGTAACCCACACCGCTCACGGCGACGTGATGCTTGCCAACTTTCTCCGGGCCACCTGCGGCTGCCATGGGACCTGGCGACTCGACGACTTCGCGGCGGCCTCGATCGCCAAGATTCGCGAGCAGGTGGGCTCCGGTCGGGTGATCTGTGGGCTCTCAGGTGGAGTCGACTCCGCAGTCGTGGCGGCACTCTTGTCGCGTGCGATTGGTGATCAGCTCTCCTGCATCCTCGTCGACAACGGCCTGCTGCGGAAGAATGAAGCCGCGACGGTGATCGAAGAGTTCACCAACCATTTCCGGACCGACCTGCATGTCGTTGAGGGGGAGGGACGCTTCCTGGAAATGCTCGCCGGTGTCACGGAACCACAAGAGAAGCGTCGTCGCATCGGAAAAGCCTTTGTCGATTGCTTTGCGGAGGAGGCGTTGCGGATCGAGGATGTGCGTTTCTTGGCTCAGGGAACACTCTATCCAGACGTGATCGAGAGCGGTGCCGCCGCAGACGGGCCTGCCGCCACCATCAAACTTCACCACAACGTCGGTGGACTGCCGGAGAAGCTAGACTTTGAGCTAATCGAACCGCTGCGAGATCTTTTCAAGGACGAAGTTCGGCAGCTGGGCCTGCAGCTGGGCCTGCCAGAAAAGATCGTCTGGCGACATCCCTTCCCTGGACCAGGGCTGGCTGTCCGCTGCCTGGGCGAAGTGACCAAGCCTCGCCTCGAGACACTCCGCGAGGCAGACGCCATCGTGCTTGAAGAGATCGACAAGGCAGGACTCTCGCGAAAGGTCTCGCAGGCGTTTGCGGTGCTCCTGCCGGTGCAGAGTGTAGGCGTCATGGGCGACTCCCGCACCTACGATGATGTGCTCGCCGTGCGTGCTGTCGAAACGGAAGACTTCATGACGGCAGACTGGAGCCATCTGCCCTACGAGGTGCTCGCTTCGATCTCAAGCCGTGTGATCAACGAGGTTCGTGGGATCAACCGAGTCGTTTACGATATTTCCTCGAAGCCACCAGCCACGATTGAGTGGGAGTAGGCGAGTTCCTGTCAAAGCTGCAAGCATCCTTCACGGGCGGATCGCAGTGAGACAGGATAGCTGTATTTTCTCCGTCCGGTTCTGATCGCATGCACGTCTGCCTTGTTGAAGATGACCCGCTGGTCTGTCGCGCGGTGGATCGAGCGCTCCGTGACGCAGGTCACTCGTGCATCTGCTTTGATGATGGCCGGCAGGCGATCGATGCTCAGGGACTCGCTGGCTGTGACGTGGCTGTGCTCGATGTCACTCTGCCTGGTGCAACTGGCCTTGAGGTGCTTGCCGACGCTCGGGAGAAGGGCATCCGCACACCGGTGATCATGCTCACGGCCTTGGGTGCGACACCGGAGAAGCTTCAGGCCTTCGACCGAGGGGCCGATGACTACCTCGTCAAACCGTTCGACACCGCTGAACTCGTCGCTCGTCTCGACGCCATGCATCGTCGAGCGGCATATCGCCCCACACTCGAACTGGTGGCTGGTTCACTCAAACTGAGTTTGGCCACCAAACGGGTCAGCTTCGACGGCCGTCAGGTCGACCTGACCCCCACGGAGCTGAGCATCCTTGAAATGCTCATGCGGTATAAAGGGCAGGTGGTGACCCGCACCATGCTCTGCGAACACATCTGGGGCTTCCGCTGGGATGGCCCAACCAATGTGATCGAGGTGCACATCACCCGCATTCGAGGCAAACTCGACCACGGCCGAGACCAGTCACTGATTAAAACGATTCGAGGCCGCGGCTATGCCCTCGCCGCCGAGTAAGACGACTGCTTCCACCCTTCGCCAGGGTCTCCTTCACTGGGCCACGCTACGTCTCCGACTGACGCTTTGGAACACAGCCGTTGTGCTCTTCGCAACGCTAGCCACCCTCGGGGCAGTGCTGTTTGGTGCTCGAGCGGCCTTATTTCGTGAGGCCGATGCGGTCCTTGCCGGCGAAGTCGCTGAGATTGTGCTGGCGATCCGTGACCTTCATCCCGACACACAGGCCGTCACCGACGAACTGCGTCGCAAAGCCGTCGGTCATGAGCAGCGAGGCTGGTTCACGCAGCTTCTCGACGCATCAGGCAGCACACTCTGGTCGAGCGATGGATGCCCTCACGAGGTCCTCAGGTTCTCAGACACCACGACGACTGAAATCACCAGCGACCCCGAACTCGTGCAGGTGGGTGACTACCGCTTTGCCTGGCAAAAAGTCGACACGCCATCGCATGCGCCGCTCTCCGTACGGATTGGCATGTCGACTGCCTACCTCGATGAAGACGTCAATGCGCTGGCACGCTTGCTGATCGCCATCGGCGTGGGAATCAGCGTCCTGACGCCGGTGGGTGGTTTTTGGCTGGCCGTACGGGCCACGAGGCCGATCGCCGACATCCTGAAAGCCGCCGCACGCCTGCAGCCAACGAGGCTCACCGACCGTCTTCCGGTGCGTGGCACGAACGACGAGCTTGATCGGCTTGCAGCCACGGTCAATCGGCTCCTCGATCAGATTGCCCAGCATGTGCAGCGTCAGGAGACGTTCATCGCTGATGCGGCCCACGAACTGCGAGGCCCTCTCGCCGCCGTCCGCAACACGCTCGAGCTGGCGATGTCGCCGCAACTCGCCGCAGAAGACATTCAGCAGTTGCTTGAAGAGGCGATCGAACAGACGCAGCAGCTGTCCAAACTCGCCAGCGACCTGCTGGTGCTTGCAGAATCCTCGGATGCACCTCCTGCACCTGCCACCGATCCCGTCGACCTCCAGGAGGTCGCCACCAGCATGGTGGACATGTTCTCCGGAGTTGCCGAAGAAGCCGGCGTGACGATCACCTGCGAAGACACAAGCGGTCGTCCACACACGAGCCGTGTCGCAGGAATTCACACGCGACTGCGAGAAGTTGTCAGCAACCTGCTCGAGAACGCGCTGCGATTCACCCCGCGAGGAGGGTCGATCCGCGTGAGCCTGGAAAGCAATCCTGCAGACCGCACGATCTCGCTGGTCGTCGAAGACACCGGCAGTGGCATCACAGAAGCGGATGCCGCTCGGGTTTTCGAACGCTTCTACCAGGCGAATTCCTCACGAGACCGCCGCGACGGGCGACGGGGTGGTGGCCTGGGCCTGTCGATCTGCAAAGCAATCGTCGAGTCACACGGCGGCAGCATCTCGCTCAAGAGCCAACCGGCAGGCAAGGGGCCCGGCTGGACGCGTGTCACAGTCACCCTGCCGTGGGCTTCAGCATCCGCCGCGGAGCAACCGACGGCAGCTCAAGCAGCGGCCACCTCCAACACCTCCGTCGAAGCCCGCAGCGGCGAGTCATGACGCCGCCCGCTGGTGCGATAGGTTCTCGCCAGAATGCTGTTTGCGTGGACGGGGCAGGGCAAGAAGATACCTTCACCCGAATATGCCGCAGACGTTGTCTGCGGGCCAGAGCAGGGATTCCTGAAGGGCGTTGAGCATGACTCCCGTCTTCGATGACGACGCACTCCGACGAGTCGATGTGGCGATTCTTGTTGCCCTCTCACTCGAGGCAACTCCCCTCGTAGAGAAGCTCCATGATGTGGTGAACCTGACCGCTGCTGCCGGCCTCAAGATCACCGTGGGCCAGCTGAAAGAACGCCGTGTCGCGGTGGTGACCACCGGAGTCGGTCGGGAAGCCGCCGTTCGTGGCACGCAGATGACGATCGCAGGCCATCGCCCGCAGCTGATCCTGGCTGCAGGCCTCTGCGGCGGCCTTGCTCCGGATCTTCGTCGTGGTGAGGTGGTGATTGGCCAGTCCGTCACCCGGGCAAGTGGCGGCTCGCTGACACCGATCCGCACTCAGGGGCTGCTCACGACCGACGGTCTGCGGCAGGTACGCGTGGTCACCGCTGACAGCGTCGTCGAGACTCCGGAAGGGAAGCGTCAGCTGAGAGCAGCGACCGACGGCGACGTCGTCGACATGGAAAGCTGGTGGATCGCTGAAGCGGCTGAGGCCACTGATACCGCCTGGGCAGTGGTTCGCAGCATCTCCGACACGGCTGAAGACCGGATTCCCAAAGACGTGGCACACCTTGCATCTGTCAAACATCCCGCCCGGCTCGCAGGAGCGGCAGCCCGGCTGCTGTTCTTTCGGCCCTCTGCAATCGGCGACCTCGCAGAACTTCGCGAACATGCCTGCGCCGCGGCGGATCGCCTCGCAGCAGCCGTGGAGATCATGCTCGGCCGCCGGTGAGTAGCCGCACCAAGAGGCCAGGCGGGAGATCAGCTGTCAGCGTCTGCTGAACCGCGCCACACGACGTCAGGCAGGCGGCCGCCGCAAGCCTCCCGCTCCGCACGGCCCCCTCCATCGTCGATGGCCATCCGGTGGCGGTCCAGTCTCCGGCCAAGAACAGATTCGGCACGCCGGTTGTGGCCGCTGGCCGCAACGCGTCGACACCGGGGCGAACCGAGAGCACCGCTGTGGGATCGGTCACAAGCCGCGAGTCGAGCAGTGTGGCCTCTCGGGCCGCCGGGAAGAGCTCACGCAGTTCGCCCACCACGCGGGCCAGCAGCTGTTCGCGATCGGTGCCTAGCAGATCATGCGAACCACTAATCACCACCTGACAGTAGCCGCTATCAGAAGCCTCGTTTGCGTCACCGGAGCGGAAGACCCACTGCGAAAGACGGCCCAGCAGCACCGCATGCGGCAGATCAATCACTGGTCGATCGAACCACAGGTGCACGCCGGTGATCGGTGAACCGGCCAGGCCGTCTCCACCTTCAGGCACCTCGTCGGGCACAAGCCGAGCCGCCGCCCGCCAGGGCACCGCCAGGATCACACCGCGGCAGGCGATGCGTGCCTCACCATCTTCACCACGGCGATCGACCATCACCGCCTCGACCCGACCGTCGTCGTCATACGCCAGCGAGGAGACCACCGTGCTCTGGTCGATCTGCACTCCCTGCGACTGCAGCCATCCAGCCAGCCCACCACCAAACAGCTCACCGAGCGGCCGGCAGGGCACGTACAAGTCGGCAGCATTGCGATGCGCTAAAAAGCCCTCCAGGATCACCTTCCGCGATGCTTCGACGGAGACCTGGTGGATGGAATCTCCCAACGCACTTTCCAGCACTGGCTGCCAGAACAGATCGATCACACGCTGCGGCTGCCCACGGTCCACCAGCCAGGCGAAGGCTTCCTCCGGCTGCTGTCGGCCAGGCCGCCACCAGACCAGCTGCAGCATCCCACGGGCGAGAGCCATCTTTTCAACGAGATTGAAGTGCGGCATGGCACCGAGTAAGGGAGCAAGATGCAGGGGCGGAGGGAGCCAGGTCGACGGGGTACACCCCGCCCGCTTGCCATCGGGCCCGATGAACCACAGTTCTCGATCATGCCTCAGCTGATCACCAATTCCGCCCCGCTCACAGAGATCCAAGAAGTTGGTGCAGCAGCCCATCGCGACATGCTGGCAGGCATCGACGAGCCCACCCGTCTCACGATCGGCGAATGAGGCTGCCCGTCCACCAACATGCCGTCGTGACTCAAGCAGCCGTACGGGTGTTCCTTGCTCGATCAGTCCTGCTTCGACAAGCGATGCCGCCGCTGCCAATCCAGCCAGCCCACCTCCGACCACCACCAGCGGTAACGGCTCACCATCGACACCACGTTTCGGCGTGACGGCACACCGCGAACCGGAGGCGACTGTGCTGCGGCCATCGGTGCCGGCGAATGAGGTGACAGCCAGTGACCCCAGCAGGCGGAGCCGAGTCGGTTTGGGACGGACATGAAAGATGCCGGTCCCGGCAGACGCGACTGCCGCAAAGATGCTGCGGTAAATACCGAACATCGCCCGAAAGATCCGTCGTCCGTCACGCGAGAGAAACCGATCGAGTCTGGCCGCCTCGGCATAAAGCTGTTGCGTGTGGGCCACAAACTGATCACGCAGCCGTACGAGGCCCCGATCCTCAAGGCTCGCAGTGCCCGCTGCGGCCTGCCGCAGGAGTTCCGGCGACACCCCGCACGCCGCGAGATCTTCACGAGGCAGATAGATACGGCCACGGTCGAGGTCTTCGGTCACATCCCGGAGGATATTCGTCAGTTGAAACGCAAGCCCACAGGCATCCGCAGCAGGCAAGGCGGCAGGTCCGTTGAACCCCCAGATATGGATCGATGCGAGGCCCACCGCGGAAGCGACCCGTCGGCAGTAGCGGTGTAGTTCATCGAGGCTCTCAAACAGACACGCCTTGTTCCCAGCGTATTGCTCAAGCGCCAGATCTTGTTCAACGCCGTCGAGCACCGCAAACAACGCCCGTGTGGGAATCGCATACGCCCGCACAACGCGGGCCATCGCTCGCAGCACGGGATCCTCACAGTCACCACCTGCCACCGCCGACGTGAATCCCTGCCGAAAGGAAGCCAGTTCAGCCTGTCGCCGCTCACGATGTTCGTCATCGATGCCGGCGGCCGTCGCGGGGGCAGGAGCATCGACAATGTCGTCGGCCCGCCGACAGAAAGCGTAGAGGGCTGTCATCGCCCGTCGTTTGGCTGTCGGCAGCAGGCGAATCGGCAATGCAAAACTGGAACGTGACGCAGCGAGCACCTCGCCGCAGAAGGCATCGTCCTGTTCCGCGGTCTGGTCCACCATGCTTGACCTGCCCGTTCCCATCACAGCCCCTCTTTCCTGTCCGTGATCGGTTCCGCATCACGGCGGATCACTGCGGCAAAACGGCCCAGCAGTGCGGTGAGGGCCAGGCTGAGTTTCGTGACCTTCGAGACCACCGGGCGACGGGACAGAGTGTCATAGTCTGCCCGACGAATGGCTGCCGCCACAGCCCGCCCCCCCCCTGCAAACGCTCGGATCGCAGGCCGCAGCCCGCGAGGTGCTCGTTGCACGAGTGGCTCACCCGCGGTGAAACACTCCTCAGCCCAGGTCACCTCCTCGGCAAGGAGTCGTCGCATCGCGGGTGATGCGGTCGGCCGGTCGAGATCAGCTTCCGTCACCCCATGCCGCTGCATATCTTCCCGCGGCAGATAGATGCGACCGGCGGCTCGATCCCGCGTGATGTCCTGCCAGAAGTTGACGAGTTGCAATCCCGTACAGATGGCGTCGGACTCCTGTTGCCGCAGCGGATCCTGGCAGCCAGCCAGGGCCAACACGATCCTGCCGACGGGGTTCGCCGAGCGACGGCAGTAGTCACGGAGCTGGTCGCGAGTTTCGTAGCGAACCACCTCCTGATCCTGCACAAAGGCATCAAGCAGGTCATGAAAGGGCTGACCGCTCAGCTGGTGGCGTTGCATCGTCTTCGCAAGGGCCACAAAGATCGGATGCTGCGGATGTCCCTGACAGCAGGCGTCGAGTTCAGCCCTCCACGCATCAAGAGCCTCCGACGCCGCCCCAGGGCTCTCGGACTCATCAGCGAGATCGTCGCTCCAGCGGGCAAACGCATAGACATTGGCAAAATCTTGCCGCAGTGACCGAGGCACAAGCCAGCTGACCACTGAAAAGTTTTCGTAGTGGCCCGTGGCGATCTGCCGACAGAAGGCCTCCGCATCTGGCAGTGCCGTTGCGGCCGGAGCAGGCGGATATTCTGCAGGCATTGCTGCGGCATCGGCTGTTGGTGAAGCCGCAACACCGCCTGGCTTCGTGCCCTGCACGAGGGTCCAGGCAGCAGGGTCCCGCACCGTCGCCGACCGCGACGTCTTCCAGCCCATCAACCTGTCTCCTCCCGACGGCAGCCCAGAGAATCGTCGGAACATCTGTTGGAAAACTGCCGCTGGGCCTACGATACCCGAGATTCCATGAACTCGCCCCCTCATACCCTCCCGGCCGCGTCGGCAGGTAGAGGAGGCGGACAGCCGCCCCAAAACGAGACTGAAGCGATGAAGATTCTGCTGGCAAGCCCACGAGGTTTTTGTGCCGGGGTAAACATGGCGATCGAGACCCTCGAGACCGCCATCCGGATCTACGGAACGCCGGTCTACGTCTATCACGAGATCGTGCACAACAAGCATGTGGTGGAGCGGTTCACCAGCGAAGGAGCTGTTTTCGTCAACACCGTCGAGGAGGTGCCCGAGGGTGCTGTGCTGCTGTTCTCCGCACACGGTGTGGCTCCTGAGGTTCGTCGCGTGGCCCAGGAGCGACAGCTGCGAGCGATCGATGCCACCTGTCCGCTTGTCACCAAGGTGCACCTCGAAGCGATCAAGTACGCCAAGGCAGGCTACCGGCTGATTCTGATTGGCCACGAAGGCCACGACGAGGTGATCGGCACCATGGGGCAGGCACCCGATTCCTTCACACTTGTAGAGAGCCCCGAGGAAGTTGATGCCCTCACGTTTGGGCCCGACGACAAACTTGCTTACCTCACGCAGACCACGCTCTCCGTCGACGATGCATCCCGAATCATCCGGCGACTCAAAGAGAAGTTCCCCCAGATCGTGGGGCCGCCAAAAGACGACATCTGCTACGCCACCCAAAACCGTCAAGAAGCGGTCCGCGTGCTCTCTGACGAGGCCGATATCGTGCTGGTACTCGGCAGCCAAAACAGCTCCAACAGCCAGCGTCTGGCGGAACTCGGCCGTGAACATGACGTGCCCGCGCACCTCATCGATGGGGCCGACGAGATCACTCCAGAGTGGTTCACCGGAGACGAGACAGTCTTGATCACTGCCGGGGCGAGCGCCCCTGAACGCGTGGTACAGGACTGCATCGCGTGGCTGAAAAACCGCTACGATGCAACGGTTGAAGAGCGAACGCTCCGGGAGGAAGAGGTGTACTTCCCGTTACCGAAAGAGATTCGTCAAGCAGCCGGCCCCGCATAGGGGAGGCGAGGTTTTCTGCATGGAGATGGAACTGCCCAAACTGCAGTCGGATATTGAACTGCTGTCGTCGGCATTGGATGACGTCATTCGTGATCTGGCCGGCGACGATGCTTTTGGTGAGCTCGTTACGATCCGTGAGATCGCGGCGGAGCGACGGCGTGGGGTTCCTGACGCCGAGCGTC
>Ga0129348_1000498_pt1 | contig 14024 bp, 31 predicted proteins | sample CPBDNA_4_FD_94424 | JGI IMG/M metagenome (GOLD analysis project Ga0129348, IMG submission 94424) | Freshwater to marine salinity gradient microbial communities from Chesapeake Bay, USA - CPBay_Sum_27_0.8_DNA | ecosystem: Environmental > Aquatic > Marine > Coastal | place: USA: Chesapeake Bay...
GGAAATGCTGACAAAGTAAAAATAGTAGAAACCGTAAACAAAAGAGGCATAGACTGGGCCAAGATATTTCAAGACAATCCATCTCTTTCGCCGCCTGGCTACGAAGAAACAATCGAAATCCTGAAAAAACGCAACAACTGATGGGACTTTTTTCTGTTGTCATTAATTCCTCCAATATTCTTGGCAGTGAATTCGCGGGGAGCCTGCAGACAAAAGAGTTAGAAAGCTTAATGGATTATTATTGGCTTTCTCCAACTGGGCAGTTATTTAGGATTGATTATGGTGACTCTTATGAGCTTGAGTTCGAAAGGGACGAATCTGGGTTCTTGGCACCTAATAAAAAAAGCACCGGAAAAAACGGACGAATTAGGCCTTACAGAATGCACGGTCTGGTTAGGTTTACCACCACACAAGATGAGGCGCTTGAGGCTGTGACATGGTTTTCAAGTGGAATCTTGCAACAGGTCCTCTGCAGGGGGCCAATCTTCTCTTGTCAGTTTGTTGACACCGGAGCCCGCCACTGGTAGGATAAATGGGTTCTAAAGGGAGCACCCATGGCGGCAACAGAAAAAACTCGTTCCAATCGGCCACTAACTGAATTTGCTTGCAATATTCTTTGTCAATTTCTTACTGGAAAATACATTGGAGAGGGAAACCGCTCAAGGGGTAATACGATTATTGCCTATTGTGCAAATTATGAACATCAGTTACTATCTGTATCGATTTTTGGAGCAAATATTTTTTCTATAAAGATGAAACACTGGTCTCCAGTTGAAATCAATGTTTCATTCGGCGGCTATTATGATGTTTACGGACAGCCCACTACTACTACCATTGAAAGGTTGAACGGCTTGTTCAATAGACTTGCGATCATGAGCATTATTCCGGATAATGTTCGTGTCTTTCGGGATCAGTCTCAAAAGCTTACATACTTTGGTAGGTTTGAAGAAAAGGTGGCAGTTGGAGAAAGGTATGCAACTGAAATTACCATCAAGCCACTCAAGTCTGCGCTCATTTTTTCCTCCAACTGCAATTAAGCTAAGTATGGATTATCCAAATTTCGTATGCCACGAGTGTGGCACAAAACATGGATCTTGGTATTTTGACGGTAAGTACAAAGGCCCCAAACATCATAGCGCAACTTATCATATGGGCACATGTGATGCATGCGGAAAGGAAGATATTCCCGTCACGGAGCCACGGGATTATGGTCATTTCCCGAATTGGCAAATAAAAAATATTAAGCCGACCAATTCATGCGAGTTAATCGAATACTTGTTGGACGATTTTCCGTTTGATAATGTTCTTATTGCAATGAATGCCCTGGACTGGAAATGGATTCAAGCAGACAACACCTTGAAGATTCCAAATGTGCAGCAATTGCGGAAGTCTGCTGGTAATCTACTTACAAAAGCGCTCAACGATAAAAATCATAAAATATTTTACTCTGGAGGTTTTTGGGCGGAATCTGCTGATAATGGCTTAATTCTTAGGTTTATACTCTCTGAAAGAGAAATTTATTTGGATGATTTTGATGGCTGAATTTAGAAAAGCATCTGGCAATTCCTATTGCGTCCTACTTGATGATGGAAGCATTCATCGTGTGTATGGTAACTATGCGGCACACGCTTGGTCTGTTGCAAGTGAAATGTTTCCAGATCAAAAAGTAAGATCAGTTCAACTATTGTTGACTGATAATAAAGATTTATCAGTTCCATCCTCTTGATGGGCCCGAAGGAAACCTAAGTCGTGCTATTATAGAGCAACGAGTCCAACTGAGAAGTAGGGCTTCCAATCATCTCTGGCGGTTGACGCTAACCGGACTTAGCGTTGCAGAGTTAATCAAATGAAATGTTTCTAAGAAGGACACTTTTTATTTCAACTGTTGCGATTCTGGCTGTAACGAATCAGGCCAATGCAGCAAATTCAAACAAAGAAAAAATGCCCAATTCATTACTTGATGGGGTTCATAGGAATAACAGCCTAGGGCTTCATGGATTAATACAAATGCCATCCATATTAATTGGTCAGGCAAAAATAAAGTGTGGAACTGCTAGCTTTTATGGACTTGGAGATGGATTTCATGGCCGAAAGACAGCAAGTGGCGAAGTATTTAACAGAAATGCTATGACGGTAGCTCATCGCAGCCTTCCCTATGGCACAAGAATTCGTGTTTTTAACAAGGAAAATGGCAGGACTGTTGTGCTAAAAGTAAACGACAACGGACCAGCAGTTAGCGATCGTATTCTTGATCTTTCCTATGGTGCTTTTGCAAAAATAGCAAACCCAAGTCAAGGCATTGCTCATGTCTGCTTTAGCATTGCTTAGACTTCGCTAAATTCAGTCGTCGGTCGCTATACTGAAAAGTGTAGCGGCTTTTTATGTCAACAACCGTTGAGCTGACCCAGAGTCAGATTGATCTTGCCAATAAAGAAGCTATTCGCAGACAAACAGAAAACGAAGCGAAGGGACTCAAGGGTAGAAACAAGGCTGCTTCTACAGGAAAAAAAGCATTAGAGTTTCACAAACTTGGATGTATTGGTGAAATTGCAGTAGCAAGTTATATGGGACTGGACTCTGAGGTCTTTACACTTGACAGACCATTAAGGGGATCGTGTGACTTGCCAGGCAACATTGAGGTAAAAACAAGATCTAAACATGATTTTGATCTTTTGATACAAATCACCGACGATCCTAATAAGAATTTTGTCCTCGTTACTCATGATGGAAAAACCACCAAGATTGCCGGATGGATTCGTGGGCATGATGCAATGAGAAGGGAATGGATCAAAGAATACGTAAGAGGAAGACCTTGCTATGCCGTCAACCAAACAAAGTTAAGACCTATTGAAACCCTAAGTATTTATACCAGTTCTAAGGGCTTTGGCAGTCAGGTATTCGAAGCGCAAATCGTTGAGTGCCCTGATGACCCCCTGGATCTGATCCTTGAATTTGATCCTCTTGTGATCGAGCGTCTGGGCTGGCAGGCTGGTGATACACTTGTGTGGGAACAAACCCCAGACGAAAACCAATGGATCATCAGGAGGATTGGGGATGACTGCAAAAAGGTCGCTGCAAAAAGTGACAATAGCCGAGTGGAAGAGAATGGCAAGGTTGAAAGATAAAATAAGCGGCAACATTACTACTTGTACTGTCGAAGAACTTGAAAGTTTTACTGATATGTTCGTAAGAACCATGCAGGAAAAACATTCCGATTCGGCTTCGTAGGGGGGCATACTAGAACATTAGGAGGGATTCTGTGTCAGTCGAGCGCAGGACATGGGATTCGGTTGTTCGATCGCCATGGAATCCCAAAATATTTAATATACTAAAGGCAATTGATCTTCATGTTGAATTGCACCTGAAAACAGGTGATAGTCGTCATTTAGTAATGGCACAGACCTTGAGGCAATATTTGTATGTGCTCAAAGACTGGATTATAGATGAAGAATTCAATCAATCCCTGGATGGCCTTGAATATAAGCAGCAGCACTTCTGATACTATGATTCGCCATTCGCGAATAGCAATCGAGGCCTTCATTCATTTTAATATCGCACGGAAATGATCCGTATTCAAATTGAACTTCGTAACCCTTTGATCTTGCCAGTTCGGCAAGCTTTTGAGCAGAGCCAGAATGCATAAGACTCCTGTTAAATAGCATTCTAGGTCTTGACCTATAAAAAACATCAAATTGATCTTTCATGGTTTTTTCTTTTTCTTCATTTTACCGGCGCCAGAGAGAGCAATTGCAATTGCTTGAGACTGGCTTTTACCTTCCGCCATTAAGGTTCTAATGTTTTTTGAAATCGTCTTTTTGCTAGATCCTTTTTTCAGTGGCATTGTCTTTTAGTGATTTTCAAGAAAAACGAAAAACAGATAATCATGAAAAATACTCTTTACCACAGCTCTTTCGCCGCCCAGTAGGCTCCTGACAGCTTTCCACGAGCAATATTTTTCTGATGGCGAGCGAAGAAAGATTCCCTTCTTTTCTTTTCGCTCTTCGAATCGCTCTTACTTGGTTTTCCCGCTGTGGTCATCGATTGATCACCAAAACGCACCAATTTATAGACACCATTCTCAAGGGCCATAACGACTCCTTTCTTTGTTGGATGTCCAGGTGTTCTTTTGGGTTGATTTACCTTTACGAGTCCCTCTTTCTCCATTGTTTTTTTGACTCGATCCGGAACCGCCATGGTAACACCTGGGTAGCCTGACTCTAGTATTCCCTGGTGGACATGTGGGACAATCAAGTTGATCCAAGTAAAAAAGCGGCGCTCATAAAGGAATCAATGGAAAATCTTTATCAAGCAAAGTGGAATATTGCCAAAGCATGCGAAAATGTTAGCACAGATAGCACTGAGTTGGAATGGAATGAGATGAAAAGACTATTCAGTATTTGGTGCAGGATTAACCCACCAAGATACAACTCTTGTTCATTTAAATCTTTTGATGATCTCACTTAATTCGATTGGAGTGTAGTCTGTTTTTTCTACACTGACGTTGATATACCTTTCGTCTATTTTGTCGCCAATTAAAATGTCTCTATAGTGAAGATGCCCATGAATATTTGCACGGAAGCACTGAAGGGAGTCCGGGTGGATAGGGACATGGCTGAGCGCAAAGTTCTCCAACTTCCAATGCGATCTGACAGAGCGGAAGTGCTTGTGCAAATCTTTGTCATACTTTGCATCATGATTTCCAGCGATGAGAATTTTATCACCATTCAGTCTGTCAAGCATCTTAAGTCCTGATCTTGGCATTGCTACATCTCCGAGATGATAAACTTTGTCGCTACGACGGACCACAGCATTCCATCTTTCTACCATGGCCTCATCAGCTTCCTCTGCTGTTAGCCATGGTCGCAGCCTCGTGCCATCACTACGAACAAATGGCATCTCATAGATCCTTGAGTGCCCAAAATGGGTGTCTGAAATCAAAAACACATTTTGCATTTTTATTTTCCCTGGGATGCCTTGTTAAGCATTCCAACAATAGCTACAACAGTCAATACTGTAAACGCCTTCAGTAAGTCCTGTGTTGTCACGGCTTACCACCAATAGCGTCTCCAGTCTGCCATCTTTTTTGAATCTTTACAAATGTTTTTAAATCAAGATTTCGCTTGATTGATTAAAAATACATATTAAATGATATGATTAGATTAGAAAAAATAATGAATCATGTCAGCGTAGCAAAGGGAACCCTGCCCTGTGTTTTTCGTGATATGATCACGAAGAAGTATCGGCCAGATCGACTAATGGCTTTACCAAAAACGACAGACAGTCCAGCTCAAAAAGATCTTGTCTATTTTTCTGAAGAACTCGCTACAGCATTAAGATTTATCCTGATCTCAAAAGACTGTATTCTGTCTGACTCCTTTCTTAATGACGCAGCCATACTTCTGGAGGACTACAGTAAATTTGTTAATCAAGGAAAAGAAAAACTACCACTTAAGACTGAAATTATTATTGCAATCACTTACGCAGCAGTCAAAGGAAAAGATCCGCTAACTGCAACACTCGAAGCCATTGCTAGTAGGACGCAAGATGTTGTGGATCATTTTCGTGACGACACTGAAACAATTCAGGATGTAAGCTCTTGGTTGCTTTATGAAGCCAGTCAGCCTGTATAGCCATAAAATGAAACCAAAGACTTACGTCATTTTGACAGAAACCATTGAAAACGCAATACCACTTGGATACAGAAGAGCATTCAAGCATGATGAAAATCCTTGCAAGGACTACATGTTCTCCTGCATCCACGAGGCCATAATTCAGGCAATCTTTGAGCGATTTACTTTTGATGAAGATGAATGAAAGGCTTGGTCCACAGGCTTGCGGATTTAATGGAGCAAAAGGTATTCGCCTGCCGGGTTTACTGATGGGTTGTCAACGATTGCAGCTTAAACGTGGTAAACAATCCCCGAAAGACTATCCAGATACTGACTTCCGGGAACAGTTAGTCTGGTTCTATCCTGATGATCAGCATGCTAGGCTACTATGGTGTAACGCAGACGATCAATGGTTTGAATTGTCCTTTAGCCCCATTGGTAAACCATGACACGTTCTCTCTCTGAACTTACCAAGAATTTTGCCGTAGAACGACGCAACCGTATTGATCGTCGCAAGTCTGAGATTCTTTCTGCTCGCACCTCTTTTCTGTCACCATTGGCTCGTGATATTGTTCAGGCGGCCCATCAAGTGGACTGGGTGAACAGGAGGGCGATTGCTGCGGTTTTGCGTGCTACAGTAGATCAAGTGTGTCAGGAGCCTAGTGAGAAACCGAATACTCAGTATGATGTGGGATTCAATGATGCTATCTCTTGGATTCACGAACGATTTTTTGCCATTGCTGATGAACTCGAAGGCCTCAAAAATGATTGACATCGATTTTCGTTTTAGCCGCACCGATCCGCTCTTGTGGGTCAGTGCTCTTGTTGACAGCTTTGATCTATTCGCCACCACGAAGGAGGACAATTAGCCATGGACCAACCCATAGAAAGCCAAATCACTTTTGACGAATGGGCGCTGGATGTTACCTGTGCTAAGGCCAGTGGTGTTATTGCCTTTGTGCCGATCTGCGGCGATGAGGTGGTATGGGGCCTGACCATGATCCAGGACCGCGCACCAGGGCCCCTGTCAGGCGTTGTTTCGCAGAACGGCATGGCGGACGTAGAACAGTGGGTGGCCGACAATCCGAACTGGATGATCACCTACAGCAAGGTGGAGGATCTGTGCAATGCCTGACCCACAACAACGATGGCCAGATTACATACCGCTGGAAGACAGGGAACCCAGTGATAGGGAATTGCTGGAGCTAATGCCAGAAACCATGCGCGATGAGTTCTCGTATGCGGCCAAGCAGTGTTCTGACGCGACTGGCGGCCAAGTGAAGCCGGGCATCTTCCGCGTCTGTCTGAATACTGCGGCGCTGGAGTACGCCCGCGTTGTGCTCGACCGATGGAGAACTCCTAATTTGAAAGAAACCAGGAGTTCGTTAGGCGCTGAGCCAGTGACTGCGCCTGCCGGGGAGGTGGCGGAGTTGGTGCCCGAGGACAGGGAACCGGCCTCCGTCATGGGTGAGCCTAGCGATGAGGAGCTGCTGGAGCTGCACGACTGGATGACGGATGAGTGGGCTGCGAACCACGACTTTGAGCTGCCGCCCAGCCAGTTCGCCCGCGCCGTCCTGGCCCGCTATGGCCGCCCCGCCCCGGCGCCTGCTGGGGAGGTAGCGGAGTTGGTGAGAAAGTTAAGGGAGCAGGCTGCTGCCTACAACGCTCATCCAGGTCACGAGCCACTGATCGAGGAATGGGCTCGGTGTTTCACCCGCGCCGCCGACCTGCTTGAGCGCCAGGCCGCCCCGGTGCCGGTGGCGTCAGACGTCCACTTCGAGTTCGTCGTATCCGACGCGGATTACTGCACGCAAGCGGGAGGTATCGCGCCGACCTATGCCCAGGCAGTGAGCGAGGGGCAGCACTACCTGGCTCAGTACCAACAGGACGGACTGCACACACTGGAGGTGCGTCGGGTCGAGGTGTTGCCGCTGCCCAGCGAGGAGGTGCAGGGATGATCTGGCCTATCTGCATCACTCGCGCTGGTGGCAACATTGGCAGGTTCCATTGGGTTAACACCGACTCCCGCCGCACGTGCTCCAGCCGGGTGTTCTGGGGTGACTGGTGGTGGGACACCGTGGGGGAGCGACCGCTGTCCACGCCTGCGTTTTGGGAAGGCGACTGCGACAAATCCGCTACATCCGCAAACACATGACCCGATCTTGTAGCAACGCTCGCGCTGAGCGGTTGGTTGATGAGTTCAACGAGGGCGCCGCATGGGATGGTGGCTTCAGCGTTCGCCATGGCATCGCTGCTGTGCTGCGCCACATTGCTGACACCGAGGGCGATGCCGAGAGCTGGTACGCCATCCCAGCTTCCACGCTGGTGCAGCTAGCTGCGGCACTGACCGCCCCAACCCTGCTCGAACGTGCCCTGAAAGGCGATGCGCAGGCCGCTAAGCAGTTTCTGCATGAGGCAGGCTTCACCGATGCGCAGGGGCAGTGGCTGCCTCAATACCAATCAACTCAGGAGATCCCCAATGACTGATCTCACCCCCAACGATCTCAGCCACCTGAGCGACGAAGAGTTCATGGCCCTGTGCCCTCAAGGTCATCACGCACCAGGGCCGGAGCCACTAAGCCCCGCCGCGCAGGCGGTGCGTAAGGCGTACTACAGCACCGACGATGACCTGGCCGGTCCCGCCCTCGCCGCCGCTCTCCGCGCCGCTGCGGATCAGGTGGTGCCATATGAGGCATCTGCGCCATGGAATGAACTGAAATATGATTACGACGGAGATCGCTGGGAAATGCGCCAATGGGTCCGGGATCAACTCCTCGCCATCGCCGCCGAGCTGGAAAACAATGTCTGAATCTCTTAGCCCCCAAGTGCAGGCGGTGTTGGATGCCTTCCGCACTAACCACACGGGGCAAGGCTGCCTTGCCGCCGCCCTTCGCGCTGCGGCGGATCAGGTACGAACCGATCACAACTTAAAAAGGCATTACGCCGCCACGATTGCCGAGATGCTGGTGCTCGACAAACTCCTCGCCATCGCCGCCGAACTGGAAAATGGAAACAACTGAAGCCTGGCGCCCTGTCTACGGCCTTAAAGGACTGTACGAGGTCTCGTCTTATGGACGTGTGCGCAATAGCAAGCACGTTCTTATGACGCAATATCCAACGCACGGATACCTAAAGGTAGTGCTAACCCAAAACTCCAATCGAGCCGTATCTGGGATCTCTGAACTTCTGAAAACACATCTTTATGACTGACACTCTCCGCAACATGCCTCGCTACATCCGCAACACGGATGCCTTTGGCTGGCAAGGTGCTGACGGCCCGAATGGACCTTGGAGATCCATCACCCCGCCACAAAGCGGAGCACCATGGCAAACAACCAACGCCATGGACGATCTGCGCCAAGCCAGTGCTGAGGTGGCCGGCGTTGAGGTGCTGAACCCCGCCGCGCAGGCGGTGTTGGATGCGGCCTCCGACGTTTATTGGGACTGGGCCAATATGGAGCCTGCAGCTTCTCACGTGATTGCCGCCGCCGCCTTGCGGGCTGCTGCTATCTACTCGTATTGCCCAATGGATCGGAAGATATTGGCGACCATCGCTGATGAGCTGGAGGGCAGCAATGTCTGACATCACCACCTACAAATTTGATGCCGGAGTGTTCATACGTTTTACAGTCGAAAGATTCTTGAACTCCTGAGAATCTGCTCACATATATTTTCTATTGTGGATGACCTTGAATCACTTAGCCAATGAAAACTTTCTCAAATCCTACAAGAATTGCACTAGAAGCCATTGAGCGACTTGATCCAAACGCTGACACTTCACTTTATGAGATCATTGGGATTGCTCTTAAGGCAATTGCTTACAGTGTTAGTCCTCCGATAACAACAATTGATGCTGAAAGTAGTATTGCCACGTCTATCGCTTTCAACACGATTCAGGATCAGTTGGTCTTGATCGCAAATGAATTTATATCAATTGAGGCAAAGAGGAAAGATACCTTTGAGGAAACCTGGTGGTAGTCAATCATTGATTTTTATGATGATCTTTCTTTATTTATTTTTTGCTGTTTACGCAATCTTGGCCATTTCTATTTACTTGATTGATTGGAACGACGAAAGACCAGACCTTGGTACATTTGGAGGTAGAAATAAAAAGGACCCAAAATGAATAGCGCAAGCCAATTTATGGATGCGGTATGGTCAAAGCGAAAGAATGGAGCTGATACGGAAAGCAAACTTGTGGCTGCAATTCTTGCATTGTCTCTTTCCCTGACGAAAAATCAGGTGTTAGAATTTATTGATGAACTAAATAACTCTGAAGCCGGCTAAGCCTTCGATCTCTTTTTCTTTCTTGTAACGACGATTTTGCCACCCTTCTCCTGGACTGACATTCCAGCCTCTTCTGTTTGTCGTTTCAAGGATGCATACTTTTGTGCTGCGCTCATCCTCGCTGGCTTCTTGCTGGTCATGATCGGGCGCAATCCGACCTTAGGTTTCCGTGCTAGGATCTTACCGTTCATCACAGGTCCCTTCAGTGTTTAGAAAAGTTATGAAATTCATTCAAATGAAAACATTTAAAAAGCAAACAAATAATGCCCCAGCGCTCTGGTGTGTTCTTGATCATCAACTGAAACTTGGTCCACTGTTCAGCAGATCTGAGTGGGCTGTAATGTTTGAAATTATTGCTGATCAAATGGAAGAGCAAATCGCCGAAGATGCAGGCCCAGGCATTGGCGTTTACTACAAAGAAAATCCAATGGCATGGCTCAGAAAGGAAGCGATTAGAGCAAGAAGTAAGGGTTTCTGGGGGCTTTGAAATCTTATTCAAACTACTAGGACATTCTGGCGCTAAGTTTATTTGCACACAACACCAAGATGAAAGTCTATCAAATAACTGCAACTGAAGAACAGGCAAAAGTTATTCAGGCTGCTTGTGAATTTCTTTCCCGTGTTCAAGGAGGTCAAGTTCTTGAAGTATTTCATCACCTTCCTCTTCGTAAAGATATTGATTGGAGTGTCTATATTGAAATTCAAGATGAACTCAAAAAAAGAATGCCTGAAATTCTAAAAGATGGCATCGATGGTTACAGTTCTCATTTTGGCGTAGGAAATCCAGACCTTCCAAAATCTCATGACATTGCTTGGGACTTGTATCAGGTTATAAGGCATCAATTATCTTGGGATTATGCCATTAAAAAAGGTTGGGTAGAAGACTTGAATTCTCCAAGGGATTGGAGCAATATGCTTGGATGTTCCTGGGATACTCCAATGAAATTTGGAAGTGAACCACTTGCTAAGATAGAGAAAATGAGCGACCAACAAAGTGTGGTTGATACAAAATCAAAGAGTCCTGATTTTGTGAAAAAAAATAAAAGCCAAAATATTGTAAACTTATCATAACCGGCTACCTCCCACGCTTAATTGCTTTGGGTATCGCCTTACTCCACCACCTTGTCGTTATGACTCAACCAAATGTAAATCAAAAGCCATGTTATACCAAGGAATATCCTCTTTGGTTTAAAATTAGTCTTGATCAGGAGGTTACCATTAATTGTCATCAGTTATCGAGGGTAATGGCAATCATTGCTGATTCTATTCCATGCCTCAGATTGTCTGGTGGAATTGATTTTTCAACAGCAAATGATGTTCGTCATTGGTTGAGGTCTGAAGCCCTTAAAGCAAGACTTCATCAAGAGCAGTCTGAACAGGAAGTCTGATTCTAAACCATTATCAAGTAATACAATGGCACAAGCGGTCTACAGGGGTGTTAAATATAACACCGTTGAACATCAGGAGCGATTTCTTAAGTGGTGGAATGCTATTCATTGCGATGCCACTCGGTGGATGACCTATAGGGGTAAAAAGTATCGTGCATATAGTTCATGTCAGTCTAAAATTGTTTAATATTTTCTTAAGAATTCTTACGAGCTTGTTTGGCCTTCTTTGTGTTTGGCACTACTCCTTTTCCTTGTCTTGATCCTTCCCTTTTCTTCCTGTCTGTTGCTTGCGCCTCTCCTTGACTCAATTTGTCCCATGTCTTATCAGGAAGGTATCTTGCTGTTACTACGCGCCCCCTTGTGTCTGTCCTGATGGCCGGCTTATTGTCCCTGGTACGCCATTCTTGATCTGTCCACTTTGCTAGTGAATTATTGGCTGATTTTGCCCCAACATAGCCCCCTCCAGCCTTCTTATATTCGTTCACTGCCCACTGGGCTGCCCTGGCTGACCATTTCCCAAATTTATCCTTCGCGGCGGCTACTTTTTTATCCCACAGTTCTGGCTTGTCCTTCCGTGATGATGTCATTGCTATCCTGAACCAACCCCAGTAGACTTCCACCATGAACCCAACCATAGAAAAAGATAGCAAAATTATCTCCCTAAGGCTATATACATCAAATGATGCAGATTACTTATGTGAACGACCTGACAGTACTCAATACATTTATCGTAAAACTAAACTAGGTGCTTCTATCATTGAAGTAACAAAACCAACTAAACATTAGTTCATTTTATTAAACATAAATCATGCCTTTATTGAAACGATGGGAACACCCATCCAAACCACCCCGAAGAAATACTTACTCCAAACAAGCATCAGCACGCCTAAGACAAATCAAAAAAGCAACTAAAATGCAACTTAAACGACTCCAACAAAAGAGTCGTTTTTTTATGCCCTGATCTTTGATATTTTACTTTTTTATTTCTTGTCTCATGTTGCAAAATACAACACCTTCTTCTTACTGTTACTACCTGCTTCCCTTCGCCCCATTACCCCCTTTCTTTCACACTATCTTACCCCCTAGCTATAGTACTCTATAATTACTACTTTTATATACTACTCTATAATAACTAATATATATAGACTACTCTTTCTTCCTTTCTTACCTTCTATCAATCCTACTATAATAATTGATTTTGGGTAAAGGATAGTCTGAAAGGAAACCCCCTTTTAAGATTTTTGACCATTGCCTCCACTTGAAACTACTACCACTGCCCATCCTGTACGCCCCTTATTCCCTTATATTGTACTCCTTTAAAAAAAGGCCGAAAGTGGTGTGCAAATGGCTCGTAAGGTCGGTGCTATGCCTGTTTGTACCTCCACTGGGGGTCGGGCTTGTTCCTGGTTGCTCTTTGGCATTAAAAATGACCAGACTTATGTCCTCTTTTGCTGATAGCTCCCCCTCATCGCCTCCTACTTGTTATTATGTCCTTGCCATGCCCCCCCTCCTTACCCTTCTCCTCTCATGTCCACTAAAACTCCCCTTGATCATCAAGAATCAACCCTCGTCTGGGATTACTATCAAAAAACTGTTGAACTCTATACTACTAAACGTTCAACCTGGCTTCGTACAATCGCTAGAAATACTAACTTCATCCCAGGCTCCGCTATTGATCTCCAACCCGGCTATTCCATCCTCTATCCCCTTGATCAATGTCGTCTCCCCTTCTCTCTTGTTCGACCCTCCTCCTCCTCAGATTCTCATCTCATCCTTAACTCCTTCCTTACTCCCGCTGAACTCCATAACCGCTCTAATGCACTTAATAATCTTCAAAAAAATTAACTTAACCTTCAATTATCTAAATAAACCTAATTAATCCCAAAATATACTTAATGTCATTAAACACCTCCTTACCCTGCTCGCTTCCGTAAACCTTGATTCTAATCCCCCCTCCCTTACTCTCCTTATCTCCCTTATCGCTCCCCTCGTTACTTCACAGTCCTCTACAATCTCTCGAAATACATACACATTAAATCTCTCCTTATACTCTAAACAATACCACTCATTTATTACCTCCCTACTCCCTATACCCTCCTCACACTTATTACACTCCCTACATACATTCCCACTCATATACTCCTTACTTAATTGATAAAAATTACTTATCACTTCCTCCCCTGTTAGACGTAATACTACTATTACCTCCACCCACTTCACCCCATCCTTACTCTCTCCCCTCCTCTCCTTTATCGTAATAACCTCTACTCCCCCTCCCTTGGGCACCCTATCCTTGCTCATCCCTACTCCCCCCTTACTCGCTTCCTTATCCTCTCCCTATCGTACATCCCTTCCTCTCCTCCCTGGTGTGATCTTACCTATTATCCCCCTCGCTCTCCTCTTCTCCCTGTTGGCGCTACTGGCTTGGAAGGTAGTAAAAATTGAAAAACACCTATATATACAAACGTCTTTAATGGTGAATGAAGAGGAGGAGGAAGGGACGATTATTGATCATCCACCGTATCCAATTAACACTGATTGACTATGTTAGGTCTTGTGTTAGCTTGTTTCATCATGATAGCAATAGTTAAAGTATCTTTTGATATTTTATTTGGCTATCGTGATGTTGAGAATGCGGTTTTAGTAATGGTTTTAGGATCAGTGTTAGCGATTTATGTAGGAGTTGGTTTGTTTTTGCCAGGCTCAATAATTTTTTAGAGCATAGCAGTTAATCTCATTA
>Ga0129348_1000500_pt1 | contig 14005 bp, 31 predicted proteins | sample CPBDNA_4_FD_94424 | JGI IMG/M metagenome (GOLD analysis project Ga0129348, IMG submission 94424) | Freshwater to marine salinity gradient microbial communities from Chesapeake Bay, USA - CPBay_Sum_27_0.8_DNA | ecosystem: Environmental > Aquatic > Marine > Coastal | place: USA: Chesapeake Bay...
CTAAAGTTCCAGCGGCTGCATTCATATCTCTTGTAACTCCTCTATTAAGTCTATGTTTTCGAATCTTCTGAGTGTTATGAACACCAGTAGGTCCGCTTAAAAATGAACCTGTTCTAGCCATTTCGTTCTCCTACAAGCTTTTGTATTTGCTTGTCTCGAAAGTCGCATTTTTTCATAGTTGCGTATTCTTTCAGTTTTTTAAGTTTAGAGATTTTATGTCTTTTTTTAAAGACTGCTAATGCAATAATCTTTTCCATTGCTCGCAAATCGCCTGATACTTCAAACTTTTTTGCAAGGGAACGATTTAACATTATTTTCTCCTTCTTTTTACAAAGGTAGAAACCATTCTTGGTTTACCACCCGGATTACCAGCTGCTCTCTTTCTACGAACTGCTGATCTTTTTTGTTTGGCAGTCATTCTAGCGGCTTTACTAGCGGGTACACATTTTGGGTAACCACCTTTACCTCTTGCTGACTTTCTGCCACATGGTGGATGTCCTCCACCTTTTCTTTTACGAGAGATGTCTACCCATCCTTCTCGAAACCATTTTGTTAATCCACCACTTGGTTTTGCCATTATTTTCTCTTTCTTCCAGTACCCATACGATACCTTCCGCCTCTGGCTTTATATGTTTTTACTAACCAACCATTTGCATATGCAGATGGATAAACCTTAAACTTTCTTTTTGCTTCCGCTTTTACCCTAGCATAAAGTGCTGGGTTTGTTGGCACTGGTTTTTTCTTTGTTACTCTTTTACGCGCCATTTTAGTTATTATTAATCAGTATAATATCAAATGTTGATGACATATTTGTACCTGATGAAGCAATTGCTCTAATTTCAATATCTGTTTTTTCAGGTAACTCAAATGGTACTTGATATACTCTTTGATGAAGTCCGCCTGGAACATCCATAATGTCTCTTGTTCTAAAAATTAACCCATTGCCAGATAGTCTCGTATATAAGTTAGCGGTTACGGCGTCATTATAAGCACCTACTCCTACATTCCAATTTGTTAAATAACCTGTTTTGCCAGCAGGTATTGTATAAAGTGCCAAGTTTGTTTGTCCTTGACCATATACTGTACCTGTACCAATTGTTGCAATTTTTGCCAATACCGTACCGCCACCACTTGCACCTGTTGATACTAACACATCACCTTTATTAGTTTGTAATGAACCTGCTGAAGCAACAAAGGCTCTAAAAACTCTTAAAAATGATTTAGTTGAAACTGCACCATCTACTGTAAGTGTTTCTTCAATTGCATTATAGTTGGCATCTAATCCTTGGACTGTAACGGTACGAGCACCTGTTCCAGATGCACTATCTTCTGCATCAGCACCAGATACATAAATTGTAGAGGCGACTGTCAAATAAGTATAAATGCCGCCTTGTTCCCATATTGTTTCTGGAGCACCACCTATATTTGGATTTCTACCAAACTTATGTATGACCGTGGCTTTATTTATTTTGCCCCTTGCAATGTTAAAATAAGACTCATTTAGAAAACTATTTCTTGACATGCTTCTTCCTCTTCTTTTTATACCCTGAAGCATAAATTGCTCTGCCTTGTTTTTCGGCTTGTTTGCGGGTAGGGTAAACCTTACCAGATTTACCCCATTTGTATCCCTTTTTAACCTTTATTACAGGCATTATTTATCTTTTGCTCTCCACACATTAAGTGAACACCAGTCTACGATTTTGTAAACCTTCTTCATCCAGTTATCATCAACTGGAGTTGGTGTGATTGCTGATATAAAAGAAGCGATCATCACAATAGTTGGTATCACGGCTATCCAAGCCTGTACCCATTCGAAAAATGCTAACATTTATCTTCTCCTTTGTACTTCCGCCTCTTTTTGGCGTTTGCAGTACTGCTTTATCCGATACGTTTAATATCGTAAAGGATTATCTTCACCAAACAGTGCTGTTTCTAGCAACCATGGTAAATTAATTGGTCTAGAAGTTAATCTTTTTAATTTTACGTGCTTATTAACATCTCCTTCTAGTACAAAAACTTTTTTAGTTTCCCAATCAATCAGTATAAGTCCTTCAAACGACCCTATTGTATTTTGAAATCTTTCTAACTGTTGCTGGTTTTTACCTACATAAGTTAGCATATGAGTTTTCCAATTACCTTTAATTGAGTTTATACCGTCATTTACTTTTACAGTCTCAAACTCATGGTTAATTTCTAGGTCGTGCTTGTGTCCGTAGACTACTACTGGTAAGAATCGAGTGCCCGCAGAAGGCCAATTGACTCTATCAAGGGATGCTTTTTTGTGCCATTTTAATCTAACATTTTTATTCTTGTTGTAAAATGATTTTATTTGTGTAAATGATCTTTTCATAATTTTTTAAAAAAGGCGGATTGGAGACCCTTCGATATTTTTCCGTGTCATGAAATTAATCATGCTTTTACGCTTAGTATAAGGTCATCCAATCCTAAACTTTTGATCACCTCCTCAGGTTAGACTCTTGCAAAATTACTTTTTCTTCCTCATTTTGCCTTTTTTCTTTTTCTTCTTTTTGCCCATTCCGTAATGTCCTGGCATTTCTATCTCCCTAAGTCCAACGAGGTGGCTCGTCTGGACACTCAGCCCATCTTAACTTTGTTTTGAGGGGCATAAAGCAGTGACATATCTTACAAGTTTTCCAAAACTTACTATAGTTTGGACACTTCTGACATATCTCTAATCTGTCCTTATAGGTATCTTTGTTCTTTGAAGTTTGTGTCATTATGTAGTTTAATTACTCCATTAAATGTCCAAAAGTATAACCAAACTCTTAAATGGGGTGGCTTCAATCTTTTAATTGTAGCAAACCACCACTCTTCTGGTTTACAATTGACATGATAATTTGTTCCATCTGGAAAGGATTTTCTTGCAGGATTTGTTGCTATATTAAAACAAACTCCTTGCTCTGCATAGTCGAAAATCTCTTGTAAAACACTATCACAATCTTCAACTTTGATGTGTTCCATTACATCAAAACAAAGTACAACATCAAACTTTCTCTTTGGTTTTTCTGAGTACTTTTTTACTCCTGGGTCATAACAATGTGGGTAAGGTGCTGCATAATCATCATTTGCATCCATCCATTCTTCATGGATTTTATGCTCAGAATATTGAAAACCTTTTCCAGAACCGTAGTCTAAAATAGACCGTGGTTTTATACTAAGAATAAAGGGTTTAACTTTATGTCTTTGCTTATGAATTGCTTGACCCCACATAACACACTTTTTTGTGTCATTATGGTCTTGCTTATAAAAGTTTATTAACTCTTCATTTGAGTATTTACAGTAATCCGCCACTATCTAATACTCTTTGGTAATTTTTGTCTTCTTTTTCTTTGTAAATTAGTTTTTCTTGCTAGTAACTTTTTTACCCTTGCTGAAACTGATGGAGTAACTTCTTGTTCCTCTGCTTTTTCAACTGCTGCTTTTAATGCCTCTTTTATTTCGTTGGCCATTTTAATGCTTCCTCTTTGGTTGTAAATATTTCGTGACCATTTTCCCATACTAAGTGCCATAGGCCTCTTTTTTCGTATAACTCTACTCCTTTTGGTAGTGTAGGTTTTACTATTTTTTTAACTACCTTTGTAGTTGGTGATGCTACTACATCTTTTTTATCGTAGTCTATTTCCATGTTTTCTCCTATCCGTGCATTGACAATATAGTTAATGCTACTGTGGCTCCTCCAACGATTATTCCTCCACATGCAGAGATAAGTATCGTTTCTATTCTTTTAATACTGCTCTCCATATCGTCAAAGCGGTTAAATGCAGTTTTCCATCGCTCCGCACAGACTGCTTCATGCTTGGCTAAATCGTTAGCTACTTGTTCGGCGTCCATTGTTAATTCTCCTTCAGACCTTTATGTAAAATACATGATTAATTATATCAAAATTATGTACTTGTGTCAAGTACTATTTTCGTATGGTATAGATTTTTACAGGCTCTGACTTACCTTTTACAATTATCTCATCTAAGTATTCATACTCATAATCATCCACTAAACTATATTCTGAAATAATCATTCCAACATCATATTCTTTACATTGACTCTCTAATCGAGCAGCAAGATTAACAGAATCGCCAAGGACGCTGTAATCGAAACGGCTACTTGAGCCAAAGTTCCCAACGACGCATAATCCGGAGTTGATTCCTGCTCCCGTATTAATTTCATCCAATCCTTCACTTCTGAGTTTCTCATTTAATTCCTCCAAGCTCTCCTTCATTTCTAAAAGAGCGGCTGTTGCGTTCTCTTTATGTTTATCGTCTGGAAGAGGTGCACCCCAGAACGCCATGATGCAGTCTCCCATATATTTGTCTATTGTTCCCCCATGCTTGAGAATTATCTCAGTCTGGTTGTCTAAAAATCGATTTATCAGACTCGTAAGTCCTTGTGGATCCGATTGGTATTTTTCCGAGATTGGTGTAAATCCCCTGATATCGGAGAAAAGAAAAGTTAGTTGTTCTGTTGACCCACCCAATCTCAGTAAACTTGGGTCTTTTTGTAATTTTTCAACCAGATGCGGAGATATGTATGTCCCAAATTGTTGTTTGATTCGAAGTTTCTGACGATACTCGGATAAGAAACTCTGAAAAGTATTAATACTCCAAAACAAAACGGAGATTATTACGATTCCGCTAACGTCAAATAAGTAAGAAGATTTATAAAGTTGCAAGGCTCCATATATAGAACCTCCTGTAATTGCTATTAACCCGGGTAAAGAAAACCAGACGCTAGTTGATAAGAAAGCGAGCAAAAATAAAGCGAGAGTGATTGACAGTAGTTCCACTCCTCCAGCCCAAGTAGGGGTAGAAGGAGCGCTACCAGTAATAAGATTATGTAATATGTTTGCTTGTAGTTCATGTGGGTATTTTGCCCCTGCTGGTGTTGGTACTGGATTTGCGATTCCTTCTGCAGTCGTACCGAATATGACAAAAGGTGCAGGAATGGGGTTCTCTAAAAACTCCATTCCTGTTTGTTTGTAGAACTTTGTGTTCCAATTTAAAAAGATACGACCATTCGCATCTGTATTCATTAATGGGTAGTTTGGTACTCTAACCCATTGCACGCCTTCTGGTGTTGTTTTTAGCTGGTACGAAGGATCGTTTACGGCGACTCTTAAGAGTTCCAAGGCGAAACTCGGGTAGAGTTTTGACTGAACGTTTACTACTAAGGGCACGCGGCGCGTTACCCCGTCTATTTCTGGCGTAGCGGTTATCAGTCCTAAGCCCTTTGCCTTTGACTCCAGCGTAGGTTCTGTAGGTATAATTCCTGGGTATTGATATAGCCATGGTAATGGGTCTTCTCCTAACTGGGCAGTTCCTACATGAGGATTAGTTCCAGTAACTTGTGTCGATGCTGCACTAGCAAGGACAGTGGGTCTTACTTCAAGTCTGCGTCTGAAATACTCATCCTGCATACCTCCTCGAAGATCTTTATTCGGCATTAGTACTGTAATACCCGCAACTACGTCAGTTGCCATTATTGCATCACCATAATAACTTCTTGGTAATGGCCAGCCTCCATAAGTACTTACTGTTTCTTCATCTATATCTACAATAAGTATATTCTCATTTTGGACTGGTTCGGTATTCATAATAAGCCAGTCGTATGTTTTTAATTCTGCAATTTTTAAAGGATAAGGATTCCAAATATATAATCCTAAAAACGCAAGTATAAGTATAATCTTAACTTTCATATATTCTATTTCTCAATGATGTAGTTGAAAAGCTATGTTTACGATTTGTGTAAATTACTTTAATAGGAAGATTATCTCCTGTAAAAGATTTGTCTTTATAATCTTCTCCTACAAATCGAATGTCTATTTTTGTACTTTCGAGTAAGTCAAGTAGACTTTGCTCTGTGTCGTAAGGTATAATCTCATCAACATATTTAACTGCCGAAAGTTGTATATATCTCTCATAGAGAGATTGTATTGGTTTATTCTTTTCTGCTCTATCTATGCTTGGGTCTGTTTGTAATCCTACAATTAGGTGATCGCATTTGCTTCTAGCCTCTTGTAACATTACTACGTGTCCAGCATGTAATAAATCAAATGCTCCGCATGTAAATCCTATCTTCTTTTGCATCTTTTGTGCGCTCTGCTCCATACTTTATAATTATTGTGAATAACGGTTGTCATCATTATATTTACCCACTCCATGTCGTTTTCTGTGATTACTCCTTCTCCTGGTAGAAGATAAAAAGGATTTAAAAATATAGTCTTGTGAGTAACCATTTGCCCAATATTTGGGTTACTTCCTAAAAATGGATTTATTTCACGAACACAGTCGTACTTAAGTCCACGATATGTGCTATAAACATCGAGTGTTTGTAAAGTCCAGAAAGTGACATACTGACCTGTTGTGGCTTCATTATGCCATTCTAAATCTTTGAATATTTTTCTTTCTTCTTTGTATGCTCTTATCAGGGCTGCATCTGCCTCAACCTGAGCCCTGTCGAATGCTGATAACGACATCGGAGCCGCTACCAATAATAACATTATAACTTCTGCCATCTTGTTCGAGAATGATGTTATATCCAGTTTGTCCATTTATATCCAATCTTACACTTTGGTTTACTTGACGAATCAAAGTCAGTATTTCTGCATCTCCAAATGTTGTTATTTGGGTTGTAGAATCTTGTCCAAAAGTAGTTCCTTTTATATCTACTGGAGCTACACCAACAGCGTTTAATTCTTCTGTTTCTAATTCATCTAATGTTTCTATAACTTCTAGCAGGTCTTCTAAAAAGTCTCCTGCTAGATAATCAATATCAAGTTCTTGAAAGTCTTCTACTTCTAAGAGATCCATGTCGAGCTCTGAGTAATCGAGAGCGTCGAAATCAAGAAGACCCCCGACAGAACTACTACTTCCATCTTCTCCTTCACTTTCTTCCAGTTTATCATTTTTCCTTGGTGGTGATACAATCAATAGATTGTCTATCAGATCTAATGTTAAGTCGAGAATAACAGGTTTAGTAGGACTCTGTTCCCATACAGTCGTAACAGTAGATTGATACGGTTTATTTAATGTTACCTGTCCCATGGCGGTTGCTACTACAATCTCGCCAGAGGGCAGTCCGTCTAAGTCTGGTAAGAGTATAACCAAAGACCTGCCAAACTCATCAACGGTCACAGTAAAATCTGTGCCTCGAATACCGATCTGTGCTGTTGGTGTACTTATCTCAATATTTTGTTTATTGATTTGTCCAATCTTACCAGTTATAAATCGAGCAGTACCACTTGCAAACTGCATTGCCATCTTTGACTTGTCTGGATTTGGGTCAAAGATAACTTCATCAATTATAAGTTTACTATGCTCTGTGAGTCGAACTTGACTATCATCTATGAATGTGATTCCGAGTCGCCCATTAGCTGTACGAACATCATCCATTTGTTGAATATCAGATTTCAACTCTGCAGGAATGGTGTCATCTCTTATGATTGCACCATCCCCACGAAGTTCAGTGATTTCGCCTATATCAGCAAGTAGTGGTTGTACCACCATCAGACTGAATAACACATATGTTACTGTTTGACGCATCACTTTCTATTTTGAGCCAATCAAGTGCAATTGTTGAGGTTTGTTTTATATTTAGAGTATTAGAACTTCCGTCTAAATCTAAATAAAAGTAACCTGCATCACTTGATGAAGCTCCATATCCTGACTTTAATAAAGTCATTGTATTACTATCCCCTAGTATATCAATATATGCAGTATAATAATCTGAATCAATATCAAAAGTAAAATCATTTGAGTCACCATCAAGGATAAAATCTAAGTCTAAATAACTTGCACCTGATGATTGAGCGATATCCCAATCAAAGGTATTCAGACCACCTGTAATATCGAAATTGATATCCACAAAGTCTGCTCCATTTAAACCTGATGTATCCATAGAAAACTCAAAATCATTACTGTCTCCATTGAACTCAAAGTACCCCGTAAAGTTATCTCCAAATATTCCATCTGTTAAAAACTTGTTGGAAGACCCTATCTGATTAATATCAAAAGTCCATGTACCCCCGTTTAGAATAGCTGCTGTCATAGAGCCATTTGTTGCACTCAGTCCACCAATTATGTTACTAGATCCAAGTTGCTCAATGTCAATATTTACATTGCTTCCTGTTTGGTCAACGTAGATTTCATTATCTGCCATTACTCCAAGTGATAGTAATAAGAGTAGTATTCTCATCACTTCTCTCCCCAGTACTTCCAGTACCCTTTCTCTCTGCCCTCTACGATAAGTTCAACTACAGCAGTTTCCATTGCAGCTTGTACTGCAATAGTCTTACTCTCGTTCATAGCGTTTCCGCTTTCGAACTCTACAAGTTTTGTTCCGTCTGCAATGAAACGAAAGAAGTCACTACTGACTCCAACAGAAAGTATTTTCTTTGTTGTGAGAACATCTAGTAAGATTTCTCCTGTAGATACAGAAACTAATCTTAATGAGACCACTACAGTATCCTCACGGTATTGCTTGGAGTTACCAATGCCCAAATAACGAGCACCCATTCCTCCAGTTAATAAATTAGTGTTATAATCCACTATACCCCCTTCAATGATAAGACCAGCAAACAGTAGTGGAAGTTGCTCATCTTCATCATTAAAACTTTGTCGAGTCTGTCGAATGAGTTGTCTTTCTCGTGTGAGATGGTCTAACCCTTTTCTTTCGACGACTTTGAAAAAACCTGAATGTTTTAGTGCGCGAATTAAATATGCTTCAGGGGCTTGAGTTACACTAGTAGAGAAACTCGCATATCCATCAACGCTTTTTCTTTGTCCTGTTAAATCTTCAAACTTGTAAATTGCCACGACGGGATATCGTGTTGGTTGCGGAACTGTCGTAATTTTTGAAGTAACAGGTTCTTCAATTATTGCATCGCCAGAAAAGCATTGTGCTTTTCCGATAATTGTAACGACGTCTTTATAATCCCCGTCGGGGTTTGTAACGCAAGGAGACACATAACTATAATGTGTCCAGTTTGCACAACTAACCAGGAAAACCGAAGTCACCAATAGGAATAGTGATTGTAGTTGTTTCACCTGTTGCCTCATTAAATATGGTCATTGTTATTGATATTCCATCACTAGTCCAAGTAATTAAATTATCAAATAACATGAATGACCCACTCGTAGCAGGGTTTTCTCCAAATAACTGGTCTACCAGCTGTCGAGATAACTGTGCGTACACTCTACTCTCAAAGTTCTTAATAAATCTAGCAAGAGTACTATTTTCAGCGTCTCTCTCAGCTTCTTCTTTAAGTGCTTTTATTTCTGCTTCAATTGCTTCTTTTCTTGACATTTCCTGTGAGTCAATTGTCAAGTAGTGGCTAGATGTTCCAATACCACTAAAAGAAGGACTTTTAAACTTAAACTTAATTTCGTCTGCTTTTAATTCGCTAGTTATAGCTATAAGTATTAATACTAGTAAACTTCCTAGTACAGCATTTGAAACTCTATTATTTAGTTTTTCTTCTTTCATTTTCTTTTAATTGTAAAACTGTATCCAGTTTCTTTTGCAGTCGAATCATATCATTGTCTAACATTCTTATTTGGTCAATTAACGATAAGATTGTCATTTTCATTTCTGCGATTGCTGGGTCGATATTTTCAGTTATTGTAGTCCAAACAAAGTATACAAAGTATCCTAGTCCGACCATCGCTACAATAGGGAATCCGAATTGTTGTATTGCATCAATCACGTCTTGCATCAATACTCCCAGATTCCACGAAGTTTTCTGCTCTTGCAATCTTATCCAAGTCTGGAGTAAGACCAAGTGCAGAACTTACACTCATATCAATTTTAATCATATCATTATTCATAACTTTGATTCGAGTAATAAGCATTTTTGAGATACCCTTTACTTCTTCAGTATCTCCAACTACATCATCCATAATTTTACGAATGATAAGAAAAATAAAACCACCCATAAATAGTGCAGCTGCGATAGGCGCTCCTACCTGAGCAATTATATCAAATATTCCTAATTCATCCATTATAATATATACTGATTGATTGCCATGCAACTAAACATTCCGAATAGTACGCTAACTTGTAGCATAGAAGCATAAACAATTTGCTTCATTGGATGCATCTTTGTTAATTTCTCTACTATACTTTCTGAAGGTGCTAAGTTAGCAATCTGTAATGCTTTTTTCTGCATAACAGTTGCTGCGTCTTCAGAAGCCGATGCTAACTCCGCATCCACATCTGTAGGATTCTTTTGGGTTGTTGAATGTAAATTGTTCATTAAGTCCATCTGTTTTCCAATCTATTGTGATGCCTTCTAAATAAGGCGCGCTTTGAGGGTCAACTCTAAATCTTATGCGCCCCCAATCCAGTACCAAATCATCTGAATAAGTTTCACTACAATAATCAAAACGATACTCCATACCGCCGCAGCCGCCCCCAGTAAGACCAAGTCTAAAAACAAAGTTGTCTTTATCGCTCGCTTTCTGTACAAGTCTAGTATACGCTTCATTTGTTATTTCTATCACTTTTCTTTTTCTTTTTTGTTTCAGCAAATCCCGCCATTTTTATAACACGGGTTAATTTACCACTTTTCATAATTTTATCTATTTGTTTAAACATTTATTCTCCCAATCTTTCAAAGCTGTTTTAATGCTCTCCTCCGCAAGTACGGAGCAGTGCAATTTTATAGCAGGAAGATTAAGAGCAGTTGCGATGTCTTTGTCTTTAATTTGTTGTGCTTCTTCGATTGTTCTACCTTTTAGCATTTCTACAAACATGGTAGAGGATGCGATAGCACTTCCGCATCCATAAGTTTTAAACTTTACATCTTCAATTATATTGTCTTTTATTTTTAATTGAAGTTTCATAACATCTCCACAAGCGGGAGCACCTGTTATGCCAGTGGCTACAGCAGGGTCGTTAGGATCAAAGCGACCAACACTGAACTGTTTTGGACTGTTCAGTACTTGTTCAAATCTCTTCACTACCTCTTTACTATATGCCAATTTTCTTTATACCAAATACATAGTTCTCTGCTGCGCTTTCAGCATAGCTTTCACTGTGACCTTCATATATTTCTGTTTTAATTATGATTCCATTTTGGTCATAGAATCTGGCACCGTAGTGCCCTTCTTTTAATACTGTATCGGCTCGTAAGCCGTCGTTCCAATATGTGCTAAGTTCTTGCATTTCTTCCTCCAGTTTCATATATGCGTACATTATTTCTTCAACAACTTCTCCATAAGTTTTCCGTAGTTACCTTGCCCAAATGGGAGTTCGTTGATCTGTACATTCGTCTGGTTTTTAATATTAGATGCTTTTGCTTTTTCTAATTCTGCCATCGCTTTGATTTCATCCATGCGCATCTTGTGCGCCATTTGTAGTAAATCTGCTAGGTCTTTATTGGTATATATCTGACTCTCTTCTGCTTCTTCTAGCTTCCTTTCTATAATATCATCAAGTGCTGTTGCTAACTTAAATCTATTTCTGTAACCTGTATCTAAGTACACTTGATCTATGTATGCTTTTATTTCCCGTTTTCCTAAATATTCCTGAACGGTATTTTCGTCTAATTTCATGCGAAGGCATACAGCTTGTATGTTCCCGAGTTCTAAATAGTTGTTAGCTATTTCTAGACCCTCTGGACTCATTTTAGTTACAATTTCATTCTTCATACCAGAATTATAACAAATATTTATCCTCATGTCAAGAAGTATTTTCGTATGCATCATTATGATGCAAAGTTTCGCGTCTTTTATCAAGTCGCGATTTTTTCAAAAGTTGTACGCGTGGGGGTGTCCAGCAGTCTGGTCGTTATCTGGTCAAATAACCCCCCTATATTTACCCCTAAACATTTTGCAAATGTTTGGTTAAAACTATTGCACTTCGCTTTGATGTAATATAAAATTATATATAACTAGAGAGGGAAACCCGTTCACAATCTCACTAGGCGAAATCCTAGTCGCACTCGAAAGACGGAAGGCGATACACCAAGAGCTTAAACCACTAGCTACACTTATTACAAAAGGTTAGCAACGGAATAAAAACAAAAAACTAGAGGGGGGCAATTATGCACAATCGTTTTTATATGATGTTATTGAAAGCAAAACATATTCAAGAAGATGAATTGCTTTCAATCAAAAAAGAAAAGGAATTGTTTATCGCAAAACTTGGCAAAGAAACTGCAATTACTAAGGTTATCGGTAATCAACTCAAAGACTTTGACAAAAGAATGAATATAGCTAGAAATCATATTCGCTCTTTGAAACAAAGGTTAAGGAATAGCTAGGTTGTTATTCTTAGGGCTAGAGGTAGCCCCTGTTATGAAGCTACCTCATTTTTAAAGGGGGCTAATTATGGCAACTGAAAAGAAAACTAAATCCTTTGAGGATTTATCAAAGACTGCTATGCAGAGGGAAATTAACCAATATCTTACAGAGAATGGAAAAACACCTTTTCAAGCAATCGATAGGGCGAACAAAGATGATATTATCGCTTTTGTTCGAGATTGGAACATTCAGACTAACACCAAATTAAAGGGGGTTAGCTAATGTCACCAATTAACTCAAACCACACAGGCACTATTGCCTGTGTGGTCGATACGGAATGTACCTATATATCCAAGAATCCTAGAATGGTTTTTCATTTTGGGGCAACGATTGGAGATATAGAACAGGAAAACTCATTCAGAGTTATTAAAATGGATTATTACGTAAAAGAAGTTATGCAAAATATTGAAATGTTTTTACATCAAAATAGAGACGGGCATAACTACTCTTACAATGTAGCTATGAAAAATGCTCTACATGATGCTTTTGACAATTTCCATAAGGTAAGAAAATGGAAAGACATTATAGAGGAATGGCAAGACTATATTCATTCCATGAATGTTAAATACTTAACTTCTTATAATTTCAATTTTGATATTGGAACAGGCGACAAGGTAGGAACTATTAGAAAGACACATCAACAACTGACTGATAAAACTTTCTACTTGCCAAGAGGGGTCGATTATTTCTGTCTTATGGATATTGCTGGAACTATGTTTATGAATCGAAACTATAAAAACTTTATAGAATCATTAGATGAACATGATATCCAACAAATGAGAACTGACAAAGGCAATCCCAAATATTCAGCAGAAGCCTGTATGCGATACTTAAATAAAGATGTTTATTTTATCGAGCAACATACAGCGTTGAGGGATTCGCTTTTAGAGTTTCGACTACTTGCTCATTTTTGGAAAAAATGGAAATCTACTATTAAAAAAGATTTTTCTAATAATGTTCGAGGGGTTTCACTCAAAAACATTAAGCAAGGCGTTCCTGTTTCTCAGCGTTTAAATCAGCGTAGAGGAATAAAAGAAAATAAACCAATTCAAAAAGAACTAGCACTACAAGGGGGTAAGAATGGCTAAACAATTAGAATTGAACTTTGACGAAACTGTCCCAACATTTACAGAATGGTTTACTGCTGTAAATGTAGAACATCAGAAATATGGCGAGAAACCTTATTCAATAAGCGAGGGCGTAAAGGTATATAAGAAATTGGTTAAATCTGATTTCTTTAAAATGCAATCAAATATATGGAATAACAAAAATGAAAATAGAAGATAAATACTCAATTAAATTGAGAGAAATACAAAACTTTGTTTTTACTATTTCAACTTTTTTAATTGCGATAGGTATTCAAGGGGTAGCACCACTACCCTTTGAGTTTGCATGGTTTTTCATTTTTTCAGGATTCTTGGCTATGTATTGGGTGGCTTGGTCGCAAGAAAAAAGAAAGCTAATGTTTTTTACTCTTATTATGTTTGTTGCTCTGTCAACTAATATAGCAAGGCATTATATTTGGGGGGCATGATGTTAAAACATAAAACTCAATTTGTTGATAGGTTAATTCCTCTTTTTCCACAAATTAGAATCTATGACTTAGACGGCACGATTATAGATTCGAGCCACCGAGCAAGGCATGATGAAAACGGAAAACTTGACTTGGATCATTGGAAAGAAAACAA
>Ga0129348_1000501_pt1 | contig 13996 bp, 18 predicted proteins | sample CPBDNA_4_FD_94424 | JGI IMG/M metagenome (GOLD analysis project Ga0129348, IMG submission 94424) | Freshwater to marine salinity gradient microbial communities from Chesapeake Bay, USA - CPBay_Sum_27_0.8_DNA | ecosystem: Environmental > Aquatic > Marine > Coastal | place: USA: Chesapeake Bay...
ATAATTCTATTACCAGATTTCATTTTACCGTATTCATCTTTTATAAGATACTCAGTAGGTTCTTCAAGTTCAGGGGGAACTAAGTTTTTATGATGATAAAATGTGTTTGTAAAGTTATCTTTAAACCATGTTACTACATTATCTACTACATATTCTGCCCAAGGCCGAGTTTTCCACATTCTTATTTGTGTATTAAAATGTATATCAGCATTGGTTTGTGAACATATTAAAAATGCAAGTAACGCACTATCCGCACCACCACTTAGACTTATGCCAATTTTTTGCCATTCAGAGTTCAGGTATAGTTCCATATTAATACTTATACGGTAAATATTTTCATGTTAAGTAGAACTGAATACCGTGTAGAATTGCCTATTACAGCAAATCTATCTGATCAAAGCAAGGTCGTTCTTAATAAACCGACAGGTAATTTTTTCTATGATCCTTGGGAAATAAAAGAAGAATATAAAAATACAGTATGGGAAGATATTCTTAACAGTTTGCCTCTAGACAAAGGCGAAGCAAGAATTATAAAACTAGCACCCGGAACGACCTATGTAAGCCATACAGATATAGATGACAGATGGCATCTTACGTTACAAGCCCAGAGAAGTTATCTTATTGATCTAGACAGCGAAACAATGTATCCAACTGTAGTAGACGGCATTTGGTATAGTATGAACACTGGCAAGCGTCACGTAGCAAGTAATTTCGGAAGTATTGATAGATTACAATTAGTAGTAAGGCAATTACTTACAGAAGCCAACGAGCTAGACATGGTTGATGTTAAAATTAGTCCAGCATATGATCAACATGATTATAGATATTATTTTGATGATATTATTTCTCCGTGGCTTAATATCTTAAACAAACAAAAGAAAATTGCAGAGTTTAAGCATAAAGATAGTATTGTATGTTTTAAGTTAGCAAAAAATGAAGTAGGAAATATCCCAGAGAGCAAAAAATTTAGGATAGAAGTATGAATTGGGTACCTTATTTAAAATTAGATACAGAAGGAAGGCCCTGTATGGCTCAGCAAACATATGAGCCATTAGTAAGTTCAGACGGTAAAACATTTTGTAAAAACTATAATTTTCCAAATGATTATGCATATAGAGATACAACTGATAGGCCTTTATACACAGAAGAAGTTGTTGATTGGTTTTTTGAAAATGAAATAAAATATATAGAACAATTTAAAAACAAACCATATGCGCCTGAAGTGATAGATATTAAGGATAAAAAAATCTATATAAAGTGGTATGGTAAAAGTTGCAATCAAATCATATACGGAAAAGAAAGTTGGAATGAAGTCGACTGGCTTAGACAAATTAGCGATATAATTTATGATCAATACAATGAAGGAGTATTTAAATTAACAATGTATCCTCACTGTCATTATATTGATAGCACTGGACAAATGAAAGCTATAGATTGGTATGGTTGTGTTCCTGTAGATGCTCCTTACATTGAAGAAAAATATATGCAAGGCATTATACACGAAACCGCACAATTTAGATTAGAAGAAACCGGTAAAGCAGTAGACAATGTATTAAACTTAAAGACTATGTTTCAGCGAAGTTTAGGTACTCATGTAAAATGGGGAGAAAATAGTATGCGCAATATTTTTAACAGGATATTTTTATGAAATTATTAATGACAGGATCTTCAGGATTTATAGGCTCGCATTTAACAGAAAGATTATCTGACCATACTCTTCACCATTTAAAGAGTGATCTAAGAGATCATAAAGCAGTAGCAGACGAAGTGTTAGCAGTCAACCCAGACCAAATTATACACCTTGCTGCACGTACCGAAGTAGAACAAAGTTTTTACGAGCAAATTACATTTAGCGAAATTAATTATGTCGGAACTGTAAACTTAATTGAAGCAGCGTCAAGAATAAAACGATTAAAGAATTTTGTATTTGCAAGTACTATGGAAGTTTATGGATGGCAACCTATTTCAGATGAAATAGAAAAATTTGGTAAACCAGAAAAATCAATAGCATTTGATGAAAATACACAACTTAATCCTAATGCACCTTATGCAGTAGCAAAGTATGGTTGTGAAAAATATTTAGAATATGCACATCGTTGTTTAGATTTGCCGTTTACTGCTCTTAGACAAACAAATTGTTACGGTCGCAAAGACAATGAATTCTTTGTAACTGAACAGATAATTAGTCAAATGCTTACTAATTCTGAAGAATGTAATCTAGGTTATGCTGAACCATATCGTAATTTTATTTTTGTAGAAGATATGTTAGATGCTTGGCAAACAGTTATTGAAAATCCTGATAAATGCAATGATGGAAATATTTTTACAATAGGTCCTGATAACCCAATTAAGATCAGACACTGGGCAGAAAAAATTGCAGAGAAATTAAACTGGCAGGGTAAAATTAACTGGGATACTAAACTATTTAGAGCAGGCGAAATTTATTGGCTTAATTCTAATAATACCTTAATAACTAAAAAATTAGGCTGGCAGCCAAAAGTAGGATACGACGAAGGTTTAGATAAAACTATAGAAATTTGGAAAAGGCGGTTAAATGTGTAAGTATATTTCAAACACAAAAGATTTAGTCGACTGGGATAATTTTATAGACAATATTCCTGTAAAATATAAAATTTCAAATGAATTATATAATGTAGCAGAGACATTAGAAGAAAATTTAAAGAGCGAATTTGCAGACGATTATTATTTGCCAACTGACCCTAGGGGATCAAATGAAAAACTTTTAAATGTTGGATACGAATGGAACAAAGTTTCATGGACAGATTACAATATAGAACAAGATCCTATTGCACAAAAAATAGCAAATCTTTTATCTGTAGAAATAGTGCGATGTTTTATAAGCAAAGTTGATCCTTATGTATGTGTGCCGCGTCACTGGGACGAAGGGGATGTTAGATTTAGAAAAAAATATAATGCAGATAAATTAAAAAGATTTGTTTGTTTTGTAAAAGATATGCTTCCAGGACAAACATTTATTGTAGGTGACAAATGTTTTTACAATGAAGAACAAGGCAACGTGTATGAATGGAATAGTTACACAGATTTTCATTCTACGTTTAATGCAAGCAATCAACCACATTTTATTTTCCATTTGCTAGGATGTACAAAATGAAATTTTTAGGAAACACAAAAAGTTTAATAGACTGGAATGATGTAATTAGACATTGTAATTTGAATTTTCAAAGTGCCGACAAAAACACAGTTACGTCTGTCGTTGATAGATCAGAAGCAGATGCAAAAAATGACAATAAACTATTGTCTGCTTATCGAAAAGTTATAGATAATTGGAAAACAGCAGGTTATAATTTAGAACAAATTGTATGGTATGATTACTATCCAGGAGAACACTTTCCAATTGAAGTACAAGACAAGTTTGCTGAATTTATAAATGCCAAGCCACTTAGAGTTTTTGTAAGTGAAGTTTTTCCAGGAGTAACTATACCGTACCATTGGGACGTAGAAGATAAAGAAGATGAATGGTTAGAAACATACGGTCAATTATATAGATTTGTGTGTTGTATGGATAAGCCTAATTTAGGAGCAGGATTATTCTTTGATAAGTCTTTCTTGTATATGAATGATCAAGGAGATACATATGAATGGGACCACTATCAAGATTTCCATTCTAGTGCAAATGGAGGCGAAAAACCTTCATATTACTTTCACTTTTTAGGATACAAAGAATGAAATATATAGGTAATTGTAATGACATAATTGATTGGGATATTGTAATTGGTCAGTTAGGAATGATAAAACCTTCTTATGTAGGACCAAGTCATAAAACAGGAGACGACATTCCGGGATTATCTGAAGTAACAGATATTTGGAATCAAGCAGGATTCAAAACAGTTCACGAAGATCCTTTAGGCACAGTTGGCTGGGATATGTTTATATCTGGCGTAGACTTTAGTGAAAAAATTGCAGAAAGATTTTGTGAGTTTGTTGGACTGAGCAGTTATAATAGTTGCTGGATAAGCAAAATTAATGTTGGAAAAATGGCTCCTCATCACTGGGATGTAAATGATAAAGAAGAAGAGTTATCTCAACAAAAAGGAATAAGACGTTTTCATTGTCATATTGGTAAACCGAAACATGGGCACGTTTTGCTAGTAGACGGAAAATGTTTTTATAATGAGGAACAGGGAAATACTTACGAGTGGCCTTCAAGAAAATCTTGGCACGCCGGATTAAATTGCGGGTTAGAGCCAAAGTATATTTTTAATTTATGGTAAATGTAATAGGAACAGTAAAGTGGTTTAATGATGCCAAAGCATTTGGTTTTATCCGTGCCGATGACGGACAGGAATATATTTGCTGGAAATGGCATATTATAACCCAACCTAATATACTCAAAGAAGAACAACGTGTCTGCTTTAATATAATAGACAATGAAGCAAAAAATATTTCTGTGTTAGAAACACCTACGTTAAGTGAACATGATGTAAACAAACAACTGTCGGGCAATTATAAAATATACTGTGAAGAGCCATTAATTGTTGTTTTTGATGATGTAGTGCCGTTAGATGTATGCCAAGCAATAATAGATAAACATACAAATGATACTATGAATCCCGATTCAGGAGGGCAATCTCGTGTAGAGAGTTACGCTCAGGTTACGGAACGAGTAGAAAACAGAGGAATAAGTTTAGGAATGGATCCCTATCATTATGATATTCTTGCAACAAAAATATCAGAGTGTTGTGAAATGCCTATATCACTTATAGAAGCAATAGACATTTATAATTATGAAGTAGGACAATTCTTAGACTTACACCACGATTATCCGTACGATCCTAAACAAATAAATTATTATAAACACGGTGGTGATAGAGTAGGTACTGGAATATTTTTCCTAAATGATGATTTCGAAGGCGGCATAACTAGATTTCCTAAATTAGGAGTTGATATAAAACCAAAAGCAGGATCGTTTTTATACTTTAGACAGAGTTATGACGAAGCAAAAAATTGGTCAACTATTCATGAAAGTACAAAAATTTCTAAAGGTTGTAAGTGGATAGCAAGTTGTTTTTTTGCTGATAGAAATAGAATAGGATATATAGATAGGTCAAAGCAGATGATAGAAGAAAATCCAGAATTTAAAGATAAATTTTACATCAAAAAATTTATGGAAATACAACAAGGTAATATCCAGCTATGGCGTAAATTGCAGACTATTAAAGATAATGCATATGTTAAAGAAATGATCGAAAAACAATACGGCAGCGACTTTTTTGACGATATAGATGATTTAGTAAAATGAAATTTTATATTACAGGCAGTACCAGAGGATTAGGAAATTATCTTGCAGAAGAGTTTGACTGTATTAGATTAGATAGGCCTTTTGATCTAGTAAAAGAGGTAGAAAAAGTTGTAAACGTAATTGAAGACGACAGTGTTGTTATTTTAAATGCTCACGCCAATCAACAGCAATACATAGAACTACTAAAACATAAATGTAAAATAATAGTTTGCGGAAGCATCGCAGCAGTATATGCAGATCCGAATATGATTGAATATAGTGAAGAAAAAAATAAATTAGAAAAGTATGTAACACATCTTGCTCTACATAATGCTTATCCTTTACTTTACTTGCGGCTTACAAGCAGCAGTTATAAAAATTATAAACTAATAGCAAACAGCATAAAATTTTGGTTAGAAAACCCAGATATAACTTTTATAGGATATAATGTAAATGAGTAACAAAATAATTATTACAGGACACACAAGCGGGATTGGCAAAGCAATATTTGATAAATTTAATGAAATAAGTTGCCATGAAATAATAGGCATGAGCAGAAGCAATGGTTATGATATAGAAAAAGATTTTGACAAGATTGTAGCTGAAGCTGAAGGCGCAGAACTGTTTATAAACAATGCCTATCGTGATAAACAACAATTAAAATTATTTCATGCACTCAAAAATAAAGTAGATATGATGATAGTTATGGGCAGTGTAAGCAGACAGTATCCTGAATTGATCCCAACTGACTATGTACACGACAAGCAAGAACTAGCAGAGGCTTGTAGATTAGAAAGTATTAATCCTAACGGAATTCCTGTTTTGCATTTGGATTTAAGTTTTATAGAAGGAACAGAGATAGATGCTAATGAACCAACAGCATTTACAAGTGATTATACTACCAGCTACAGCGACATTGTCGAAACAATTATTTTTTGGGCACAGAAGCCTAGTATACGACAAATTGAATTTAGATGGAAATTAACTCCTTTTGTAAAAAGCGAATTAGAAAGGATAAATCCTAATCTAGATCCATCTAGGATAACGTTCTAAATTTTCGTAAAATTTTTCAGGATGTATTTCCCATACAGTTTGATCTGTGTGTCTATAATGCACATCTTTGATTTTTGAAACAACTCCAACCTTGGCTAAAGTTGGAAAATATATAGAGTGTACTAATCTTTGGCTTGCTTCTTTACTAGCATTAGATGTAGCAAAACATCTGCCTCTACCATTTACCCATTCTAAGCATTGTGGTAATAAAAATTGATCATTTAAATTTTGATGCTCTGCACACAACCTATGTGCTTTAACTAATCCATTGTGTGGCCTTGCTTCCCCAAACGTGCATACACGAGTTAAAATACGATATCCTCCCGGCATAACGTCATCAAAAGAATGTGCTGCTACACTGCCGATAGCACGATCGTTTTGATATAATATCCAAGCATTCCACTCACGTTCGTTGCGAAAACAGTCAATCATTGTTTTCTGGCTATTATTGTTTTTAAATCCTCGACGATCTGCCTCTGCATAAAACTCAGTTAGATCTAAATCTTTACTCCACTCAACTAATTTAAACATATATCTCTTTTGCTCTTTCCATTACATCTTCTCGAAAATTAGTTTTAAAACTATCAAATGCTAATAGTTGTATATCTTTATGCGGAACATAACTGTCAACGTCTATGCCTGCTGCCTCCATTTTAGGAAACAGGTCTGCTTGTCTATCTTCGCTAATATGGCTCATTACACTACGTAGACTTATGTTGCTATCTTCGTCGTTGTATGTAAAGAAGTAATTCATGCTTTTTAATTTGCCGTCAACAATAAAATAACTTGAAGGATGTAAACTATATTTGTAAAGTCCGATGTCTTTATGGGCTTGTAAGATTTCAATCATTTGTTCTTCCCAATCAGGTAAAACATGACTGTAGTCATTACCGGTGCAACCTGCTAGTTCCCACATATCCGGACCGTCTATAATTAAATAAACTTTTCTTTCATTATAATCAATAGCAAATTCGGGTACGTGTTGAGGATATTCTTTAGCCATTATATTAAGAAATTTTACTTCTCTTTCAAATTTTTCATCCATTAAAATCGGATCAACAACTTGATTGTGGCCTCCGTGATATCCTTCATCGTTATAATACCACTGGCAAAAAACTTTTTTATCTTTGCTTATTAGACTAGTATAAATTAAATTATTGCGGCATAAACCTTTGTCGGGTACATTGTTATAATAGTATTCGTATTGTGCGTCCATACAATTACTTACCAAATAAATATGTGTATGATAAAAGGTATTGGCGGGAAACCATATATAGATCTAGATCCGCACCTAGACACACAAGCATTTAAAAATCTACATCCAGAAATTTGTCGAGGATTTGCACTAGCAAGAGACTATGCAAAAGAAGGTACATGGATGGCACCAGGTTTTGAATGGGACGACTCAAGTTATATATTGAATTGGAAACCTATATACAAAGCATGGAACGAATATCAAGCACTAGACGATAACGATCCTATTAAAATTGAAGGCAATAAAATCCTACCCGCAGACTTTAGCGACTACAAACAACGTAACATTTTTACTCGCTATCTAAAAGACACACTAGGAGCAAACGATCCTTACGTGTATTACTTTTTATGGAATGAAGGTGACTGGAACGAGCGTAATGCAGAACGACAAAAAACAGAAGAGTCAAAGTTTTTTCCAGGTGTAGTTGAATGGGTAGAAAACTTACAAACACAAGGCATTATAGATCGTATAGGCAGAGTAATATTTTTTCATTGTGACCATAATGGCCGGGCATTTGAACATAGAGATTTAGATGCTAACAATGGTGTACATGACGATAAACAGTATAGTCCGCATAATAACGAATTCATACACATACGTTTCCGTACAAAAAGAGGATTCTATATTTGGGATCCCGAAACACAAAATAAATTTTATCTAAACTGTAACGCAGCGTTCTGGAACGATCAAGACTGGCACGGTGGAGAAGAGTCTAAAGAAACTGAATACGGTTTGAGAATTGATTGTAAATTTTCAGATAATTTCCGTAAGCAGTTAGGTATAGATCATCTGGAAACTTATTAATGAAGTATAGGGGCAATACAAAATTTGTTTCTGATGAAACAATACAAAAAATTTTAACAACAGATGGGCAAGCCAGGCCTCGAGACTGGACTCCGGTAAATGAAATCGAAGAGCAAGAATATGCTCGTTATGCCGAAGCCGGGTACGATTTAAATGCAGTTAATTGGTGGGTATACGAAAAACAAGATTTAGATATTGATATTGTTCTGCCCTGGGCTACTAATATACATTGGTGGATAACAAAATTAACACCAGGACAGTTTATGCCTATGCATACTGATCCGCACACTCATGACAAAAAATGTAGACGCTATTGGATACCTTTACAAGACTATGTCCCTGGACATATATTTTTATACGATAGTGAATTAGTTGCCGACTATATTGCTAATGATATATTTGAATATTATGATGCTCAAGATCTTCACGGCGCCGCAAATATATCACACACTCCACGACTAGTTTTACAAATTACAGAATACTACTAATACCTGCATCTGCCTTCATAGTAAAATTAATTTTTACGTCAGGCATTTTTTCTAATCTTTCTAATAATCTATTTTGTGCTTTAAGCCTGTGTTCTAAAGAATATTTTGCTGCTGTGCCTTCGTAGCAAAAAATGTTTGATAAGTTTATAAGTGTTTTTAAGTCAGGATTTATGTAATATATAATAGATAACTCTTCTAGTAAGTTAGTGTGGACAAAGGTATATTCAATACCATCTTTGCGAGGATAGGTTGCCCGCCAATAATCTAAAGCCTTTTTATTGTAGTCATAAAAGACTACACGACCCGAATCTATTAAATCTAAGTACAATGTACCGCTAGCTGGTAATACAATTTGCTCGTATTTTTCTGTAATGCCAGTAGTCCATTCTGTATTATCAGTATGCACAAACTCAAATTTACAATAATCAAATTTATAATCAATGTGTTCTTTTTGTTTGTAAAAATCTTTTTCGCTTTCAGGATAGTAATGGCGTTTATTGTTGCGGATATCGTCGCCAAAAACTAATACCAGATAATCATTTTCAAACGCCAATTTAAGCAGATTCCATCCGTGACACCGATTATTATATGTAACAAGTTTCGTTCCTTTTGTCACAGTTATAGGCGTGTATTCGTCGTGTATATTGCTTGTACTGCGGTTAGGTTCTAGTTGGGTATGTACTATATCTTTTTCTAAAACGCCTACTGTAGGGCGTTGTAGTGCGTTGTAGACGCCAATATTTACTACATAACACTGGTGATGTAACTCATAGTAAGCATCATGCATTGTTCTATCCAAAATATGCCCTGCTATAAAAAAGTCTTGTTTGAGCAATTCTTCTAAGGCATTAAAAAACTCAAAACCATTAATAAATTCAGTTCCTGGACTCATTACAACAGCATAATCGGTTGTTACCTGACTTAATAGTGTATCTTCGTCTACACCAAATAATACTTTATACCCCTTTGTGTACAGATTGGAAATAGTAAAATTGCAAATATTTTTTATAGTAGATTTGATCTCATTATTTGCATATGTTTCGATATCATCTACAATACAAAATGTTACTCTATTCTCCATATTGTTTCCTGTAACTTCTTGCAATTAATTTGACAAAGTCGTTTTTTCGACTACCTGGAATACCGTGTGCAATTAAATGTATTCTAGGTTTATTTGAGTTATTAACAAAACTGTGAACATTGCGTATGTTAATGATAAATGCTTTGCCCTCTTTAAATGGGACAGTTCCGTGACCTTCAAGAGTCATATAGCATTCGTCGGGGTGTATAATTGCAATGTTGATTGGCACACCAAACTCTAGCATATCTAAATTTTCTTCACCTGGTAAACGTCCTGGAGCATCACTGTGTGGACTAATACGTCCGCCTGGTTCTAGTTGCATAAAACGTATACGTCTGTAACTCTCATACGGAAACTCTTCCCAAAAACTTTTGATATTAGGAGTATGTTCGCTTATACTTGTCCATTTGTAAGGTACTTCACTTTCGTCAGTCCAATCACCGTAGTTCGTCCAAGCACCAGTTTTATCAACATCGATGCCATGAATGCAACTACTGTTCCATCCGGGATGTTCGCTTCCTCTATGATCTACAAATCGAGCAGCAGCCGTTTCTTTTTTCCAAGCATCGAGATTAAATTCAATATCTAATTCTAGCCATCCAAAGTCTGATTTGTTTAACAACCAATCTGCTATTTCGTAATCACTCCGCATTACAAATCTCCAATATAGTTGTAGCTACATAGTCAACTTGTTTTTCTGTTAAGGCAGGGCTTGTAGGAATATCTAATCCTGTTGTTGATATTAGCTCAGCGTTTGGGTAGTTGCCTGTATCTTTGTAATAAGGATGTTTATGCATAGGAGTAAACACAGCTCTAGATTCTATGCCTTTATTTTTAAGTTTTTCTATTAAGTGCTGTCTTTTATCAGCCGCTACAAATATTTGATATCTCCAATAAACGTTTTTATGTATTTCGGGAATTATGTTTTTAAAATAATTATTATACAAATTTGCAATATGTCTACGTTTTTCAATTAATGAATCGATTTGTTCAAGTTGTGCAAGGGCAACCGCAGCCGCAATATTACTCATGCGATTATTCAAACATAACTCTGTACCACTAGCATTGTTTTCGGCAGGAGTCCTTAATTGTATTATTTTGTCTCTGTAAGTAGGATTATTAAACGTAATGGCACCGCCCTCGCCCGATGCTATAATTTTATTATGAAAACTATGGCAAGCAAGATCACCTAAACTGCCTACTCTTTTTCCGTTTATTTCAGCACCAAACGACTCTGCGGCATCTTCAATAACCGGAATATCTCCAACTGCTTCTTTAATTGCTTCAATATCACATGGACTGCCGTATAAGTGAACAGCAATAATTGCTTTTGTTTTTGGTGTTACTTTTTCTTTTATTTGTTCAGCCTCTGCATTTAGAGAATTAGGAGCACAATCTGCAAAAACAACTTTAGCCCCTAAACTAGAAACTGCAAATGTTGTAGCAGACATTGTTAACGTAGGAACAATAACTTCATCGTCTTTGCCTATTCCTAGTACTCGCAATGCAGTTATTAGAGCATATGTACCGTTTACTATAGTCAGACCATAATTTGTATTACAATAAGCAGCAATTTCTTGTTCTAATTTATCCACAAATTCGCCCTGCCAAGATATCCAATTGGTATCTATACAACGGTTAAGGTATTCTTTTTCATTCCCTTTTAAAACAGGGGCGTCTAATGGTATATGCATTCTGATCTATTCCTGTAATATTTATTACACCATAAATATCTTTATGCTAGATAGTGAAACTAAATGCGCAGCCTTTTGGAGTCATACTAATGTGCGCGGCGGAGATAGAATTTATCCTTGTTGTAGATTTAAAAGATCTATAGGCAAGTTTGACGGTAATTTAAATAACATACTGCATTCTAGCGAATATGACAAATTAAGAAATACTGACGTAACTACACTGCATGATTGTAGTAAGTGTATGCTCGAAGAAGCAAACGGCAAAAAAAGTTTAAGACAAAGTTTCAACGAACAATACTCAACCGACGAAATAAAATTAAAATATCTAGAAATTGGATTTGACAACATATGCAATTTAACTTGTGACGGTTGTTGGGGAGAATGGAGTAGCGCCTGGGCAAAAAAAGAAAACAAATTGTACTACACCGAACTTTCTGAAATCGAACAAGTACCAACAGATTTAGAAAAAATAGTTTTTTTAGGTGGAGAACCGTTGCAAACAAACAAGCACGTAAAATTTTTAAAACGTCTAGATAATTTGCCTAACATTGATTTAATTTATTATACTAACGGTATGTTTTTAATCAAAGATATTGAATTACTACAAAGGGCAAAGTCGGTTAATATGATTCTTAGTATTGACGCGGTTGGTAAGTTAAATGAACAAGTAAGAACTGGAAGTAACTGGGATCAAATACTTAAATTTATTGATCAAGTAAAACAATTAAATTTTAAACTATCTATACATTCTGTCTTGCACATAAACAGTTGGCCAGGAATTGCAGAATTAGAAAAGTTTGTAAATTCGTTAAATGTAGATTGGGAAGTAAATCCGTTGACTTTTCCTGAAAAGTTAGATATGCGCAAGTCGTCAAATAAACAAGAAATAATTGATCTTATTTCTCGAACAAATATTCCTAATAAAGATTATATTTTAAATTTTTTACAATGATAACAGAAACAGAACAATACAATAATTGGAAAAATGCCGAAACTGTAAAATCAAGTTTTCAAAAAACTTGGACAAATATAGATGTTCCTTGGCAAGAAGTTATACAAACTAAAGAAGTTATCGAAGGCGACCCTTGGGATATTTATACAACACCGTTAAAAGACCAATTAGCAGAATTACATAACACATGGAATATTCCAGACGAGTCAGTGCGTCATTATATGAGCATAAGGCCTGAGCTAAAAGATGGCCTAGAAAAACTATTAGAACCATTTAAAAATTATACTTATAACTACAGTCTATTAAAGTTAACAGCAGGACATATGATTGTTTGGCACTTTGATACATATGCAACCTTTGTAAAACATAATAACATTAAACAAAAAGATGCAGATAAAATAAAAAGAACTGCTATAATGTTAACTGATTGGAGTTTCGGTCATGTATTGCAAGTTGGTCCCAATGTATTTTCTAACTGGCGCCCGGGTGATGCGTTTACGTGGAAAAACGATACCTGGCACGGTGCTAGCAATTTTGGGAAAGATGATATGATATTAATGCAGGTAACTTACATTGACGAATAAAAAACATATGAGCGAAGATAAAAGAGCTATGAACTATGGCAGTTCGGGTCCTATTTATGATAGTGAAACTGTTGCACATTTAGAAAATTTTAAACCTAATCTACATACGGTCATGACTGACGAAAATGTAATACAAAATTTTTGCAACAAGTATACAAAATGGATAACATCTACAAAATTAAATTCTTATAAAGGGTTAGATAGCTTTCAATATGCTACTTATGCTAACGCTACAAGTGAAAGTTTCGATAAATTTTATATGCGTAATAACACACGGCGTTTTAGATGTTTTAAAGGTGAATATATGTATCATCAATTAGCCTGGAGAAATAGTTGGCCAGACTGGCAATACATAGAATTAGATGACCTTAAAGAAAACGATGCAGTTGTAATAAGTTATCCTTTTTCTGATACTGGAAAAAAACACCCGCAACAAGATACGGTTTTAGAACGTTGTACAGAGTTAGGAATTCCTGTATTGTTAGATTGCGTTTTTGCAGGAGTAGCAAGAGATCTTGAATTTGATTTTACATACCCTTGTATCACAGATATAACATTTAGTTTAAGCAAAATTTTTCCAGTTGCATATGCAAGAATAGGTATGCGATTAACTAGAGAAGACGATGATGATACATTATTTGTGTATCAAAAAATTGCATACCATAATAGGATAGGAGCAGCATTAGGTTTGCATTTTATTGAACACTTTGACGTAGATTATGTTAGTGAAAAATACTATCCTGAACAAATAAAACTATGTAAACAATTAAATGTCGAACCGTCTAATACTGTATTTTTTGGGTTAGGCGGCAACGAATGGAAACA
>Ga0129348_1000503_pt1 | contig 13962 bp, 11 predicted proteins | sample CPBDNA_4_FD_94424 | JGI IMG/M metagenome (GOLD analysis project Ga0129348, IMG submission 94424) | Freshwater to marine salinity gradient microbial communities from Chesapeake Bay, USA - CPBay_Sum_27_0.8_DNA | ecosystem: Environmental > Aquatic > Marine > Coastal | place: USA: Chesapeake Bay...
AAAAAATAAAAGACCGGCACTTTGAAGTGCCGCATCTAAACACTTTTCCCAATTTTCAGTCAACAAAAAGAATCGAGCGCGCAGATTCCACATGTCTACAGATTCATGTTCGGGATTAGATACTAAACCTTCCAATTCATTATATGCGCCAGACTTAAGTAATAATTTACCCCAAAGAATGACCTCTTCCTCTAAGCAACGATTAGTTAGATTCTCCGGTAAAAACACCTGTTTACCCTTTTTAAGTTCTACGAGCGACCTGTAATAAGACCATATCAAATTGCTCTGATTGGTAACCTTAGAGAGCATGTGTTCTAAATCATTGAAATTCCCAGAATCAACTAATACAGAAGCCGCCAACTGCAGGTACCGTTCTGGTACATCATCACCTTCTATCATATTAGCAATGATACGCCATGCCTCCGGCAAGCGTTTTTCAGCGCGAAGACTACGCGCTAAGTAATATTGGTTTTCAAGAAGTCGACCTTGGTCGCCTGAAACCTGATTTTGCTCCAGATATCCTAAATCAATTAAGGATTGTAACAGCTCTTCATCACCAGAATAACCCTCTTTTACAGACGGTTCTTTTTGAATACTTTTTTGCTCAATAGGCTTGCCAGAGAATTTTACAGGAACCACGCCTGACATTGATGATGGGGCAATAAGCTTGTGTGTGGCAAGTACGATTGGCCCAATATCCAAAAGGTTCAATCCCTTCCAGGCCATTTCATCCTTAAATAAGGGCCCCTGTGCAATAAAAATGCCGTGAAACTTATGCTCCAAAGCTGGAGCACCGGCATGTTCGGGTAAGCGTATCAAGCGTTCCTTTCCGGAAACGAATCCGTGGTCGCTCATTAGAATAGCTGAACCATTACCATCCAATCGCTCCAATAGTACTTGAAGACAGAGGTCGTGTAGGCGGTAGGCGCTCTCAACTATATGCTGGTACTTTTGAAAATCAATATCCGACACTCCTTTGAGTTGTGGAGGTGCGTATTTCATGCCCAGATGTTTGTAATGGTCCAGTGCGTCAAAGTAAATACTGGCATGACCTCCCGTTCCGTAATCCAAAGCAAAAGTGGCAAGTAGTTGAACATTCAGTGCATGGGTAGTGATTTTTAATACACTTCTAACAATATCATCCTTGCTATCCAATTCCATGTCTGGAAAGAATTGGGCCATAGCAGCGGAAGGAATATCCTCTGGTTGAAGAATTAAGGACTTTAAAATTTGCTGGTATTCACTGGGAGTCACTCCATCTTCCATCCAGCGTAAATCTTCACTAACGGCTAGGTTTGAGATTCTAAACGCACCGTAAGAACTTTCCTTTGCAGGATGTGAAGGCCACCACGCCACACTTGCAGCGGGAATACCTTCATTTTCCAAATAATCAAAGTATGTGGATAGTTTTATGGAAGACCCTCTTACTGCTCGAATCTCACCTTTATAAAATTCCGTGAAACCGTGAACTCCATGCTTAGAAGGCCAAGCTGATGTTGCCACAGAAGTCCACAACATGGGCGAAATGGGCGGATCCAAAGTAGCCAATTTTGAATGCACACCTTGAGACATCAATTCTGCAACCCCAGGCAGTTTACCTTGCTGTAGCAGTGGATTCATTACATTCCAATCCGCTGCGTCCCATCCAATCAACATACTCTGGTAACGAACACCTTGCCTTACTTCTGGAAGTGCAATTCCTTTGAGTTCGGCTATATTTTTATAGCCGCCTGCTAAAAAGCCAAGGGTATGTTTAAGATTCACAGTCACGGCGTAAAAGTAATTGCTAAATTTGGCTTAAGCTCAAAGACCCTACCTATGCGTTTAAAGAATTTTACCGAAACTACCTCCCTAGCATGGTCCGCCATTAGAGCTTCTCCGCTTAGAACCATTTTGACTTCTTTAATAATTTCTTTTGGAATCATGGCTTTGGTAGGCATCTTGAGTGCTACAGATGCTCTCAAGCAGAGCTTAGAGAGCAACTTTACTTCACTTGGTGCAAACACCTTGACCATAAGAAACTCTCAAGGCGGTTTTTTTGTGGGTAATGCCGATTACCGCCAAAATCCAAAAATTTCTTTTCGTGAAGCATTGGGCTTTAAGGAGCGTATGGATTATCCGGGCTCAAAGACATCGCTCACTTACAGAGCCTCTGGAATAGCCAAACTTTCGTATAAAAACATAAGTACTAACCCCAACACTTCAATCATCGCTACGGATGAAAACTATATGTATACAGGGGGCTTTGAACTCGCAGAAGGAAGGAATTTTACTGTAGACGATGTGTATTCAGGTCGTAATTATACCATCCTAGGAAGTGAAACCAAGACCGATTTATTTGGAGACGCACCTGCCTCTGGTCAAACCATACGCATACAAGGAAAACCGTATTTGGTAATAGGCGTACTTCAAGAAAAAGGTTCTTCAGGTTTATTTTCTGGCGATCGAGGTGCCTGGGTCACTTTAAATTACGCGCGGGCAAATTTTTCCGGAACCAATCCCAACTATACCTTAAGCGTAAATGCCCCAAGTGCTGAAACGCTAGATGCAGTTCAAGGGCAATGCATGGCATTGATGCGAAGCGTAAGAAAATTAGTTCCAAAAGAGCGTGATAATTTTAGCATTACAAGAAGTGACAGCGTAGCCAAGAGCCTCATTGAAAATCTAAATATGGTTACCTCTGGTGCATTCATCATTGGCTCTATCACCTTATTGGGAGCATCCATTGCGCTAATGAATATCATGTTAGTAAGTGTTACTGAGCGCACAAGAGAAATTGGAACTCGCAAAGCCATAGGTGCTACTAAGCGTGCTATTAGCTCTCAATTTCTTACGGAAGCCGTAATGATCACTCAATTAGGCGGATGGACAGGTATCCTTTTTGGAATTGCTATTGGCAATGTTGTTGCCAACCAAATTGGAGGGTTTTTCTTTATACCCTGGCTTTGGATAATAGTAGCTTTTATTATTTCCGTATTCGTTGGGGTGGCTGCAGGATGGTATCCTGCGAATAAAGCAGCCGACTTAGATCCCGTGGAGGCACTTCGTTACGAATAAGAAGATTGCTTTTGATATTTGCTATGAATGAAATCATGGCAATTGTTGTGACCCATATCAGATACATAAAAAAAGCCACCCTGTGCAGGGCGGCTTTTTTAGCATTCGTGATTTTCTAGATAGTTGATTAAGCTTCTGCTACAACTTCAAATTCAAAGTTTACGACTACTTCACGGTGTAGACGAACTGCAGCGGTATAACGACCTAAGGCCTTGATAGAACCGCCCACTATTTGGATGAACTTCTTTTCAAGTGTAACACCTGATTTTGATAACTCATCTGCTAAGTTTTGATTTGTGATGGCTCCAAATAATTTGTTACCTGTTCCAACTTTCGCAGTCATTTTTATTTCTACACCTGCTAATTTTTCAGCCATAGCTTGAGCATCAGTGATTGCTTGAGCTTCTTTGTGTGCGCGCTGGCGCAGATTTTCAGCTAAAACTTTCTTTGCACTCTCTGTTGCCAAAACTCCAAACCCTTGTGGGATTAGGAAGTTCCGTCCGTAACCGTCTTTTACAGTTACCACGTCATCAGTAAAACCTAAGTTTTCTACGTCTTTCTTTAGAATGATTTCCATGGTACTGAATTATTTAAGGTTATCAGCTACGTAAGGCATCAATGCAATGTGTCGAGCACGCTTGATAGCTGTAGATAATTTTCTTTGATACTTCAATGAAGTTCCCGTTAGACGGCGCGGTAAGATTTTACCCTGTGGGTTCACAAAACGCAACAAGTAATCTGGGTCCTTGTAATCGATGTATTTAATACCTGACTTTTTAAAGCGACAGTATTTCTTTTGGTTACCGCTCTCAACATTGATTGGTTGTAGGTAACGTACGTTGTCTTTTCCTCTAGTTGCCATAATTCCTTTCTGATTAAGCGTTTACTCTGGCACGACGCTTTGCAGCGTACTCAATACCATATTTATCCATTCTAACTGTCAAAAAGCGCATGATACGCTCGTCACGCTTAAATTCAACTTCCAAAGGAGAAATAGCCTCTCCAGGTGCTGTGAATTCTACAAAGTGGTAAAAGCCACTTTTTTTCTTTTGAATTGGGTAAGCCATCTTCTTGAGGCCCCAATTTTCTTTGCTGATAATGCTTGCGCCTCTCTCTTTCAAGAATGACACGTACTTATCTACCGCTTCCTTTACCTGATCTTCAGATAAAACGGGATTCAAAATGAAAACGGTTTCGTACTGATTCATAATTAATTAGTCTTAAAAATTAAGGAGTGCAAATGTACGAGACTTTTTGGATTGAACCAACTAATGTTAGCAACGTGTTTACAGCCTTTTTCTAATGAGGTATTTGACGGGAGGAAAGGTCGCTTATATTTGTGATATGGAGCAATTCATTGTATCGGCAAGGAAATACAGACCAAAGGCTTTTGAGTCCGTTGTGGGTCAAAGCCATATTACTGAAACACTACTTAAAAGTGTTGAAAGTAATCACTTGGCTCAAGCCTTGCTTTTTTGTGGACCTAGAGGTGTAGGGAAAACTACATGTGCTCGAATACTTGCCCACGTAATTAATGCAGACGCGGGCTTGAACGAAGAAGAATTAGCTTTAAATATATTCGAATTAGATGCCGCGTCGAATAACTCTGTAGACGATATACGTCGTCTAATAGACCAGGTACGATTCGCTCCTCAAACTGGAAAGTTTAAAGTGTATATCATTGATGAAGTTCATATGCTTTCTCAACAGGCCTTCAATGCATTTTTGAAAACGTTGGAAGAACCTCCCGCCCATGCGATTTTCATTCTTGCAACAACAGAGAAGCATAAGATCATACCGACTATCCTTTCACGTTGTCAGATTTTTGATTTTAAGCGAATCACTGTAGATGATATTGCAGGTCATTTGGCTTTTGTTGCGGACAAAGAAAGCGTTAAAGCAGAACCAGAGGCACTTCACATGATTGCAGAAAAGGCAGACGGTGCCTTGCGCGACGCATTAAGCTTATTTGACCGTATGGTTAGCTTCACGGGAAATGAACTTACCTACAATCAAGTAGTGGAGGTATTGGACATCCTTGATTATAATTTCTACTTCAGATCAATTGACTTAGCGCAGTCGGTCAATTACCCGGATTTACTTTTGTTGTACAATGAAGTTCTAGAGAAAGGATTCAACGGCCATGAATTCGTAGTAGGCATGGCTAAACACTTTAGAGACCTCCTTGTTGCTCGAGAACCCAAGACCGTTGAACTTCTTGAGGTTGGTCCCTCAATTAAACAGCGCTATTTAGATCAAAGCAGCGCTACCTCTACAAGATTTTTGTTACACGGGCTTAAAGTTTTTAACGAATTAGACGGTCAATACAAGGCATCTAGTCAGCCGAGGATTTTAGTAGAATTGGGTTTGTTAAAGTTGGTCGAGTTCATCTCTCAAGAAAAAAAAAAGTCGCAACCCAGCCTAAATAATTCGGACAAAGGCACCAATCAGTTTCTGCCAGACGCACTACCAAAAAGGAAGCAAGCCACCGAAGAAGCTACCCAAGTTCAGCCTAAGTTACCTTCACAGACCACAGAAAGTGGGAAATCAACTCAAGCAAACCAGCACATTGCCGTGAGTGATGCCGATTTACCAAAAGAGAAGGCATTACCAGAGGCACCTGTTGTTGCGCCTCCACCAGAAGCTAGCCCCTCCGTGGCATTCGACCTACCCACTGAAAGTAGAAGAAAGAGAAAAACAGGGAAGAAAAATGGTGGCATATCCATCTCCTCTGTTATGAAGGATATGGAACGGCAAGAGAATGCACCCGCTGAACCTTCCTTGGAAAAGGAAAACAGTCATTCTAAAAAGGAAGCCGGTCCTCAAAACGTCTTTACAGAACATGAATTAAAAACCGCCTTAGAAGAATACTCCAATCAGCGTCATATTAAGACGGCAATTCGCAGTATGCTTCAAGCACAGATACCCCAAATTATTGATAAAAATACCCTTGAAATCACAGTAGATAATAATATTCAACAAGGGTATTTCAATGACGAGCAAAAAGAGCTCGTGCCTTGGTTGAGAAAGAAGCTCGACAATTTTGCGCTCCGTTTTGAAGTGAAAATGTCTGAAAATGTTCAGACCAAGAAACTGTACATGCCGGAAGAGAAATTCAAGCATATGGCGGAAAAGAATCCAAACTTATTGTACCTGCGCGAAAAGCTTAATACAGACCTTGAATAATGCGCCGGGTTCTCCTCATAGCACTAATGTTGTTTTCATTTAGCGCCAAGGCCCAATTCGATTGGTGGAATCAAATTCACAATTGGGACGGCGCTACGCCCTGGACGCAATACATGAAGTATTCTCATGCGTATTTGGGGCCTAATGCCATTCCTATTCCTACCCTGCAGCGACCTATCACGGGTCAACGCCCAGCCATGAGTTATTTTAAAAGCAGCTCGCAGATGAGCCTTATTAAGGACGACAGTTTCTTGAGCTTGCACAACGAGCTGCATTGGGACAGAGGCCACACGCAGATTCACATCACTCATCAAAGTATTGAATATTATAACACCTCAACAGAGCTGCGCGACTATCGCATCTCGAGAGACGAAGACAGCGAAGGTGTGCTCGCTGGCGATGTATTGATTGATATCAGCACGCGACTTTGGGAAAGAGACCATGAAGCAATTTGGTTCACGTTTCATACTAAAACGGCTGCCGGACCACTGCCTCAAGGACGATTTACCGATGCGCCGGGTTACGCCTTTTTCTTTTCGCACCAAAAAAACTTTTCATCAATAAGAAGTTGGGTACCCACATTAACTACGGACCTCGGGTTCCAAGTCTACCAAACGCACAGGGTTGATTATCCGCAAAACGATGGTTTTCTCGGGAACCTAGGACTTCAGCTACAAAAGGATGAAACCATATTTAGTGCTCGTGTGCGCACTTTTACCGGATATTTTCTAGATGGTGATTGGCCTCGATTGCTCGAGTTGCAATGGAACAATAATTTGTCGTTTGGTCAAACACAACTGGGCTGGACTCGGGGATTGAATGATTACCCGTTTTCTTTTTTGACCGTTGGACTGGTTTGTTGGTTACACTAGCACAAGTAAACGCAACCAAAGACCTAAGGGCATCCTTGTAGTTTTCGCCTTGTTTAAGGCTTCCTTTTTCCACTTTTTCTGCCCTTCTTGATCGCCTCGTTTTTTGTAAGTACGAGCCATTTCATAGGCTTTTCGCACCTGATAGAGCTTAAATTCTTTCTCATTAATGTGACCAAGTTCCTTTGCTTTGGCCACCGCGCGCATGACCTTTTCCAAATGGTCCTCTGTATCCGCAGTCATACCAAAATCTAATCGGTATTTCAATGTCGCCTCTGACAGCATCTTTGGAAAATCACCACGGTTTAAGACCTTCAGGTGAGCACCAACATCCTCTTGAAGCCGCCTGTCATTCTCCCAGGTATAATCAAAGCCACTGCGCATTATAATTGTTGAAGGAACTATAGGGTTATAGCTCAAAAACGAACGCACTGAACTCACTTGGTTGCAGGCTCTCTTGCGAAGACTCTCTTGCCTACCAGGAGTCCATTCTAAAATGGGGGTATAGAACCATTCCGTTTTCGGGTATTTCAAGAGTGCCTTGAAAGCCTGCTCTAATTTGCTTGGCAACCAAATATCATCAGCATCCAAAAATGCATAGGCATCGCCAGTAGCTGCGGACATTCCAGCATTTCTTGCTTTACCAAGACCTGAATTGACCTGGGTGACTATTCGCAGCATAAGCCTCTTTTCAAATCGAGCAGCAACTCCACGAGTATTATCTGTACTGCCGTCGTCCACCAAGACTACCTCAAAAGGGCGAAGTGTTTGGCGGGCAACACTCTCCAAACAATCAGCAAGTGTAGCCTCGGCATTGTATGCAGGTATGATTACAGAAATTCTCATTAGTGGGCAAAGAATGATTTAGGAAACATTCGAGCTGCTAGTTTTTTGGCTGGCTTTTTAAGACCGAGGAAAATAAAGAATTGACCCAATATTTTTATTGCTCCACTTCTTAACAAATATCTGCCCAATCCTGGTTTATACCTTTTAAATGCCTTAAACAATCTTAGGTTATTTCGCCAAATTTCGGAAGTTCGAGCCATAGAAAAAACGTTGGCTGCCCACCACATAGCCACTTGACCACGGGCAGCATTAATAGTCTCAAGCGGCGCGTAGCCCTTGGACTCAAAGATGTCATACATCTCTAGGAGTTCATCAAAAGCTTTATATGAACTCATCGCTCGGCTTCGTTGAGTTTGAGCGTGAAAGCGGAATTTGTTTCGTGGCCGCGCATGAAAGATTAGCTCTCCATGTTGAAGAAGTTTGGAATACAAGAGCCAATCGCCGTTTAATCGCCAATGCGTTGCAGGTGCTCCAACGGCGTCAAAGGCCGCTTTACGCATAAGTATACCGCTTGCGTTTGGGATGGTGTTTGAAAAGACCATGTGTTTGGCGACCTCCGTTTTACCGTGAACCGTAAAGTCCCTAGTCCATTTGGCAGTGTCTCCAAAGATGAATTCATAATCATCTCTAAAGTCACGAAGGAATTGACCCTTTTCATCCACAAGATGGCTGTGGCTGTAGGTAATCACTGCTTTTTCATTAGCCTCCATACTCTGCACGTGCACCGCGAGCATATCCTTATCGCAATAGTCGTCGCTCTCTGCAATCCAAAGGTATTTGCCCTTGGCCCATGCCGCTCCCTTTGCCCATTGAGAAAAAGGGCTTCCAGAATTTTCATTATTAAAAAGCGTTGTCATTCGAGCATCTGACCCAGCCCACCTTTCAAGAACATCGCGGCTACCATCTGAACTATGGTCGTCCATGAGAAGAACTTCTATGTTGGTATACGACTGGCTTGCGATGCTTTGCAAGCGCTCATCAAGAAATTGCGCATGATTATAGTTTGGTACAATGACGCTGACCAAGGGGCCGTCGGTTGGTAGATCTTTTGGTGAATATGCAGTAGTTTGTCCTAATGATTTTGGATGAAGACGTGCAAAGCCTTCCATAGCACCTGGACGCACTTTGCAAAATTGATACAAAGAGAACCAACTCTTGCGTTGCAAATCAATGTCCGTACTGACCAAATCTTTGTATTTAATCATACATACCTCTGCCCCACTGTTTTTGATATTAGCAGTGGCGGCTTCATTGTATTTGTGAACCAATTCAAGCGCGGTCTCTTGCGTTAGTGAAGAAAAGGCTTCTCCCTTCTGCGCTTGACGACGAAGTAAACTGTCCACAATCTCTTGTTCCTCGCGTAAGACCCAAATAACCTTGGCTTGAGGAAAACGGGTCAACCACCACGGAAGCGTATAACAAAGGCGCGGATCTTTCACTGCCCACGCCTTACTGTACGCAAAAGCGAGTGCCCTTCTACGACCACTAGGATGCTTGAGATGAGCGCCGTATAGATCAAGATCTTTTAAGTTGGTTTCAAAATCCACTGTGGCCTGCAGAATCGCCTCTTTGGTGGGTGGAGACCACCAAGATCCCCCGGCGGCTTGAAAAATTCGTTCATTGATATCAATTGCGTAAAGGGCCTCAGAATTGTGATCACAAACCGTTCCTACATGAACTCCAGCCTCAGCAAGAGCACGCGTAATCATTGTGGTACCACTTCGGTGCATACCAAGTATGAAGATGGGTTGCTTGATTTTGGGTAGAATCATGTAATTTGGGCTCCAATGCGCCATTCAAAGAAACTCGTTTTTATTCATATCCCAAAAACCGCTGGAACTTCCTTGCGATTATTATTGGAATCTAATTACAAAGAGGATGAACGCAAGAGCATATACAGTCACAAGGATTTGGACCAACAATTAAAATCGGCTCTAGAAGACCCTGATGTAAAATGCATATACGGCCATTTCCCTCTTAGACCAGTAATTGCTGAATCTAATGCTACGGTAGTAACCCTTTTTCGTGAGCCAATAGCCCGATCCATGAGTCATTACAATCATTACAGCAAACGAATAAATGAAAAGCATATAGAATTGATGAAAGGCATTGAAAGTCCTAAAGACTTCACACGCTTGGTTCAAAGCAATAACCGCCAGACGGCATTTATGAGTGGTTATTTAAATCAGAAGGAGTTCTTAGAAGACAAAGAGGTCCTTCACAAAGCATTAGCCAATTTGGACCGGTTGGATGCAGTTGGATTCACAGAACATTATGCAGCGTCGATTGCCTATTTTGGCGAATTGTTTGATTGGAAAAATACGGTAGTGGAATACCACAACAGCGGTGGAAGAAAAAAGGAAATTACGGGTAAGGCAGTATGGGAAAGTATGAATCAATTCGATTTGCCTTTATACCAAGCAGCGGTAGATCAATTTAGTGGGAAATTAAAAGCCTATGAAGGTCGGGCACCACGCGTGCCAAAACCACCTATTTTAAAAAGAATAAAGGTTTACTTACGCGCTCTGAGTTCGAAATTTTGACCCAGATAAACCCTACGTACCTGCTCATCCGCCGCTAATTCCTCTGCGGTGCCGCTTTTAAGAATACGACCTTCAAACATTAAATACGTTCTATCTGTAATTGCCAACGTCTCCTGTACATTGTGATCTGTAATCAAAATGCCAATATTTTTATTTTTGAGATTAGCCACAATCATTTGAATGTCTTCTACAGCAATAGGATCTACTCCTGCAAAGGGTTCGTCCAAAAGAATAAATTTAGGCTTTGTTGCAAGCGCTCTTGCTATCTCTGTTCTTCTGCGCTCACCACCGCTAAGCAAATCACCTCTGGTCTTTCTTATAGCTTGTAATCCAAATTCATTCAAGAGTTCTTCAAGCCTTTCATGACGTTCTTCCTTTGAAAGCTTCGTCATTTCTAGAACCCCTAATATATTATCCTCAATACTAAGCTTTCTAAAAACAGAAGCCTCTTGGGCAAGGTATCCAATCCCCAACTGAGCTCGTTTGTACATGGGTAATTTTTGAATGGGTTGTCCGTCCAAAAGAATCTGCCCGCTGTAAGGTCTAATCAACCCCACAACAGTATAGAAACTCGTTGTTTTTCCTGCGCCATTAGGTCCGAGTAAGCCCACTATTTCGCCTCTGTTTACCTCAAAGCTCACCTGGTCAACAACAGTTCTAGAGCGGTACTTTTTGACAATATTTCGTGCTTCTAACTTCACTAAATCTCCTTGGTTTTAGCTCTACTTTTTATAATTCTTCTGCTCACTCCAATACTAACCTGATACAATATTAATACAGGGAAAGTTACAAGAATCTGTGACGCAATGTCCGGCGGCGTAATGATTGCGCTTAACAATAAAATACCCACAATCGCATGGCGCCTGTACGTCTTTAGTAAATCAGGAGTAACAACGCCTAACTTACTTAAAAAGTATACGGCAATCGGCAGCTGAAAGAGAATCCCTGTGGCCAGTGTTACTGAACTAACCATGCTGATGTACGAGGTAAGATCTATTCTATTGAAAATCTCCGAAGACACCGTATAAGTCCCAAGAAATTGAACACTTAACGGGACAATGACGTAATAACCAAATAATACGCCCAAAAGAAACAAGACGGTCGTAAAGAGAATAACACCGCGTGAATTTTTACGTTCACTTTCATGAAGACCTGGCTGAATGAATCGCCATATCTCCCAAAAAACATAAGGAAATGCAATGATTACTCCAGCCACCAAGGAAACCCACAGGTGCATTTGAAATTGGCCACTCATCCTCATGTTAAGAAGTTCAAAGGGCATCTCATCAAAACAAAACACATTTCCTCCTACATAACTTGAAAGCCAACAAAAGAAGGTATAAGTAGGAAAATCCATTTGCTTTGGACCAAAGATGATCACATCAAAAATGACCTCTTTTGACAAGAAGGCCACTACAGCAAAGAAGAAAATGGCGATTGAAGAACGCACCAAATGCCAGCGTAATTCGCCAAGGTGGTCTAAAAAGCTCATATTGTTTCTGTCTTTGGACATGTTGATAACCCAGAATTGTGGCCAAAAATCCGAAAAACATTCTGATGTACCTTCACAATCCTTGAGAAAATCCCTTATCTTTTAGGGATAACAAATCAACATAGAGCATATGTCCTCTATCAATTGGGAAAATGAACTGAAGCAGTTTTTCGGATTCAGTGACTTTAAAGGAAATCAGAAAGCAATTATTGAAAGTATCGCTAACGGGCAAGATACTTTCGTAATCATGCCAACTGGTGGAGGTAAAAGCTTATGTTATCAATTACCAGCGTTAGTAAGTAAAGGAACGGCAATTGTTGTAAGCCCTCTTATTGCGCTCATGAAAAATCAGGTTGATGCCATTAGAGGATATAGTGAGAAGGACGGAATAGCCCACGTCTTGAATAGTTCACTAACCAAAGGACAGTTGGAACAGGTGCATGCAGACCTTAAGTCAGGGCTTACTAAATTACTGTTCGTGGCGCCCGAAAGCCTTAATAAGAAGTCTAATATTGAATTGCTAGGCTCCATTCCTGTAAGTTTCTTCGCTATTGACGAAGCGCACTGTATTTCTGAATGGGGGCACGATTTTCGTCCAGATTACAGGACAATTAAAGAGAGCGTTGTTGCTCTAGGAAGAAAACCAATTATAGCCCTTACTGCCACAGCTACGCCAAAAGTTCAAGCAGATATAATGAAGACGCTTGGCATGGAGAATCCGCAAGTGTTCCTTTCTAGCTTTAACCGCTCAAACCTCTACTATGAAGTAAGACCAAAGCGCGATATAGATAGAGACATCACTAAATTGTTACAAGCCAATCAAGGGAAAAGTGCAATTGTATATTGTTTGAGCCGCCAAAAGGTAGAAGATCTTGCAGAGCAGTTACAGGTTAATGGGATCAACGCCTTACCGTATCATGCCGGCTTGGAAGGCGGCAAGCGAATAAAACATCAAGATGCCTTTCTCAATGAAGATTGCGACGTAATCGTTGCAACCATTGCATTTGGAATGGGAATAGATAAACCCGATGTCCGATTTGTTCTTCACTACGATATGCCTAAATCTCTAGAAAGCTATTACCAAGAAACAGGAAGGGCGGGAAGAGATGGCGGTGAAGGGTCTTGTATCACTTATTTTGACATCAAAGACATAGAGCGTTTGCAGAAATTCTTGAACAAAAAGAATGTAAGCGAACAAGAAATTGGTCGTCAACTGTTGGAAGAAGCTACGGGATATGCAGAGGCAGCTACCTGCAGAAGAAGAGCACTCTTACACTATTTTGGGGAGGAATTCCATGAAGACGATTGTGAGAAAATGTGTGATAACTGCCGTCATCCAAAAGAAAAAGTAGAGGCTTCCGCAGAATTACTGGATGTCATTGCGGCGGTAAAACAAACCCATGGAAAGTTTAAAACGTCAGAGATCATCAACATTTTACGTGGACACAGTTCCGCTGTATTAGTAAAAAATGATGCAACGAACCTGTCTACTTGGGGAATTCAAAAAGATAAAAGTGAAGCGCATTTAAGAGCAGTGATCAGACAAGGTATCATTCGTCATTATTTGAGTAAAAATATAGATGCTTACGGAACTATTCAGGTCACTGAAAAAGGTAATGCCGGTAAATTGCCCAAAGCGTTTCGCGTGAGGAAAGAGTTGGATTATGATGTGCTCAACAGCCAAAGTAGTACTCCAACTAAAGTAGTTGCCGTTGACAAGCAGCTCTTTAGCATACTTAAAGATCTACGTAAAAAAATAGGCAATGCCAAAGATGTTCCCCCTTACGCTGTTTTCAGTGAAAACTCACTGAGTGAAATGGCCACGGTATATCCGTGCAGTATTGAAGAATTAAAAAATATCCAAGGCGTTGGCGAAGGAAAAGCCAAAAAATTCGGTCAAAAAATGGTCGAAGCTATTGAAAAGTATGTGGAGGAAAATGATATAGACAGACCTCAAGATATGGTCTTT
>Ga0129348_1000509_pt1 | contig 13894 bp, 11 predicted proteins | sample CPBDNA_4_FD_94424 | JGI IMG/M metagenome (GOLD analysis project Ga0129348, IMG submission 94424) | Freshwater to marine salinity gradient microbial communities from Chesapeake Bay, USA - CPBay_Sum_27_0.8_DNA | ecosystem: Environmental > Aquatic > Marine > Coastal | place: USA: Chesapeake Bay...
CAGGGCTACAACACCGCCCGCTGCTGGCCGACCCGAGCGGCGCTGCTGACGGGCTTCTATCCGCAGGCGATTCGCCGTGACGCTCTCCCGGGAGGCACGGGCGGCACGGGCGGCCGGCGTCCCGAGTGGGCGGTGCTGCTGCCGCAGCGGCTGGCGGCGGCTGGCTACCGCTCGTATCACTCCGGCAAGTGGCACATCGACGGTGACCCGCGACAGCAGGGATTTGTCCGGTCGCTTGATGTGCTGGGAGCCGGCCAGAGCAACTATTTCGATCCCAGTGGCGTCACCGACGACGGCAAGCCGATCCCGGCTGCCGATGACTTCTACACGACGACCGTGATCGGCGATCACGCGGTTCGATGCCTTGCCGAGCATGCCCTCGACTATGCCGAGGAGCCCTTTTTTCACTACGTCGCCTTCACCGCGCCGCACTTTCCGCTCCAGGCGCCGGCTGACGTGGTCGAGAAGTATCGCCAGCGGTATTCGACCGGCTGGGACAACGTCCGGGCGGCCCGGGCCCGGAGGCTTCGCGAGTTGGGACTCGTGACAACGACGCCTGCCGATCCCGAGCCTGACGTCGGTCCTCCCTATCAGCCGAATAAAAAGACCCTCCGGCGGCTCGGCCCGGGCGAGCTCGACCGGCCGCGAGCCTGGGACTCGCTGACGGCCGAGCAGCAGGAGTTTCAAGCCACCAAGATGGCGATTCACGCAGCGATGGTCGACGTGATGGATCGCCAGATCGGCCGGATCGTGGCCCAGCTCGAGGCGATGGAGGCGCTCGAAGACACGCTGATTCTCTTTCTCAGTGACAACGGGGCCTCGGCCGAGATCATGATCCGCGGCGAGGGCCACGATCCGGCCGCCACGCCCGGGTTGCGGCAGACCTTTCTCTGCCTTGGCCCGGGCTGGTCGACCGCCGCCAACACGCCCTTTCGCCGGCACAAGACCTGGACGCACGAAGGGGGCATTGCCACGCCCTGGATCGTCCACTGGCCCGCGGGCATCACCGCTGCGGGAGCGGTTCGCCGCCAGCCGGTGCATGTGATCGATGTCGTGCCGACCGTGCTGGAGCTGGCCGGCGTGTCTGAGCGGCCGTCAAAGCCCACGCCGCCCTTGCAGGGCCGGAGTTTTTCAGCTGCCCTGGCGAGCCCGGACGCACCGCCGGCCCACGAGTCGCTCTGGTGGTGCCACGAGGGGCACCGGGCGGTGCGGATGGGCGACTGGAAACTCGTCGCGGCCCGCGGGACACCCTGGGAACTCTACGACCTGACCAGCGACCGCTGCGAGACAAAAGACCTGGCTGCCGACAAGCCCGATCGCGTGGAAACGTTGGCCAAGGAGTGGCAGCGGATCGCCGCGGAGTGCCGCAGCATGGCCCAGAGTGAGAAGATTCCGCCGCAGCAACGCCAGCCTGCCCCCTCAGACGCCGCCAGTGTGCCACGCCCGCCCAATGTCGTCATCGTCTTTGCCGACGATCTCGGCTACGGCGACCTCGGCTGCTACGGCGGCACGGCCGCTGCCACACCGGCGATTGACTCGCTGGCCACCGCCGGCATCCGGTTCACCGACTTTCACGTCGCCCAGGCCGTCTGTTCGGCATCGCGGGCAGCGTTGCTGACCGGCTGCTATCCCAACCGGATCGGAATCGCCGGGGCGCTTGGCCCCGAGGCCCGGCACGGCCTTGCCGCGGAGGAGACGACGCTTGCCGAACTGCTCCAGGCCCGCGGCTACCGCACCGCCTGCGTCGGCAAGTGGCATCTCGGCCACCGCGAGCCCTTTCTGCCGACCCGTCATGGCTTCGACGAGTACTTCGGGCTTCCGTATTCCAACGACATGTGGCCCCATCATCCCGAGGCAAAGCCGGGCACCTATCCGCCACTGCCGCTCTTCGAGGGGGAGCGCGTGGTCGACGCCGAAGTCAGTCCGGACGACCAGGCCACCCTCACCGCCCGCTACACGGCCCGGGCCGTCGACTTTCTCGAGCGGGCTGGCTCCGCGGCCGACGGCCGGCCGTTCTTCCTCTACCTCGCCCACTCGATGCCGCACGTGCCGCTCTTCGTGGGCCGGGAGTTTCGAGGCACCAGTCCCGACGGACTCTATGGCGACGTACTCGCGGAGATCGATGCCTCGGTCGCTGCCCTGCTGGCTGCCCTCGACCGCACCGGCCATGCCGAGAACACGCTCGTGATTTTCACCAGCGACAACGGCCCCTGGCTCTCCTACGGCAACCACGGCGGTTCGGCTGGGCCGCTGCGGGAGGGAAAGGGGACGAGTTTTGAGGGGGGCGTGCGGGTACCCTGCGTCGCCCGGCTGCCAGGGTTGATCCCGGCGGGGACGGTCTGCGACGCTCCAGCGATGACGATCGACCTCATGCCGACGATCGCCGCGGTGACCGGTGAGCCGCTGCCGGCCGCCCCGGAAGGCCACCTCCTGGTGGAGGGCCGGCGGATCGACGGGCGGAGCATCGAGCCGCTCTTGCGGGGCGAGAGGAAGCCCGCAGCCCCGCCGGTGTATGCCTTCTGGTATGCGAACAATCAGCTCCAGGCCATCCGCGAGGGTGATTGGAAGCTGGTCTTTCCCCACACCTACCGTTCGATGGAGGGACAGCCGCCGGGCAAGGACGGCATCCCAGGAAGATACCGGCATCCCAGGACTGACCTGGCCCTCTACGACCTGAAGGCTGATCCGGCGGAATCACGTGACCTGGCCGCAGCCCATCCGGAGATCGTGGTCCGGCTCGAATCGCTCGCCGCCAAGGCCCGGGCGGAGTTGGGCGATTCGCTTACGAAGGTCGAGGGCTCAGCTGTGCGTCCTGCCGGGCAGCTCTCAGCTGTCGGGGCCACGGTTCCTCCCGCCGTGGCCGCCAGGGTGGAAGGCCGCACCCGCGTGCCACAGCCGAGCGAGACCGATCCCGTTCCCCTCCAGCCATGACGAAACCCCGATCTCTTGTCACAGAGGAGCCTCTCATGACCCGTCGTGCCTGCATCTGGTTTGTTGTCGTGGCGGTGGCTGGCTGCCTCGGCAGCCTGTCTGCCGCAGAACCTCGCCGTCCGAACATTGTCTTCTTTCTCTGCGACGATCTCGGCACCGGCGACCTCGGCGTGCTCGGCTCCAAGGACATCCAGACGCCCAACATTGACGCTCTCTTCGCCCGCGGCACGCAGCTCTCCTGGCACTGGGCCGGCAACGCCGTCTGTGCCCCGAGCCGCTGCGTGCTGATGACCGGCAAGCATCCGGGGCACGCCGTCGTGCGGAGCAATCGCGAGGTCAAGCCCGAAGGGCAGGCGCCGATGCCGGCCGGCACGGTGACGCTGGCGAAGATTCTCCACGATGCCGGCTACGCCACCGGCGGCTTCGGCAAGTGGGGGCTGGGAGCACCCGGCAGCCAGTCCGATCCGGTCGCTTCGGGCTTCGATCGGTTCTACGGCTACAACTGCCAGCGGGAGGCTCACACCTTCTATCCCGGCCACCTCTGGGACAACCGCGACAGGGTTGCGCTGGAAAATCCCTCGCTCGCCGGTGAGCCAAAGGTGGCCCGCACCGGTACGGTCGATCCCGCCCGGGCCGACGATGAGGCAGCATTCGCCAGGTTCAAGGGCAATCAGTATTCGGCCGATCTGATCGCCAACGAGCAGGTGGCCTTCATTCGTGAGCACGCGGGCGAGCCGTTTTTTCTCTACGTGCCCACGACGGTGCCGCACCTGGCCCTCCAGGTGCCGGCCGACGAGCCTTCCCTGGCCCACTACCGTGATCACTTCGGCGAGGAGAAGCCCTATCTCGGCGGCGGCGGCTATGTGCCCTGCCGCCGACCGCTCTCCACCTACGCCGCGATGATCACCCGGATGGACCGCGAGGTCGGGCGGATCGTCAGCCTGCTCGATGAACTCGGCCTTGCCGATGAGACGATCTTCGTGTTCACCAGCGACAATGGGGCGACCTTTCCCGGCTGCGGTGGCATCGATACCGGCCGGCTCAAGAGCAACGGGGACTATCGCAGCTGGAAGGGCTCGCCCTACGAGGGCGGGCTGCGGGTGCCAACGGCGATCGTCTGGCCGGGGAAAATCCCCGCCGGAAAGACGATCACCGCCCCGACCGGCTTCGAGGACTGGATGCCGACCCTGCTCGACCTGGCCGGACTTCACGACGAAATCCCCGCCGATATCGACGGCATCAGTCTGGCGGCGGCTGTCGAGGGCAAAGCTCCTCCCGTTGACGATCGCTTCCTCTACCGCGAGCTCACCGAGGGCAGGTGGCAGGCCGTGACCGACGGCCGCTGGAAGGCGGTGCGGCGGCAGGCTGGTCCCAAGCGGGCGGAGCAGGCCCGGCCGACCGAACTTTTCGACCTCGCCGCCGATCCATCCGAGAAAACCGATGTGGCCGCCGAGCATCCCCAGGTGGTCGCCAGGCTCGAGGCCCTGATGGACCACGAGCACGTGCCGCACCCCGACTGGCCGCTTCCCTTCGCCGACAAGGCAGCCGGGGCTGCCGCGCCACGGTAGCGGGCCGCCCTCCCACCGGCGCGCGGGTGCGCCCTCCATTCTTGCCGGCGGGAGTGTATCCTTGCGGCCGGCCAGCAGGGTCGGAGAGGAGGTGCGGGTGTCGCAGCAGCAGGATTCCACGCAGGGGTCAGTGTCGGTCAACCGGGTGGGCCTGGCGCTGTTTGGCGTCTATGTGCTCCTCTACGGCGGCTTCATGGCGTTGGTGCTGGCGGGGCCTGATCTCTTGGCCACGCGGGTCTTCGGCGGGGTCAATCTGGCGATTGCCTGCGGGCTTGGCCTGATCGTGGCCGCCGTGGTGCTCTCGGTCGTCTACATCCTCGCCCGGGCCAGCCACGACCGGCCCGGCCGCTCGTAGGATCAGGACGCGAATCGGATGCTTCACGAGACCTCACCGCTGGCCATCGCCATCTTCGCTGCCTTCGTGGCCGGCGTGCTCTGGCTCTCCTTCCGGCTCGGCCGCAAGGGCCAGTCAGCCGAGGGCTACTACGCGGCCCACGGCCAGGTCCACTGGTTCGTCAACGGCGTCGCCTTCGCCGGTGACTATCTCTCGGCGGCCTCGTTTCTGGGCATTTGCGGGCTGATCGCCTTCTACGGCTACGACGGCTTCCTCTACTCGATCGGCTTTCTGGCCGGCTGGGTCGTGGCCCTGTTCGTGATTGCCGAACCGATCAAGGCGCTGGGGAAGTTCACCTTCGCTGACGCCCTCGATTCCCGCTTTGACAGCCGCGGCATCAAGCTGGCCGTGGCGATCTCGACGCTGGTGGTGAGCGTCTTCTACCTGATCCCGCAGATGGTCGGAGCCGGGGCGCTCGTCACGCCGCTGCTGGGCCTGCCCCACTGGGCCGGTGTGATCCTGGTGGGGGTCGCCGTCACCTTCATCGTGGTGACCGCGGGCATGGTCAGCACCACCTGGGTGCAGTTCATCAAGGGATCGCTGCTGGTCTTCTTCTGCGGCGTGCTGACGCTCTTGATCTTGAATCGCGGCCTGGTCGTCAACGCCGGCCGGCCCGGGCCGCCCGATTTCACTCCCCAGACCAGGAGTATTCGACCGGACGGGCAGGTGCTCATCGACGGAGAGCCCCAGTCGGCCGAGCACGACCTGCGGCCGGTCGGAACGCTCGCCAGCCTCCCGGAGCGGTACGCCGGGGAGGGCAAGACCGGCCCCTTGGGGCCGCTGGCCTACCTCGCCACCCTGGAAGACTCGACGGTCGTGACCTGGCGGAGGGAGACCACCCGGGATGACGACGGCACCCACGATGTCTTCACTCCGCGGGAGCGGCCGGCCGCCGAGCTCCTCCGCCCGGGTGGCTATTTCAAGGGTCTCGCCGGTGGCAGCCTCATCGCCCGGCTCGACTTCGCGAGCCTGATGCTGGCCCTCTTCTGCGGCACGGCATCATTGCCCCACATTTTGATCCGCTATTACACCGTCAAGGATGCGGCCGCTGCGCGGAAGAGCACGGTGGTGGGGATCGCCACGATCGGAATCTTTTACGTGCTCACGCTCTACCTGGGGCTTGGCGCCATGACCAGTGGCTTTCTCGATCCGACCAACTCCAACATGGCGGCACCGCTCCTGGCCAAATCATTCAGCAACACGCTGTTCGCGGTGATCTCGGCAATCGCCTTCACGACCGTGCTCGGCACGGTCAGCGGGCTGATCATGGCCGGCAGCGGTGCGGTCGCCCATGACCTGGTGGAAAACGTGGCCGGGGTGCAAATGACCGATCACGAGAAGGTGCGGGTCGGCAAGCTGGCGGCGGTCGGCCTCGGCATCGTGGCGATGGCGCTGGGGATCCTGTTTAAGGGGTTCAACGTCGGCTTCCTCGTCGGTTGGGCCTTCAATATCGCGGCCAGTGCCAACCTGCCGGCCTTGGTGATGCTGCTCTTCTGGCCGCGGACGACCAAGCAGGGGATCACCGCGGCGGTGACGGTGGGCATGACGGCCTCCCTGGCCTGGATCCTCCTTTCGGCCGACACCTTTGAGAAGGTCTATGGCATCTCCCGAGACCTCGCTCCAATGCCCTTCAGTCAGCCCGGGCTGGTGACAATCCCCCTGGGATTCCTCGTGCTCGTCGTCGTCTCGCTCCTCACGCCCGCCCCTCGGCATCGCTGATCGCGGCCACCCTCGCCATGCCCCGCAAGAAATCTGCTCCAACCCGCCGGCCGGTGATCCGATGTACCGCCACCGAGTTGCCGCGGATTCGTGAAATCTTGAACGAGGCGATCCTGCACACGACCGCCATCTACGAATACACGGCCCGCAGCGAGGAGACGATGCAGGCCTGGCTGGCCGAGCGAGAAGCTGCCGGGATTCCTGTGCTCGGAATTGAGTGGGAGCCAGGCCTGCTGGCCGGGTTTGCCACCTGGGGACCGTTTCGGATGCGGGCGGCCTACAAGTATTCCGCCGAGCATTCGGTCTACGTGGCCGAGCAGTTCCGTGGGGAGGGCATCGGTCGTCAGCTCCTGCAGGCGATCGTGACAGAGGCAAAACAGGCCGGTCTCCACATGCTGGCGGCGGGCATCGACGCGACCAATGTTGCCAGCATTGCCCTGCATAGCTCGTTGGGCTTCCGCTGCTGCGGCACCGTCCGCGAAGCCGGCTTCAAGTTTGGCCGCTGGCTCGACCTCGAGTTCTGGCAGCTGATTCTGCCGACGCCCGAGCAGCCGACCGACGGCTGAAACCAGCGTCGCCGCCCCGCCGCTACCCGTCAGGCTTTGCCCCGGGCGGCCGACTTGGCGTTGCCCTTGCCGGACACACGGGAGCGGGTGAGCCGGCCGGCCCCACCGTTGCGGTCGGGCTCGAACGACACGCTGAGAACGCGAGCCTCGCCCCGGCTGCCCGGAAAGAGCGCGTGGGGCAGCGAGGCGTCAAGATAGACGCTGTCGCCCGTGGCCAGCACGATCAGCTCGTCGCCGTAGATGATCTTCAACTCGCCCTCCACCACATGGAGGAACCGCTCGCCATCGTGGTGGTCAGGGCTCTTGCGGTTGCCGGTGCCGGAGATAGAGAGCATCACCGGTTCCATCGCCCGCCGCTGCCAGGCATCCGCCAGCGGCTCGGCGGTCATGCCGCTGCGGCCGTTGCGGGCCGACTTCTTTGGACTCTCTCCATACCGAGCGACCACGAAGCGAGGGGCCGCCGAAAGGCCCGCTACGAGGTCGTCGACGCCACATTCGAGCACTTCCGCCAGTCGCACCAGCCCTTCCAGGGACGGCGCCAGCAAGCCGTTCTCGATCTTGGAGAGCCAGCTGACCGTGAAATCGGTCCGCGAGACGACCTCTTCCAAGGTCAGCCGCCGGGCGAGCCGGGCGGCCCGGACGCGACGACCAAGATCAGCGAGGTTGAGAGTTGAGTTCATACACCGAACTCTACCCTCGTATGGGCCCCTCTGCAAGAGGGAGAAGACCCACTACTCAGGCACCGGGCCGCCGGAAATGCCGGTAGGCCTGGAGCACGTCGTAGAGATCCGACGAAACCGTGATCTCTTCGTCAGCGAAATCCTTGAGCCAGGTGCGATCACTGCTGACCGCGTCAGCGAGCAGCGGGAGCACCTCGCCGAGAGGCACCTGCACGCCGCCGCGGGTTTCGGGCAGCGTGCTGTAGGCCACCGTCTCGATTTCAGGCTCTGTGTAGAGCTTCAAACGCCGCATCGCCATGGCACTCACTCCCTTTGGCCTGGAACTTCTGGCGAAACCGACCCGGCATCCTGCCGGATCATGGCTCACCACTGGGAGATATCGGCACTTCTGGTGGCTCGATGTGAACGAATCCGCCGGCTATGCCGAATTTGCCACCTCTGGTGACCGGCAAACGGTCGGGCGGGGCAAGATGGGAAACCAGGCTCAGCCGGCCTGCCCGTTGCCGGCCTTGACCCGGTCGATCCGGCCTGCGCGATAAGCCTCGCCGATACTCTTGGGAACCAACGCTTCGGCTTCCAGGAGGCGGGCCTTGTTCTCCGAGACCGCCGCCTTCATTTCCTGCTCTCGGGCGATCGCCACGCTGCGACGTTCCTCGGCTTTGGCCCGGGCCACCCGGGTGTCGGCTTCGGCCTGGTCGGCCTGCAGCCGGGCGCCGATATCCTCGCCGACCTCGATGTCGGCGATGTCGATCGAAACGATCTGGAATGCCGTCTGGGCGTCGAGCCCCCGATCGAGCACTGCTTTCGAGATCGTGTCGGGATGCTCCATGACTTCAAAGTGGCTCTCGGCCGAACCGATCGATGTGATGATGCCCTCACCGACTCGGGCGATGATCGTCTCCTCGGTGGCCCCGCCGATGAGCTGCTGGAGATTCGTTCGCACGGTGACACGGGCGCGAATCCGCAACTCGACGCCGTTGCGGGCGACCGCCGAGAGGGTCGATTTGCCGCTGCTTGTCGCCGGGCATTCGATCACCTTTGGATTGACGCTCGTCTGCACCGCGTCGAGCACGTCCCGTCCCGCCAGATCGATGCCGCAGGCCCGGTCGAAGTCCAGGTCGAGGTCGGCTCGTTGGGCAGCGATCAGGGCTCGGATCACTCGCGGCACGTCACCACCGGCGAGATAGTGAGCCTCGAGCTTTTTGGATGGAAAATCACCGAGTCCGGCCTGGGTGGCCATGATCTTGGCCTGGACGATCGTCCGGGCATTCACCTTGCGAAGGCTCATCCCGAGCAGTTCGAAGAAGGTGACCCGAGCCTTGGACCAGTAGGCCTGGAACCAGAGCTGCCCGTAGTTGAAGAGCAGCAGCAGCATCGTCAGGGCGACGATGCCCAGAAGGATGGTGGCTCCATAGACAAGGATGTTGGACTGGTCGTTCACGGGTCGGCTCCTCGAGGTCTTCGCAAGCCTAGTTCGCATCCTCGGCCGGGGGAAATTGTGGCTTTTCCCCGACCTACCCCTCGATCCAGCCACCGCCGAGCAGCTGGTCGCCGGCGTAGACCACCGCCGGTTGGCCCGGTGAAATCGGCCCTGGGGTAGCCTCCGGGCCGCCGGTAAAGCGGACGCCAAAGCGGGCGTCGGCACGCGGCGTCACGACCGCAGGGGCGGCCTTGCGTTGGGCTCGGCACTGCACCTCGGCCTCAAAGGGGCCCGCCGGCGGCGGGACAAGCCAGCGGACGTCGCTGGCGACCAGTTCCGTCTCGGGCACCTCAGCGCGGGGCCCGACGACAACGCGCCGGGCAGCCGCCTCGATCCGAATCACGTAGAGCCGGTTGCCGGTGGCGATGCCCAGCCCATGCCGCTGACCGACGGTGAACTGTTCGATACCTTCGTGCCGGCCGAGCACGCGGCCGTGGGAGTCGACGATCTCACCGGCTCGGGAGCCTCCCAGGCGAGCGGCAACCAGCCGGGCGTGCTGGCCCGGGGGCACAAAGCAGATCTCCTGGCTGTCGGGCTTGTCGGCTGTCACGAGGCCGAGCGATTCCGCCCGTCGGCGAACGTCCCTCTTGTGGAGGCCCCCGATGGGCAAGAGCATCCGCCGCAGTCGCTCGGCCGCGATATCAAACAAGACGTACGACTGGTCTCGATCGGCATCGAGGCCGCGGCGGAGCGACGGCCAGCCGGCAGGGTCGATGGTCAGGCGGGCGTAATGGCCGGTGGCGACGTGGCTGGCCCCGATGGCATCGGCATGGTCGAAGAGCCGGCCAAACTTCAGCCAGGCGTTGCACCGCACGCAGGGATTCGGTGTGCGACCGCGGCCGTATTCGTTCGCAAAGTCGTCGATGATGCGTTCGAAATCACCGGTCAGGTCGAGTGGGTAGAGCGGGATTCCCAACCGGTCGGCGACCCGCCGGGCGTCGAGGGCGTCGGCGGCACTGCAGCAGCCCTGGTGGCCGGGGGCGGCCACGACCGGCAGATTGCTGGCGGCGGTTGGCAGAAGGGCGGGCGCCGCCTGCCGCATGAAGACTCCCACGCAGTCATAGCCCTGCTCGACCAAGACAGCGGCGGCGACGCTCGAGTCGACACCGCCGCTCATCGCGACGACAACTCGCGGTCGGGATCGGCCCGCGGTTTCGGTGGTCATGGCCTCGGCAGTCATGACCTCAGTATTGCAAGACGCTCTCCACCCGGTGCGGCGCCAGCCGCTCGCGACCTCCGAGAGCCTCGATCTCGACGAGGAACGAGGCTCCTACCACCTCACCGCCGGCCGCCTCGACCAGCCGACTGCAGGCGGCGGCCGTGCCGCCGGTGGCCAGGACATCGTCGACTACCAGCACCCGCGCCTTGGCGGAGAGAACCCCGGCGTGCATCTCCAGCCGGTCGCGGCCGTATTCGAGATCGTAGTCGTGGGCGATGGTGTCAGCGGGAAGTTTGCCCGGCTTGCGGACCGGAATCACGCCGATGCCCAGTTCCAGGGCGAGGGGCGTGGCGAACAGGAATCCCCGCGCCTCGACCGCCGCGATCGCGTCGAGCCGCTCCTCCCGCCAGGGCTCGACCAGGCGATCGATCGCCTCGGTGAGCCCTTCCGGGTCGGCCAGCAGCGGGGTGATGTCACGAAACAGGATGCCCGGCTTGGGAAAGTCGGGAATCGGGCGAATCAGCCGGGAGAGATCCATGGGGTGGAATCCTACGGAAGGTCGGGAGGGTCAGGCGCCGCGGCGAAGCCGCAGGGTGGCCCGGGGCACGGCGTCGAGTTCGAGCGCCAGACTGGCGAGCGTCTCGCTCTCGATCTGCCGAACCCGCTCCCGGGTGAGGCCGAGGACCCCGCCGATCTCCTTGAGCGTCATCGGATCGCCTCCCCCGAGCCCGAAGCGGAGCTTGATGATCCGGCTGGCCCGCTCATCGAGCCTTTCGATCCGATCGAGCACGTGCCGGAGCGTGTCGTCGTCGAGCATCACCTCCGCCGGACAGCGGGCGTTTTCATCCATGACCAGCTCCCCGAGCGACCAGCCTCCGTCTGCTGATTCCGCCTGCGGGGAGGCCTGGTGGACATGGATCGCCTTCTTGACGATCGAAAGCTTTTTGCGGGCCAGCCCCAGCATCCGGGCCACCTCCTCCGGTGTCGGTGTCCGACCGAGTACCTCGGTGAGTCGAAGGGTGGCCCGCCGCCACTTGGAGAGCAGCTCGACCATGTAGGCCGGAATCCGGATCGTCTTGCCGGAGTTGATCAGGGCTCGCTTGATCGACTGCTTGATCCAGTAACTGGCATAGGTGCTGAAGCGGGTGCCCATCGTGGGATCGAAGCCCTCGACGGCCCGCAGGAGACCGAGGTTGCCCTCTTCGATCAGGTCGGGCAGCGGCAGGCCCCGATTGGCGTAGCCCCGTGCGATGTTGACCACCAGACGGAGGTTGGCCCGCACCATGTGGTCCCTGGCCAGGGCATCACCGGCCTGCACGCCCTGGGCAAGTTGTTTCTCTTCGGCGGCGGTCAGCAGCGCCGTTTGGTTGATGTCCCGCAGATAGGTCTCGAGGGGATTCTGAACGGCGGACGACTTCTGACCGGCGGACACCTTCGGTCGACGGGACGGTTTGGGCATGGAATGGATTCTCGAGACAGACGTGGAACAACACAGGTGACGCAACGACCGCCGGGGCGGCGAATCACAACCGGCGACGATGCGGAGCCGGCGACATCCGGCCCGGAAATGGGTATCGACGGCGGGCGGCGGCGTCTGCACAAACCCGTCCGGAAAGTCGTGACGTGCGGCCTTTAGCGGGTGTGCGGCGCCCGGCCTTCAAGCAGGGCCGTCCCCATGTCGGGAACAGCCCCCTTGCCAGATCGAAACCAAGCCAGAGAGAAATCCGGCATGGCCCAGCCAGGATCAGCGCTGCGGGAGCTGGCCGCCAGGGGTGAGCTCATCGATGATCTTGGGAATGTAGCGGGCCAGGACCCGTCAGCAGTGGGATCTCCGACAGCGGGAGACACAGACATTGACGGAGCGGCAACACGCTACCAGATCGCTGGACTGGCTGCCTCGTGGCGGGAAACGCCAGGATTTTCACTCCCTGCTGCTCCGACACTCGAGCTCATGGCAGGGTGGCTGACTCGCCACCGTTGCGGGTGCTGAGGGCCTGCCAGACAAGCGGATCGATGTCATCGCTCACAGCCTGTACCGAGGCATCCATCCGGGCCGCATTGACCACTCCCTGGTGGTAGCTTCTCGCGGTGATGGCAGCGAAGGTCCGGGCGGTGGCGCTCTTGCCCTCCTGCATCGAGTTGTAGTCGATGTCGTATTCCTGCCCGCCGCTTGCGAAGGGCACGCGGGTGTTGGGGGGAAAGGTCGTCGTAAAGCCTGTGTGATGGACGCGGCCGTCGGGCCACTCGGTGTGGCCGGTGCAGGAGTTGGTGTCGGGGCCGAGCTTGGCCTGGCCACCGCTGGCGAGTCCGGCGATCAGGGACGGGTCGGCCGGAGGGTTGTTGGCCGGATAGGAGTCACCCGGATCGGATGTGTTTCGCATGTAGGGCGTGTAGGCCTTCACCTCCGCGGCGCAGAGCGTCTTGCTCATCCCGTCGGAAACCTGCCCTGCCTTGAGATGCGAGTTGGGAAAGAAGACGCCATTGCCGCCAGCTCCGGTGGCAGGGTCATAGATGAACCAGGTGCCGAAATTGAAGCCGTAGTTGAGGGGATAGCTGAAGGGGCTGCCGTTCTTGATCCGCACCCGGTCGTTGGCCTCGCTGGGGCAGAGGAAAACCGGAATCCTGGTCTGCGGCACGCCGCTGACGGCATTGGAGCCCTTGTCGAAGGCCTCCTCGAGGTCGACCTTCACCGCGGCCGTTCCCTCCTCGACGAAGGGCAGGATTCGCCCGCTGATGCCCCAGGAGCCGTTGTTGTTGGTAAAGGCCGTGCCGGGAGTGTGGATCATGCTCGGCGGCAGCCGCCGCGTGGTGCTCTCGTAGACGAGCGTCGCCAGGGCCAGTTGCCGCAGGTTCGAGGAGCAGCTCATCCGGCGGGCCGCCTCGCGGGCCCCTTGCACCGCCGGCAGGAGGAGCCCTATCAGGGTGGCGATGATCGCGATCACGACGAGGAGTTCGACGAGCGTAAAGCCACGAGCAGTGAGCCGGCATCGAGGAGCACTTGTCATCGCGGGAAGCCTCCGGGAGGTGCTTTTAGCGACGATACCTGGCCGAGCGTCGTTTCTCACGGTGAATCTTCCCGCAGCAGCCGGGGAACTTTTCCGCACGGCCGTGGAAATGCGGACAATGGGGAGAGGTCGGTCGCATGGGGAGGGGTCGGTCGCATGGGGAGGGGTCGGTCGCATGGGGAGGGGTCGGTCGGGGGCACGCGCAGAAGCCGGGGAATCTTTGCGCCTCAGAGTGGGCGTGCAGTCGGCCGAGCGAGCACCCTGTAGCAAAATCCCCCGGATTCGAGCATGTCACCGCCGGCCCCGGCACCCCTTGAGCATGTCACCGCCGGCCCCGGCGCCCCTTGAGCATGTCACTGCCGGCCCCGGCACCCCTTGAGCATGTCACCGCC
>Ga0129348_1000510_pt1 | contig 13889 bp, 18 predicted proteins | sample CPBDNA_4_FD_94424 | JGI IMG/M metagenome (GOLD analysis project Ga0129348, IMG submission 94424) | Freshwater to marine salinity gradient microbial communities from Chesapeake Bay, USA - CPBay_Sum_27_0.8_DNA | ecosystem: Environmental > Aquatic > Marine > Coastal | place: USA: Chesapeake Bay...
CGGCGTGAGACATGGCAAGAAACAGTATCAAGATACTTTGACTACATGGAAAAGCATCTGCAAAAGAAACATAAATATGTTTTGTCAGATGAACTGCGCGGCGAACTGGAAGAGGCAGTGCTTACACAGCAAGTCATGCCAAGTATGAGAGCATTGATGACTGCTGGCCCTGCCCTTGACCGATGCCATGTAGGTGGCTACAACTGTTCCTATGTTCCAGTTGATAGCCCACGTGCTTTTGATGAGACAATGTATATTCTTATGTGTGGCACAGGTGTAGGCTTCAGTGTTGAGCGACACCATGTTGAGAAGCTGCCCATTGTCAATGAAGAGTTTCATGATACGGATACTGTAATCAAAGTTGGTGACAGTCGTCCGGGCTGGGCAAAGTCTCTGAAGGAACTACTTGCAATGCTCTACTCTGGACAGATTCCAAAGTGGGATGTGAGTGACGTGCGTCCTGCAGGTGCAAGGCTCAAGACATTTGGTGGTCGTGCCTCTGGTCCACAGCCTCTTGTTGAACTGTTTAACTTCTGCATTGAGAAGTTCAAAGGTGCTGCAGGTCGTAGGCTGTATCCGATTGAATGCCACGACATCATGTGTAAGATTGGTGAGGTTGTTGTTGTAGGTGGTGTTCGCCGTAGCGCACTCATCAGCCTGTCCAACTTGAACGATGACCAGATGCGTCACGCAAAGGCAGGTATGTGGTGGGAGAATGAAGGGCAACGTGCGCTGGCAAACAACAGCGTTGCCTACAAAGAGAAGCCACAGATGGGAACATTCATGCGTGAATGGTTGTCATTGTATGAGAGCAAGTCAGGTGAGCGTGGTATATTTAACAGGCAATCCGCAAAAATGCAAGCATCCAAGAATGGTCGGCGTGACATTGAACATGACTTTGGGTGCAATCCATGTAGCGAGATTATTCTGCGTCCATATCAGTTCTGTAATCTGTCAGAGGTAGTAGCACGTGAGAATGACACTGTTGAGACACTAAAAGAGAAGGTTCGCCTTGCTACAATTCTTGGCACATTTCAAGCTACGCTTACTGACTTCAAATATCTTCGTAAGATATGGAAGACAAACACAGAAGAAGAGCGTTTGCTAGGTGTATCATTGACAGGTATCATGGATTGTGCAGCACTGTCACAGTTTAACAATCGGGGTAAGAACACACTCGCAGGAACATTGGAAATGCTTCGTGATGTTGCTATCACATCTAATGCTGCTATGGCAAAACAACTTGGCATTCCCCAATCTGCTGCTGTAACATGCGTCAAACCATCAGGCACTGTGTCACAGCTTGTTGATGCAGCTAGTGGTATTCATGCTCGTCATAATCCATACTACATTCGGACAGTGCGTGGTGATAACAAAGACCCACTGACACAGTTTCTTACAGCACAGGGTATTCCTTCAGAGCCTGATGTCATGAAGCCTGACAGCACAACAGTGTTTAGTTTCCCAATGAAGTCACCAAAGGGTGCAGTAACACGCACTGCAATGACAGCTATTGAGCAGCTAGAGTTATGGCTTACTTATCAGCGTCACTGGTGTGAACACAAACCATCTGTAACAATCTCTGTGAAAGAAGGTGAGTGGATGGATGTAGGTGCATGGGTCTATAAACACTTTGATGAGGTGTCCGGTATTAGCTTCCTGCCATTCAGTGAGCATACATATCAGCAAGCACCTTATCAGGACATTGATGCAGAAACTTACAAAGAGTTCTTGACAAAGATGCCAAAAAGTGTAGACTGGTCATTGCTGCAGGAGTTTGAGAAAGAGGATACGACATCAGGTGGACGTGAACTTGCTTGCACGGCAGGTGTCTGTGAGGTTGTAGACTTAACAGCAGCATGATGTGGGAATACTGGTGCAAGGCAATAGGCAGTAAGGCGTATGATGATAACAACAAAGCAGACAAGGTTGCAATGCTGAGAACAGTCTGGGTTATCTTGCATATCCTTACTTGCCTTGCTATCATACTGCACAACACACGAAACATGGGATGGTGGTGAATCAGTATGACGGACGGGGTTGATTGGCCAAACTGGTGGCAATGGTGGTTGCTTACTGCCATTACCATCAACACAACGATAAACGTAATTGTTTTCTTTAGGCATCGCTTTAGAAAACGAAACTAGTCCCCATGACGGTGGGGTCGCATAGTGACTGAATAACCCCTGTGTAACGGGGGTAAGGTATACACGGGGAGTGGTTCTCCTGCTCAACCAGCAAACGTGTAGTTCGGGCGAAGTATTAGACAGTTACTAGCCTGATGTGGGTATTAGTCAAATCCCACCTATGCACTTTACGAAAGGAGTTAGACATGAGATACATGGTTGACTTACCGGATGGTTGGAAGTATGGTTTCCCAAAGGAGTTGCCCAAAGATGCAGTTATGTATTATGGTGGCAATGACTACGGTGTGAAGAAAGAGTTTAGCATCACGGGATGGGCTATCTCTGAAGGATACCCAAAGGAAAAGATTGACAGTTTGGGTGAACATTTTTACTATAGGCAATGGATAGAAAATGAAGATTGAAATACTGGATTATGTAGAAGATGATGATGGTGGCGCGACTGTCACTTTTGACTTGGACGATGCAGCAAAACGTGTTATGATTGCTGAAGGTCTAATCGCTGTGCTGCATAGGTCATTGCAGTATTTGGAAGACATGCATGAGTATGAAGAAATAACAGAGGAGAAAGAAAATGAAGATTAAGTTTGACACAAACACAAAAGATGTTGGAGCAGCAACTGCTGCGTTTAGTTCTTTGTATATGTATTGCAAAGATTTAACTATGCACAAATCATCTTGGGGTGATGAGTATATAAACATAGACGGTGAGATTGATTCAAGTAATTTAAACATACTGGAAAGCGCATTGCCAGATGGCACGTTCAACGAAGACACAGACAAACTCTAAACCGATATGGAAAAAGGGCGAGGATTGGACACAGTATAAACCACCTCGCTCTCATCCGTTTTATGAAGAGTGGGAAAAGCTGTTAGAGAAGGAGAAGGAAGATGAAAGAGATACTGATTAATGCCCAGCGGTCACATTTGATTGGGCATATTAACAAACACATTTCTAATATTGAAGTGTTGCTCACGCATCCTGTTGGCATAGGTGAGCATCAGGATATACAAGAAGCAATTGAAGCGGAACTTGCTCACGTAGCAGACTATCATGATAAGCTGGAAATGATTGACAAGTTCTTTGTGCAACCTAAACAGTCAGAAGAAAGTAAAGATGAACAAGAAGCTGATTGAACATTTTGAGGATGGGTATAGGGCATTTAATCGTGTTCAGATTCACGAAGACAAGTATCACTTTGTGGCCAACCCCCTAAAGAAAGATACCACTCCATATCGTGAGTGGCAGAGAGGTTGGAATACAGCCTACTTTAAGAACTTGGAGAAGTTAAATGGGTCTGGAGCAAGAAGCTAAACAGTGGATGAAGGAGAGACAAAAGAGTATGATTACAGCTAGAGATTATCAAACACGTGCGTGTGGCACAGCAATCTTTCCAAAGCATCAGGCTATGGAGTATCTTGCGCTTGGCTTGGTAGGTGAGTCAGGGGAGATTGCAAACAAGGTCAAAAAGTTTATTCGTGATGGTGCTGCACCAGAAGAGTTTGCACAGAAGAAGATTGACCTTGCCTATGAGGTAGGGGATGTGTTGTGGTATTGTGCAGTATTACTAGATGAATTGGAAATGGACTTAGGCCATGTCATGGAAAACAACTTACAGAAACTGGCTGACCGCAAAGCCCGTGGTAAGCTGGGCGGTTCTGGGGACAATCGCTAGTTACATATGCATAGCAGCTATTGTAGCATATGTGCTGTTCATTATTGGTGCTGGCTTAACTAATACAATATGTAACTGCTTATGAAAATGGGGGCTTAATTGCCCCCATCCTTTTGTTCCTGTTCTTGTTCTTCTTCTAACGGAATATATTCTTCTGATTCATAGTCATGATAATCAGCGTTGGCTAGTTTTTCTGCCAGTTTCATTTCTTTTATGTTCATCAGAGCGTCCCCCCTCTTAATTGGTCTCCCCTAGATACAGCCCACTGAAGAACATTAATACGTTTACCATCAATTACAACATGTTTATCCTTGTCATCCGTAATTGATTGTCCACCAAATACGTTTTCGTATTCTTCTTCAACACGGCGGCGGGTATTGCGAGGCATTGTTTTCCACGCAGCTTCATCCAGTTCACTAAAGGGAAGACCTTCATATGCAGCATCATATTCAATTCTATCACGTGCCATTTCTTTTGCTTCGGATATAATTTTTTCTGAATACTTTAACAGTTGGTCCTTCTTTGCTGCATTTCCAAGTGCAGCGTATTCAGGACTAAAGATAAACTGTTGCATCCTGTCTTCCATATTTAGTGTGCTTCCACTGCGTGAAAGTTCTTGCCTTGTATACAGGTCAAGTGTCTCACTCTTTTCTCGCCTATACATATCATATGGGGTAAGACCAAGACGTGCCATTTCTTTTTCAAGAACATTTTTAGTTCTCTTACCAAAACCAAAAAGCTGTTTCTCAATTGGATTAACTGCCAACAAGTCACCAGTTTTAAATGGAGACACAGCAGCAAGGTCATAGTCCGTTTCTACACCCATTCCCCATTCACGTAATGGGAAGTCTGGCAAAGAACGTGTTGCTCTACGATACATAATATCAAAAAAGTTATCTGTTCCACCAGTTCTTGTTTCTGGAATAGCACGTGACTCTGGGTCAAACTGGCCATAGAAATCTTTTACTACAGCAGCAGGAAGAGTAAATGTATTTATGATATTGCCAAGGGTTTCTGCCGCTATCTTTTCTACTTCACCAGACATTGCGTCATCAAAGAATTTATCAACAAGATACAAACCTGTTCCTGCTCTAAAAGTAGAACCAAACAATGCTGTCAATGCATCTTTAACGTATGTGCTTGGATTGGAAGGAAGCGTTCCTCTTTGAGAACGATATATCAAATCTGCTATTAGCATGAATGGAGCAAAGGGACCATATACCGGACGACCGTCTATGAAGTCTCCTTTATTATCCTTTATCTCATACCAGTTTGCTTCGTCACCTTGCTTAACTCGCCAACCATAAGCAGTTGCCATCATTATAGCACCAGTCAATTGCTTTGGCAGTTTTTCTTTGGTGTATTCCCCAACGCTTCTTGCTGGAAGTTTTGAACCCAACCTATCAAGAGGAAGCATACCAATAATAGGCATGTGTTCATACACAAACTTTAACTGGTTGGCAACATATCTTGGAAACGGAAGGAAAGCAGATACTACAAACGGAACATTATGATGTGCTTTAATAATACCACTTGCAAGTTTACTAAAGTAATCATCGCCAGTCATAGCAGCTTGATACGTAAATTCAAAAGAGTCTTTTACTGCTCCTTCTAATATTTCTGGGGATATGCGAGAGAAGTCACCTGCCTCAATAATTTTATACAGGTCTTCTCCTTGGTCAGCCAAGCGGCGTTTCAAAGAAGCTGTCAATACACCTGTCTTAAACATATTATCAGATGCAGTATTCAGAAAGTTTGCTTTTCTGCCTATTGTGGACAGAACAGTTTCAGAAGGTAACTGCGCTTGCAAATCAGCTGCTTCTCTAAATAGCAAAGCTGACTGACTAGGAAAAGATTCTGCAAATAATCTGCGCATCGCTTGCGCTTCATAGGGATTAAACATATAAGAAACCATATCAAAAGAACCGCTAAATGGATTTCTTAAGTTTAATACATTATCAAATGTTCTATTTGAAGCATCCACTGCAATACGCATACCACCATTAAGATTGTTACGCATAGTTGTTGCAAACTGTGAAGTCATAAAACCAAGACGTAACCTATCCAAATCACCTACTATAGTTCTACCTTTTTTAAGTGCTTCAGCATCCTCTCTTGATAGACTTGATACACCAGATTTGTTAAGCTGGTCCATGTCATCAATCAAACTATCTACATCCGTTTTTGTTTTCTTTGGAACACCGCCAAGTGCTTTGGATATTTGTGCTTGTGCGCCAAGAGTTCTACCAGCTTCTGATACTTCAGCTAGATACACCAAAGAAAACTGGTCAAAGTTAAGATTGTGGTCATCAAGAATTTTAGCAACTTCTGCTACATCTTGAATCTTACCATCAGCTATAAGTCTTTGCATAGCCGATGTAATACGTTCACCTTTTTTTAGTTTAAGTTGGTCTTTGACTTTAATGCCAGCAGCCGCAATGTTTCTGAACACATCAGAACCCAATGCAGCTTCCATAGTATCACCCGGCTGCATATCTTTTTTAAGCTGTCTACCTATGCGAACTTTATTTGGGTCAAGAGCATTAAGAGTTTCCTTCATCTCTTTTACTTTTGTTTTTGACGCAGTTTTCAAAACACTAGCTGTTTTTTTACTAGCTTTGTTTGCTTTTTCTGCAGCAGCTATTTCAGCTTTAGCAAGAATCTCGTTTGCTTTACTAGCCTTCTTTGCAGTATAAACACCTATTGGAAAGTTAATAAGGCCAGCGGTAGCAGCACCAGCCAACCCCATCATTGCTGTTCTGTCACCCTCGTATTCATCTTGAATACCAGTTTCAACACGCACAAATTCCTGCACAGCACCTTGTCCTGCGCCTATAGCACCTTCTACTACTGCAGCTTTACCTGCACTTTTCAAACCTTCAGACAGTAATTTACGCACACCAAGTTTAGCAGCTTGTGTTCCCGCCATAGCAGCTAACTTACCGCTTCCACCTGTCAACACACCTGCGTATGTGGAAGGAGCAGTCAATACACCAGCAGCATAGTCCCACATCATGCGACCTGAAACATCTTCATTGACTTTATCATAAGCGTCAATCAACCGACCAAAGCGTTGCTTGCCTTCTAGGTCTGCATTTTGTGCATACTCAAGGTCACGAATAGCTGTAACTTCATTGACATCCTGATACCGCATGTGTTCCATGAAGGCATTGTATACTTCCTCTGCACTTGCTGTTGGGTCTAGGTTTTCCCTTTCCCGCAAAAACAATGCAGCATCATCAATAAATTCAGGGTCATTCAGAAGAGTCTCTTCATCTAACTCTTCTATTTTGTTATACTGTTTCAGCATTTATACTACCTTAAATTTGGCTTTGAATGTCTGCAATAATTTTATTTGCTTCTATAACTGCACGTTGTGAACCCATTGATTTGGTCAAATCCGCTATGATTGCAGCACGTGCATCATTAAGTATTGTTGGAACATCACCCGGCTTGGCTGCTTTTGCATCTTTCAGTGCTTGTGTTCTAATGCTAGAAGTAGTCATTCCTGTAAAAGTACCTACTTTTGGTGGAAGGCTGGATGCACCTGCACCTGCACCTGATGCTGTTGTTGTTGTAGACGTTGATTGTGCAGCCTTATATCCTTTTTCTTCCGCCCAAGCCATAAGTTGGTCCTCAATATCGCCAATATCTTCTGGTGTAAACTGACTACTACCAGTTTCTTTGAATTTACTTCTTATAAAAGAAGATACTATTTTATCTACTTCAATACCTCGTGCGGCTGCTTGTGGCTTATAAATAGTTTCTCCAGTAGTAGGATTAATACCAGCCTCAGTTCCACCGCTAATACCATAACCAAAACTTCTTAAGTAAGTAGAAGCTGAACCAAAACCACGTGTGCCTGGTCTACTTTCCGTTCTACGCATAGCTGCCTCTGTTTGTGCTTTAACAGTAGGGTCTACCAATGAAATGCGACCCTCTACACCTTCGCCATACTCATAGTCTTCCATAGCGTATGCCCGCATCTCTGGTGCAGACAAACCAAATGCGTTGCTAAATGCATCAATACGCCTTGTCATAATCTTACCAAGGTCTTGACCAAATGTTCCCTTAACTTTACCGCCAGTAGCATCAATCAAAGCGTCACTGCTATCCATGCCTCTATTAACTTTGCCCATGTAATCATCAAGCATCTGGTCATAGGTACGGCCTGTTTCTTTATAGCTTGGTAAAAAGGACACAACTTCAGCAGGTTTAATTTCTATGCCACTGAGTGACATTCTTTGCAAGCTGTTTAAAATATTTTCGCTCTGACCCTGCCTTAAGATAACATCAATTTGGTCAGGACTAAGGTTATAGTTTTTTAAAGACTCTACTATTTTTTTATTTTCTTGCCTTTTACTGCGCCGTTTTTTAATATTCTCAACGCCAAGTTCTGTCCAAGTTTTAAGAGAGTCATCAATAAGTTTCTGCGCACGTTCACGTTCTTCTTGCAGAGTTTCTGTTACGTTCTCCGCAACACCAGCAGCAAACATCTGTAGATTAAATGCCATCGTTAATTCTCCTTGCCATCAAACCCTTTTGCTCTTCCACTGGTTGTTCTTCTTGCATTACAACTTCTTCCTCTTGAACTTCATCTGGCATCATAGATTCCCTGATGGCCATCTGTGTTTCAGCAGCGTCAGGCACAACCTCTTCCGGGCTTTTGCCAGTTAGCACAGGCTCAACACCAACAGACTTTGCCATCTGCACAACTGTTTCAGCTAAAACAGGAGACAACAAAATGCCTACATCAACAGAGTGCAAACCTTCCATTACTCCACCTAGTTGAATAGCATCAACCATTGTGTCAACTGGAACGCCCATTTCAAGTAGGTCAATCATTTGACCTGATTGTCTTTCTGATGTAAGACGAGGCATATAAAATTCTAACGCTTGCTCAACAGTATTGTAACGAGGGGGACGTTGCCAAGGGCGGTCGCCTAAAGGAGCAGTTAAAGATTGCCCAGGAATAGGTGCATCAACACTTGGAGAAATAGCATCTTTATCAGTCATTGTTAAATGCCTTTCTTACTTGAAGAACCAAGTCCTTAACACTTTCTAAATTATTGACTTGTTTTTTAGCAGCAATATTTCTGCTCAATAGCCCATAAGATTTTTCTTTAGGCATTTCTTGAGACATGTTTTTCTCAATCATTTTATTCATGCTAAGTATAGCATTTTTAGAACCATTCGTAAACATATGTTTGTCTTTCTTACAAGAATGTTTTAACAACTTCCGTTACAAAGTCACCAAAAGTCTTACTAGATGAAGCATCGTTTTGCATGGACTGAAGATTAATACTAGCATCGGCATTAAGTTTTGCTATTGCCAATTTATTAATGCGGTCCAATTCATTGTCAGCAGATTCCCATGCCCACTCCATTGTGTCAGCATAATACGTCCACAAATTATCGTAAGCAGTTTTGCTTATGTCAAGGATAGCATTTGCATTTAGTTCGTTGACACGATTGACTGCTGCAGTATCCGCTGTAGCAATCTCTCTGCGCCACTGTGCATTGCTCTGTGCAATTACAAGTTGGTTTTGTGCATTGAATTGGTCGCGTTGATTATTTACTTCTGCGTTGAAACGATTGACAGTGTTGGCTTGCCCTGCATTAAATTGTGCTTGCGCATTTGATTGTGCCGCATTAAACTGCGAAGTGTTGGAAGCAAGATTAGCAAAGAACTCGTCAACTTGATTCTGTGAACCTGCATTAAACTGACGAGCAGCATTCTGTGCAGCTTGGTCTGTAAACAAACCTTGCACACGCTGTTGTGCTTTAAACAGTTCAGTCTGCTGCTGATTAGACAGGTTTGCCATATCCATCTGCAAGAAGTTCTGTGCATTCTGCACTGCAGCTTGCTGACGGTTATTCAAGTTAGCCATGTCAAGCTGTGCCAATGCACCTGCCTCTGCCATCACCATTGCCTGACGATTGGTCAGGTTGTTTAGGTTCATAGTGTTTGCAGCACGAGAGTTTTCCAGTTGAACCTGCTGCTCTGCAGTAAAGTTCATATTGGCAATGTCACTAATCTTGGCAGCATTCTGCACACGTGCTTGGAAGGCTTGGTCAAACTCCATGCCCATAAAGGTGGCACGTTGTTGTGCAGCAAGCATAGCACGTTGCTGTCTATTTGACAGGTTCTGTGCTTCAAACTGTGCTTGCGTAGCTGCATCTGCCTGTGCAATAGGAAGTGCGCTTTCAAGTGTAGCTTGCACAATAGCCTGACCAGCAATAGAGGATGCACCCAAGCCACGCTGTGCCATCTGTGCTGTAGCATTACGCATAGCACCAGCAGCCCATGCAGGTGGATTAGCAGCATCAAAGTTTGCAGTAAGGGAAGCAAGCTGACCTTGAACAGTAGCTTGTGTAGATGGAGTAGCTTCAGCAGCTTGAACCTGTTCAGTAAACTGTGCAGCTTTCTCTGCATCTGCAGCACCACTAATCAGTTCACCAGCTTGTATCTCACGCTGAACAGGATTGTCAATAAGAATAGCATTACCCTGTGCGGCAGTTACATTGCCCACAGAGGATGCAGTTTGTTGGGCTGCAGCTACCTGCGCACGAGGGTCAACAGTTCCCTGTGCTGCCTGTGTAGCTTGCAGTGCAGCATCCACAGCTGGTGCAGCTTGTGCCGCTTCCATCTGTGCAGCTTGCTTCTCTTGCACTGGTGCAGCTTGTGCTGTTGTAGCCATAGCTGTAGGCACTGCTACTTGACCAGTTAATTGACCAGCTTGTGTGGGGAGCATTTGACCCGGCTCTACAGGTGTCAATGCTGCTTGTGTTACACCGCCTTCAGGCAGTGCAGGTTGATACATACGTTGGACAGTTGTCTCTGCTACACTTTGTTGTGGCTGTTCTTCAGTAACATCACCACCCTCTTGCATCTTACGGACTACACCACCTTTGGCCATTTGAATAGCAGCATTTGTATAGCGTTGCATCTGTTGCTGACGCATTGGGTCTTGCTCAATATATTGCTGGAACTGATTCATGTCACCAGCGTATCCCATAGCCTTTGCAATCTTATTCATTGCTTCAGGCTTAAATGCTTTAAACATTGCCATCTAATCAGTCCTTCTGTAATGCTCTATCTAGCTTGTCTTCTAATCTGTGCAGGGCTTGCATGACCTTATCCATGTCATCGCGCAGTTCAAACTTTGTTGCATAATCTTCACGTGTTCTATTAAGAAGTATCTCAAGACGCTTCACTTCTTTGGAAAGTGTTCCAGCCCACCATGCGCCACCTGCAAGGATTACAGCTATGAGAGTATCAACTAAGCTAGACATTTCCATTATTCAGCATCCTGTATGGTCAGTTCGCCAGATTCTACCTGACGCATGATTTCTGCATAATGACGGTTGTCTGGGTCAAGTGGGACTAACATTTCTACGCCGTCTATGGTGGCTTTGATGCCAGTGTTTGTGCCAGCATTAAATTCATGCTCAATATACTGCGCTAATGTGATTGTCATCTCGCTCATAATTACAACTCCGCATCGGCTGAAAGAGAAGGAAGTGTCTGGTCTGATGCGGAGCTATATAACCCTTCATAATGGCCTTTATATCCATTTACAGTCCAACCAGCATCAACGGTTATTGTAGGATTTGCTCTTTTTGTTACAAGCCAAGTTCCGTTAATTCTTGGGATATCACCACTGCTAACTGCAACAAAAATACTCCCACTTCCTGTCCAAGCCTCATAATACCGCTGACACCTAGCCAACTCATCGCCATAGCTGCGGTGTTCAAACGGCGTGGCCTGTTCGCCGACTTCAAGCTGGATGCCGGTGATGTAGAGGGTTGCTCCAGAGGTGCCGACGACAGAGGTGGAGCCAGTTGGCTGACAATAAAAATTCCCCGCCCACGTATTTGCAGTGGCAGAATACGTTGCGCCAGCGCCAAGGCTAAAGCCTACCTCTATGCCGATGCTGTTAGTGGTTAACCAAGTGCCGCTTGTATCACCCAAAACAGTAACGCTTTTGTGTTCCCACGTATCTGCAGAATTAATGGTATAAGAAAACGGCAACGAGCGGTTAAAACCTGAGTTAGTAAAATATCCGCCAAAATTCCCTGTTAGGGAGCTTCTCACCCAAAAAGACAGCGTAACAGTTTTTGCACTAGCCGTTCCCCAGCCAAGGTTTGAACAGTTTAAACCTTCAACCCGCTGGCGATACACAAAAAAATCCCCAGTCAAAACTGAATACGCCGAAAGGGATGTTATTAGCGTAGAGTTAACAAATCCTGCAGGGGCAACAGAACTCTGCTCAAAAGTAAATTTTGAAGTAATTGTTCCTGTCCCCTCAAAACGATCAAGGCCATATTGGTTTAATGCTGTTTGCGTATATGGGCCAGCCCCGCGCTGTGCCACCTGCATCGCACCATTGATGATGAGGTTCTTGCCTGTGATACCACCAGCATCTGCGCTACCAGCTAAATCTGCGAAGTCTCTTGCTCTGCTCATAATTACAACTCCTCTGGCCAATTAGCTATCGGCGCAATGCCGTTGATGTTTCCGTCTGCATCTGTGGGCCAGTCAAATAAAGCCACAAATGCAGCGTGGTCAGCAGCACCATCAATGCTTGCCTCAATAGTGTTGCTGGCTGTGCGAACCGCTGCCCGGTATGTGGTAATGTCAGCCGGAACAGTGTAGGCCGCAACCTCTGTCGCCTTAATCATCATCCAGTCTGTCGGGGCCAGTTTCCCAGCAGCTTGTTGCTTGATGGTGTTCTTCCACACAGACTTGAGGCCCAGCGTAACAATCTGCTCACCATCTTCATCCAGCAAAGGATTGCTATCCTCATCAACCTCATTGACATCATCCAGCCCCTTTGGGGTGTTGGCATCCCACCAGAAGCGATTATCAAAAGGCGCAGGGTCATCTTCCCACACAAGACCAGCCGCAGTCTTTTCTGCGTCAGTCCAGCGACCCCAGCTTGTCGGATGCGTCACGCCGTTGCTGTCAACCCAGCTGCGGCCTTCCCGGATTATGTTGTCGTTATACTTCCACATTGTCACCTCGCATTTGAGTATTTAAAAGGCTGTTCGGCAAAGGCCAGATAGATGATTGATGCACCGCTGCCATTAAAATCGCTTCCAGTGTTTCGCGCCTTGAAACCATTGGACAAAATATCAATGGATGTATAGCTTATTTCTGCATCGCTCTTATTCGGGCTAATCAAAATATTATTCACATTATATGCTGGCCGCCTATTGTCCCAAACAAACCAATCACCCGCAGCGTCTGTCCTTTTGGTCATGATGAAGGCGGGTCTAAAGCCCGTATAAACAAACACCCCATCGCTGCTGCCGTTCCCGACATAGCTGCCCGCCTTGCTGTAGCCCTCTATCTCTGCGAAACAATAAGCTATTATGTCACTACCAGACTCATTGGTATCAGTAGCTGTATTAATACTGAATACAGACGATGTAGGTTCTGTATCATTAAATGGTGCTGAAGAAACATTTTCTGCATTAGTAAAATTTAAGAATAGTCTTTTGGTTGCACCTAAATCCTTATGGTAAACATCCCAGTTATCTCCAGCTGTGCTTCGCACTTTTATAATCATTAAGTCTGGTTTAACACCCAATCCGTGACCAACAGTAGCACTTGAACCAGTGCCAGTATAGCTGACAATGCTGAACCCTGCTGTGGCATTTACAGACACGCTGCTGGTGATGCTGCCATCGGTGTTGCTGACCGCTGTGCCGCCAGCTTTCCAGTTCCAAGCAACGTAGGTTTGACTGCTTTGGTTTATGCGTCCGTTTGAACCCAGAGAAAAACCATCTGCATCAAAACTTGTTTGTGCATCTGTTGGATAATCTAATTCAGCACCAGTAGAGTTGCTTTCAAGTCCTAGATTAACCCCACGCACCGTATCTAATAGCGTGTGACCTGATGTGCTAGACCGTTCTTTTGCCCATATAAAGCTGGGCTGAAATCCTACACCCGTAATGCTCTGCGTTGACCCATTACCAGTCCACAGCACAGTATTGAAATAATCCTCTGGCGTGTCATCCACAGCCGGGTCAATCGCTGGTGCTGGCAGGTTGCTGGTGCAGA
>Ga0129348_1000522_pt1 | contig 13768 bp, 20 predicted proteins | sample CPBDNA_4_FD_94424 | JGI IMG/M metagenome (GOLD analysis project Ga0129348, IMG submission 94424) | Freshwater to marine salinity gradient microbial communities from Chesapeake Bay, USA - CPBay_Sum_27_0.8_DNA | ecosystem: Environmental > Aquatic > Marine > Coastal | place: USA: Chesapeake Bay...
ACCCACCCCTCCCCGCTCCATTTATCAACGCATGTGAGCCCTTGCGCTCTACCCTGGGCCTTGCTGATCTGCCAGCATGGGGTGCATTTGGCTTGGGAGGTTCAGATGGACGAGAGTGAAGAATGGGAGATGGCCGAGTGCATCGCGAGTTTGACTGCTGATTTGGATGCATTGGAAGCCGCGTTGTTTGGCTACCGCTGGCCGTTGGCGCACGATTCAAATTGCGTGCAGATCACGCGTGTGGTGCATCCAGAGCTTTCTCAAAGCCTTCAGCCGTGTTTGGCATGTTTGCAGGCAGAGTTGCTCTTGACTCGGTTTCCGGTCGAAATGCAGAATGACTTGTCATAGGCATTCGCGGGCCGGAGCCGGAGGTGAGGACGGCGAATGCCGCGCGTCACAGGAGCACGCGAGCGAGCCGGAGTCGAGCGTGCGACGTAGCGTACGTAACGATTTCCGAAGAAAATTGCAAGTGCGGGCAGATCGGCCCGCAAAAAGAGTAGAATTGGCGGGGACATAGTGTTTCCGGCTAGAAGCAAGGAGGGCGATAATGCCTGCAATGAACTTCAAGACTGTGGTGTTGTACAACGAGCGGAAGATCCGTCCTCAGACGCTGGAGGCGATTCGGAATGCTTCGGATGGGGAGATGATTCCGGTAGACATCAGCGAGATGGCATCGTTTATGCCTTTGGTGATTCACCAGCCTGATCTGGAGAAGGCTCAGAAGAAGCAGTTGAAGGCGAACGAGGGGTGAGGTTGGGTCGCAAGCAGGAGATTTTTAGTCGCTGCCTGGCCCAATTGTTGGTTTTTGCCCATTCGCGTGGTTATGAGGTGCGGATGGGTGAGGTTGAGCGGAGTGAAGAGGAGGCAGCTCGGAAGGGATTTGCGAATTCCAATCACACTCGGCGTTTAGCTGCGGATTTGCACTTGTTTCGGGACGGTCAGTACTTGTCTCAGACAGCGGATCACGCTGAGTTGGGGGCATTTTGGGAGTCTTTGACGGGTGAATGGGAGAACGAGCAAGTGATTTGCGTTTGGGGAGGTCATTTCCGGGACGGGAATCACTATTCCATTGAGCACGAGGGAGTGAAATGAGTTTTGAGGACGACTTGCTTCGTCTAAGCCTTGAAGAAGCGGTTGATTTGAAGTTTCAGATGGGCCGTGCGTTGCACGGATCGGAATGGCAGGGCAAGCGACCCATTTTGGAGTGTCACGAGGAGTTATTGGACGCATTGGCGTATCTTCGTGAAGAACTTCTGGGCCGCACGCAGGCGTTTGACGGTGGCAAGTTGGACGAGGGCGTGTTGGCAGAGGTTTACAAGACGGTGTTCAATGCGGCGCACGGCGTTCGTGGTTTGATTGAGTCGAGCGGAGCTTGGCCGAGGGGGCAGGATGGGCCACAAAAGCGCGTTGAAGAAAGTGGGGGCTAAGGGCCTCGTTAAACCGATGAGCAAGTCAGAGATTGACCAGTCGTTTGCGGACGGCCAGGTCATGGAGCTCGCGCAATTAGCTCAGCAGCACACGGGGTCAGCGATTGAGACTTTGGTGGGTGTAATGGGCGATTTGGATGCTCCGGCTAATTCGCGGGTAAGTGCTGCGACGCGGATTTTGGAGTTTGCTCACGGCAAGGCAGCGCAGTCAGTCAATCAGCAGCAAGAGTCGGGTGGTTTGACCATCAACATTTTGCGTTTGTCTGATGGCGACGATCACAAAGAGGTTTTGGACGCCATGTCGGTAGCTAGGGAGATGCTGGAGGCCGGCAAGGCTTAGGGTATGCTGGGGGTGCCCTGCACGGCAGGGAGAAGGGGGTTTCTATGCCTGGATACAAGCACATGGGCAAGGCGGACGTTCGCGGCGTGAGCGCGGGTCGGATTGACCAGGGCGCGGTGCCGACGCCGGCTCGACACGAGCAGGCTGAGGAGAACACGATGCCGGGTCTTCCCAAGCCGATGGACAAGGCTCCGAAGCAGTACACGGCGAACGAGTCCGTGCCTTCAATGGACCGATGCACGCCGGGCGCACCGGACATGGAGAACCCTGGCTCTTACGCCAAGCGATTCATGTGAGCGAAGAGATCACGCTTCCGCACAATTGGACCCCTCGTGATTATCAGCGTCCTCTTTGGGATGCGTTAGAGGGTGGTTGCAAGCGTGCGGTAGCGGTTTGGCATCGTCGAGCCGGCAAGGACATGACCGCGCTGCATTGGACAGCGTGTCAGGCATTCGTGCGTCCAGGCATCTATTGGCATTTGTTTCCGACGTTTGCTCAGGGCCGAAAAGCGATTTGGGAAGGCCGTGACAATCAGGGTCATGGCTTTCTAGAAGCTTTTCCAGAGGGCAGTTGGTATCGGAAGCGCGATGACGAGATGTCGTTGTGGCTTCACGGCGGGTCGATTTATCAGGTGATCGGCTGCGACCAGATCGACCGTCTTGTGGGTGCAAACCCGGTCGGATGCGTGTTCAGCGAGTATGCGCTTCAGAACCCAGCAGCCTGGCAGTTGATCCGTCCGATTCTCGCAGCCAACGACGGCTGGGCCATTTTCGCGTACACGCCACGAGGCCGGAATCATGGGTACAAGCTGGCGCAGCTTGCAGAGGAAGATCCTAATTGGTTTTACCAGCGTTTGACGGTGGAAGACACTAGCGTCGTCGATGCTGACGTTCTTGAGGGCGAGCGGCGCGAGATGCCGAAGGAGTTGTACGAGCAGGAGTATTATTGCTCGTTTGACGCTCCGTTGGTCGGGTCGTATTACGGGGAATTGCTTTCAGAAGCTTCCCAGCAGGGTCGGATCGGGAAGGTTCCGTGGGAGCCTCAAAAGCCTGTGATTACAGGTTGGGATCTGGGTATGTCTGATTCGACGGCAATTTGGTTTGCCCAGCGCGTCGGTCGCGAGATTCGGCTGATTGATTATTACGAGGCGTCCGGCGAAGGGCTTGAGCATTACGCCAAGGTGATTCGGGACAAACCTTACGTTTACGAAGAGCATCTGGTGCCGCACGATGCTTCGGTGCGGGAGCTCGGTACGGGCCGCAGTCGTTTTGAGGTGGCGATGAGTTTGGGTCTGCGTTTGCGGATTACGCCTCGTCTTAGCCTTGAGGATGGAATTCAGGCGACTCGGTTAATGCTCAGGAACATTTGGATCGACGAGAAGGGTTGCGGTCGCGGCCTCCAAGCTTTGCGCGAGTACATCAAAGCTCCGATTGAGAACGAACGAGGGCCAAGTGGGGAGGTTCTGTATCGGGATCGCCCCAAGCACAATTGGGCGTCTCACGGGGCCGACGCTTTGCGTACCTTGGCCGTTGGGATGCGGGCAGAATCGTCTGGGGAATTGCAACAGCCAGATACGCGGTACATTGTATGAGCGCGGCGCTGTTCAATGCCATTTCAAAGCTTGAAGGGCGCGTTGACGAGCTGACGCGAGAGTTAGAAAGAGCGAAGGTGAGAATTGCTCGGTCGGAGGCTGAGATTGAGCGTTTAAGGACTGCCAAGCGGCCTGATCGGGTTCCGATCAAGGCTCCCCCGAAGCCGAAAATACTTCGGGATTTGGAAAAGTCTTTAGGAAAGGTCTAGCGATGGCGTCTGAAATCACAGAGCGGGACATCGCCATGGCAATGCGTCGCGGAGTTGGGCTGGCGTCAAATCCTGAGATGGCGGACGGGATTGTTGCGGAACGGCCTCGGTTTGGCGGTCAAGAGATGAAGCCGCTGAGTGTAGACGAAGTCAAAGGCATTCTCAGCCGTGAGATTCAGGATGCGTTGGCTGGAGTCGGCAGCGACATCTCTCGCGAGCAGCAGCGGGCGCTTGATTACTATTACGGTCGGCCTCTAGGCAATGAACAGCGGGACCGTAGCCAGGTCGTCTTGATGGACGTTTTGGAAGTGGTCGAGTGGGCCATGCCTTCGCTGATGAGGATGTTCACCGGGTCGAGCAAGATTGTCGAATACAAGGCAAAACGGCCCGAAGACCAGAAGAAGGCAGAGCTGGCGACTGCGTACATCAACCACATTTTTGTGCATGAGATGGACGGGTTTCAGGTTCTGTACGACTGGTTCAAAACGGCGCTTCTGGAGAAGAACTCGGTCGTCAAGGTTTACTACGAGGATCGCAAGATCCCGATGGTCGAGCGTTACTCTGGGCTGACTTACGAAGAGTTGGCGATGGTGCTGGACCGCGAGAACGTGGTCCCGATTGCGGTCGAAGAGAAGCCTGTTGTGATGCGCGATGTCGATACCGGCGTGAACGGTGAGATGTCTCTCTACGACGTAGAGTTGCAAATCTTCAAAGAAGACAAGCGCATCAAAGTTGACGCGATCCCCCCGGAAGAGTTTCTCATTGCCCGCCGCGCAGCCAAGCTGAACGACGAAACTCCGTTTAGCGCACAGCGCAAAAAGGTGATGATCAGCGATTTGGTCGCGCAGGGTTATCCGGCGGACGTGTTGTCTTCTCTGCCTGTAGATGACGGGCCGGAGTTTGACGTAAACCGGCAGGCTCGTCGTTACCCTGAAGAGTCGTATCCGTCGTCGGGTAGCCAGCGAACGGATGTGGCCTCAAGAGAGATTTGGACGACTGAGGCTTACGCGCGAATTGATGAAGACGGCGATGGCTACTCTGAGCTTCGCAAGTTCTTGGTAGTCGGAGATTCGTCCGTTTACATCATTGACGACGAGCAAGTTAACGTAAACCCGTTCTGCTCTATTACGCCGATTCCGATGCCTCACAAGTTCTATGGTCAAAGCCTGGCTGATCTTGTGACGGATCTTCAGGTAATCCGATCAACGATCCTGCGGCAGATGCTAGATCACCTGTACCTTGCCAATAACCCGCGAATGGCGATTACTGAGGGGATGGTTGAGGTAGACGATCTTTTGACGGTGCGTCCCGGCGGTTTGGTTCGTCAGCGAGGACCGGGTTCAATTGAGCCTTTGATTACTCAGGATCTTCCTCGGGATACGTTCCCTGTTTTGCAGTATTTGGAGCAGGTCCGCAGCAACCGAACGGGCGTAATGGCTCATGGGCAGGATTTGGACGCGGGAATGCTGTCGAATACGACGGCTGCGGCAGTTGCAAGTCTTGAGGGCGCAAAGCAGCAGAAGATTGAGCTGATTGCCAGGATTTTTGCCAGTACGGGTCTGAAACAGCTTTTTTCCAAAATCTTCCAGATCATGGCAACGTGCGACACGAAGCAGCACCAAGTGCGTGTTTCTGGTGAGTGGATGGAAATTGATCCGTCTACTTGGGATTTTGAGTGCGACGTAGAAGTTGAGGTTGGTTTTGGGGCCGGTCGGGCCGGCGAGCAGGCTCAGGCGTTGAACGCTTTGATGCAGGTGCAGGCTCAAATGATCCAGCAGGGCGGGATGAATTATCTTGTCACTCCCAAAAACATCTACAACGCGGCGACTCGGATGGCAGAAGCGGTTGGCTACACCAACCCGGATTTGTTCTTCCAAGATCCCGATGGCGCGCAGCCTCCTGAGCCGGAACCGAATCTGGAGATGGAAAAGCTGAAGCTGGAATCGCAAAAGATTCAGGCTCAGAACGAATTGAATTCTGGTGAAATTCAGCTCAAGGCGATGAAGGAAAAAAACATCGTCAACCATCGCGCAGAAGAGTTGGCGATGCGCGAGCGCGTTGATATGGAAAAGATCGAAAGCCAAGAGCGTGTGGCTAGATCCGCCCACGAGGCGCAAGTGATTTCTGCAACAATCGGGGCAAAATCTCGGATGGAAGCTGACGAGGATAACGACTCCGAAGCTGAAAATGAGGACGAATGAGCGACGAGGACGAAATCCGAGCGGCCCGGCAAGCTAGCGAAATCCTTGAGAATCCGGCGGTGGTCAAGGCTTTTGCAGAGATTGAAGAGCATTATTTTCAGGTGTGGAAAAACTCAACGCCGTCTCAGTACGAACTCCGAGAAGAGGCATACGGCCAACTGTTTGCTTTGGCTCAATTTCAGAGGCAGTTGCAAACTTTCTTGGGACGCGGCAAGATTCTTTCGGCTGTGAATCACAACTAGACGAGCTGAGAATGACGCATATTGTCACAAAGTCAGATCAGCACTCCTGCGCCTGAGATTGCAAACCAGTTTGATGCCTACCTGAGAGCCGAAGGCTTGATTGGTGAGGCTCCTGGCAATCCTGTTCCTTTGGAAGAAGATTCTGAAGAGGAACAGATTCCTTTGGCCGCAGAAGCTGAATCCGCCGAAGAGTCTTCCGAAGGCGAAGCCGCAGAAGTTGTTCAGGATTCCGAAAGCGAAGACGCTGACGCAATTGAAACGCTTTCGGATCTGGCGAGTGCGTTTGAAGTTGATGAGACAGAGTTTCTAGATCACGTTCAAGTGCCCAACCGTGAGGGTAATGGCACGGTTAGCTTGTCTGAGGTGATCAACGCGTACATGGCGCAGCCTGAGCAAGACAATCAGGCGCGTGAAAAGTACAACACCTTGAGCCGTGATCTTCAAGCGGATTACGACGCGCGGATTGCAGAGCAGCAGAAGCTGACCGCGTCTTTGATCGCTCAGGTGCAGGCTGAGCCCAATATTGATTGGGACATGCTGCGCGAAACCGATCCTGGTCGGTATTTGAAAGAGCGTGAAACGCGTGACGCACGTCGCGCTGACATTCAGCGCAGTCTCGACATGATGGATGCTGAGATGAAACGCCGCGACGAGGAAGCGGCGGCTCAGCATGTTGAATGGCAAAAAGAGCAAGTCGAAACGCTTTATACGCTTCGGCCCGATTGGAAAGAGCCCGAAACCGGACGGGCCGCAATGACCGAAGTAACCGAATACCTACAGAAAAACGGTTTTTCGGACGAGCAAATCAACGCGCTAGAAGATGCGCGATCCATTTTGACCGTTTGGCGGGCTGCCCAATGGGAAAGGCTCCAGGCGCAAAAGCCTGAAGTCAAAAAACGCCTTCGCCTTCTGCCTCGCACGTTGCGACCAGGGGCGCGGGACGACGCAGCAACGCTATCGGCACAACAGCAAGAAGTGGAGCGCCAGCAGGCTCTTCGCGGACGGTTGAACGAGACAGGCTCGGTCGATGACGCGGCTGCATTGATCAGAGGACTTCTCTAATGGCATTGCCCACGAATACTTACGAAGTCGTAGATACGGTCGGAGCTAGAGAGGATCTCTCTGACATCATCTACAACATGTCTCCCACCGAGACGCCGTTTCTGACGATGGCAAGTCGCGGCACGGCTCGTGCGATCAAGCACGAGTGGCAGGTTGATCAGCTTGCCTCTGCGGCGAGCAACGCTCAGATCGAAGGTGACGACCCGACGATCCTGGCATCGACTCCGACTGTCCGTGTCAGCAATCAATGCCAGATCAGCTCCAAGACGATTGCCGTCACCGGTACGCTGGAGGAGATCGACAAGGCGGGCCGAGACAGTGAGCTCAGCTACCAGCTTGCCAAGCGCAGCAAGGAGTTGAAGCGCGACATTGAGTACGCTTGTGTCGGTCTGAACAACACGGCGGTGGCGCGAACCAACGACGGTGCTGCTGCCGGCGAAGCCGCTTCGGTTTCGGCGTTTTTCGACGACAACCTGGCGAACACCGGAACGCTTGATGGGGTTCACGAAAGTCGAGGTGCTGGCGGAACTTCGACAGGTTGGAGTGGATCGGTTTTTACCGCAGCCGTTGACGGTACTCAGCGTCCCCTTCTTGAGAGCGATCTCAAGTCGGTGATTCAGGGTGCTTGGACGAACGGCGGTGATCCGTCGATCATCATGGCGGGTCCGTTCAACAAGACCGTGATCTCGTCGTTTACCGGCAACAGCACGCGAATGGATGTCGGCGAGGACAAGCGCCTTGTCGCAGCGATCGACGTGTATGTTTCCGACTTCGGCGACCACCAGGTTGTCCCGAATCGCTTCCAGCGGAGTCGGGATGTGTACTGCTTCACGCCGGAGCTGTGGGAGGTCGCGTATCTGCGAGACTTCCGACAGCACGCGCTGTCGAAGACGGGTGACTCCGAGAAGCGCCAGCTTCTTGCGGAGTGGACGCTGGTCGGCAAGAACCAGTCGGGCAACGGCGTCGTTGCGGATCTGACGACGGCGTAGTGAATTAGGGAAGAGAGGGGTCGGGGTGTCCCCTCTCTTCCTTTTTCAACCGTGAAGTCGGGGCACCGGCAGAACGCGGGGGATCATCATGCGAACTTTGAACGATTACTTCATTCCGGCAGGCAATTTGGATCTTGGCGGCGCGGCGGACACAACGGACATTGTTGTTTGCCCGGATGGCGGTCGAGTGATTGGCTTTTCTGTCAACACGACGGAAGCAATCGACGTAGCCGGCACGGCTGACATTCTGGTCAATGGAGCAGATTCCGGCGTTGACATCGATTTCCCGATTACAGCGGTAGACACGGGCTTTGTTGCGTATCCCGACGCCGAGCTTTTCATCGCAGATCACGATTCGGTGCAACTCCAAAGTAACGATGAGCCCGCCACGGGCATCGTAGACTGCACGCTGATCATTCGGCGCTAGGAGAGATCCAATGGTCATTCAGCCTGGCGGATCGACTGTCGGCGGATCTGCATCGGGCACGAGCTCGGCTGCAATTGCAATCCCGCCGTTGTCAAACACGAACAACCCGCAATGGGTTGTGTTGGTGAATTTTGGAACGAATTCAATGTCGTTTTTGTTTGGGCAGTCAGGCGTAGCCGCTGCCGAAATGACGACCGGCATTGGCGTTCCTGCTGATTCAATGGTGGCTGTTAACGTGGCCGGGAACACTCATTTCAGAGTAATTTCCGACGCGGGGACGCCGGCTTACCAGGTAATTCCGCTTGCCGGAATCCCTTACGGACGCTGATGGACGACATTCTTCGGAAAAAAGGCCCCAGAGGCCAAGTTCTTTCCAACTCTGCAATCACAAGAATTGCAAGCAACGGCCCAGTAGACGTTTTTCACGAAGACAAGTCTGAAGGCAAATCCATCATTGAGACGATTCAGGATGTTGAGCCGATTTTGAAGGCGAACGTCGAGGAATACAAGTCAGGAGATGGATACAGCCAATCAAGAGAGTTGAAGAAGGTGGCTTCAATCCCTTTGGTTGAAGTCCATCGACTGATGCAGCGCGGCATCAACATCTTTGACAAAAATGATTGGCCCAAGATCGCAGCAAAGCTTGATGACCCGGATTGGCTCAAGTACCGGACATCGCCAGGCAAGATTTCACGACGACCCAATCGGGAGTATTTCCGCGCATCAACCAGGAGATAGCAAGTGAGCGCCTTCACCGATTACGACAATCTTCTAGAGGTGATTGGCGATTGGCTGGCTCGTGATGATCTTGCTGCGCGGATTCCAGATTTCGTTTGGCTTGCCGAAAGTGAGTTGCAACGCGATCTGAATCTTCGGCTGAACGACGCAATTGCTACAGGTACGTCTTTGGCTGGGCAGGATTACATCGACCTGCCTGAAGATTACGTTGAAGGTTTTTTTCTTCAATGGGACGACCGCACGCTTTCGCCGGTGACGGTGTCGTCGTTTGACGTAGTCGCGCGTCATCAAAATGGCTACGAGGCGCAATCAAGCGCGTCTGCCGATCCTCGCGTTGGGGCCTTCCACGGCAACCGGGTTTACATCGGCCCGAAGCCAGGAACCCAGAGTTACAAGCTTTACTACAAAGCCGGCACGCAACACCTTGGGCCGGACAACCAGACCAATCAGGTTTTGCGAGATTATCCAGACGCTTTGCTGTATGGGTCGCTGATGCACAGCGCACCGTATCTCGGTGCCGACGAGCGCACCTTGGTGTGGTCGCAGTTGTTTGAGCGAGCCAAGCAGCAAGCGAAGCAGCAAGAGTGGAGGGCTCGTACTGGTCACGGCCCTCTGCGAATGCAGCCTGACATTGCGGTTCGCTGATGAAAGCGTCTCAGAGAGTACTCTTTGGCGAATACTTGCCGGATCTTCCTTCGTCTGGGAATCCAGGGCTGACTATTGCTCTGAACACAATTACCGAACCAATGGGATATGGCGGCATCAATGGTTTAAGTGAAGTTGCCGGCCTGACTGCCATTGAAGACAGAGCCAGAGGGGCAATTTCGGTTATTGACCGATCCGGTAATCCATACAATTTTGTCGGCACAACGGGGAAATTGTATCGGCTTTGGTCAAGCACAGAGGACGTGAGCCGAACAACCGGAGGAGCGTATAACTGTTCTGCGGATGCTCGGTGGGAATTCGTTGCGTTTGGAAACGTAGTCATTGCAGTCAACCCGAATGACGAATCCCAGTATTTTACAACCGGCCAAAGTTTGAATTTTGCCAGATTGGGCAACGCAACATCCAATGCTCCTAGAGCAAGTAGAGCAGGTGTTGTCGGTTCGTTTTTGTTTTTAGGCAACACGTTTGATTCGACTTTTGGTCAAGCCGAAAATGCAATTCATTGGTCCGCAATCGCAGACCCGTTCAACTGGCCTGAGCTCGGGACATCTGCTGCCGTTGCGGTGCAAAGTGATCGTCAGGTTCTTGAAGGAGATGGCGGGGCCGTTCAAGCAATTGCTTCTGGATCAGAAGTAGGAGCGATCTTTCAAGAGCGAGCGATCTGGCGTGCTGATTACGTTGGCGGCGACGTAGTGTTTCAGCTTAATAAAGTTGACCCTCTTCGCGGCCTTTTGATCCCAGGGTTGACTGTTCCTTTTGGCCGTCAAATTTTTTACGTCTCTGAAGACGGTTTTTACTTGTTTGACTACTCATCCAGTTCTCCGATTGGACGAGGCAAAGTAGACAAGACGTTTTTGTCCGATGTGGATTCTGAATACTTTGATCGGGTTTCGGCTATTGCCGATCCAGACAATCAACGAATTTGGATTTCCTACCCAGGCTCAGGAAACACAAACGGGACTCCAAACAAGCTAATCATTTACGATTGGGGTTTGGATCGGTGGAGTCACGGAGAAGTAACTGCTGAGTTGCTTTGCGAGTCTGCTCCAATTGGCCTGACGCTAGACTCTCCTGACACGGTCGATGATCCTGACGCGGTTGATACCGCCGGCTTGCCGTCGTTTGATGCTCGGATTGCGACGTTTGGAGCCCGATCGATTGGGGCATACAACACGTCAAATCGGCTGTGTGATTTTTCTGGTACGGCTTTGGATTCTGTGCTTGAGACGGGTCGCAAAGAGTTTTCGCCAGGTGGTCGCTGCATGGTTTCATCAGCCCGACCAATTATTGAAACGGTCGAGCCGACCATGCAGATTTCGGCCTTGTCGAAAGCCGCTCAGGTAGGAGCGTTTTCTCGGCCCAGAAGCACAGACGACACAGGCAAAGTCCCGTTCCGCAGCGATGGTCGGTATCACGTTTTTAGGGTCAACCTAGACGGCGGTTTTACGAACGCAATCGGAATGGATGTTGAGTTTCAGAGGAGTGCTACTAGGTGAGTTACGAGTCGCCGAATCGCAATCAATCTGCTCCTGAGTTCTGGCATGAGGCCAAAGAACACACGCGCAAGATTGCTCAAGCAGTCAACGGAATCTTGGACGGCAAGACCAACAATTCGTTCAAGGTCACGCTTGAGGCCGGAGAAACGTCTACTACGGTGCAGTTTCCACCTGCAAAGGAAGGTGCGTCTGCAATGTTTTTCCCGCAGAGCGACCAGGCTGCTCAGTTGGCTCGTGACACCAACGTGTTTGCAACGGTAGGAAACGGAACAATCACTATCACGCACGGCTCAGCTTCTGGTGGGGAGGTATTCAGTCTTGTCATCGTCGGCTGAATTAATTGGCATCCCGCGCGAGCTGGTTGAAGAGATTTGGCCTGTTGCTGCTCCGTTGTTGGAAAAAGGCGTAAAGCAGACGCGGAAAGTGACGCTGGAAAGTTTGCAGAAGTCTGCTGCTGAGGGATTGGTGCAGCTTTGGCTTGCTTACAATCCAGAAAGCAAAGAAATCCTTGCAGCGTGTGCGACGGATCTGTTCGTTTACGAGTCTGGGTACAAAACAGCAAGGGTTCTGGTTCTTGGTGGTTTTGATGTCAACCGCTGGTCAGAATGTATCGCTACGATTGAAGAATGGGCCGTTGCTGAAGACTGCGATGCAGTAGAAATTGCTGGCCGAAAAGGTTGGGCTCGGATTTATCCCGATTACGCGCCGGCTGAGTATTGGCTTCAGAAGGAGATTAGATAATGGCAAGTGGTCAAGGTTCATCCTCATCTTCTTCTACGCAGCCGTGGAAATCTCAGGCTCCGTACCTCAAGGAGATCTACCAGCAGGCGCAGGGGTTGTTCAATCAGCCTCAGTACCAATACGGTCCTGGCCGCGTTGCCGGCATGGACCCGTCGTTGACTTCGGCTTTGAACCAAGTCGATTCAATCTACGGCAGAGGCTTGCCTGGGATACAGCAGGCTCAGGCTTTGAATCAGCAAACGATGCGTGGCGATTTTCTCTCGCCTGAAACCAATCCGTACGTTCAAGGAACGTACGACGCGGCAGCTCGGAACGTGACTCGGTCTTTTCAAGAAGCCGTCATGCCTTCGCTCAATACCCGATTTGCTCAGGGCCGAACGCAGCAGGATGTCGCCGGCAACGCGCAGACCGCAGCAATGGGTCGAGCTCAAAGCGAACTTGGCGCCACGTTGGGAGATTTGGCTTCCAACATTTACGGTCAGAATTACGCTGCTGAGCGCAATCGCCAGATGACCGGAATGCAATATGCACCGACGCTTGCTCAGAGTCAGTACATTGGCACCAACGAGGTTCAGTCTGCTGCTCAGGTCAGGCAAGATTTTGCACAGCGTGCGCTTGACGATCTCATTGCTCGGTTCCAGTTCAATCAATACGCGCCTGCTGAAAAGCTTGCTGAATACAGCGGCTTCATCGGAGCTCCGGTTTCAACAAGCCGCAGCAGTTCGGTCAGCGCAGGCATTGGAATTCTTTAGAGGGCGTCAAGATGACGGGAATGCTTGGTAAAATTCTTGGCGCAAAAGCATTTGCCGGAGGATTGTCGCAAGATGCTGGCGGGATGCCCGGCAACGTCATGCAGGCAATTGGCAATCAAATGGGTATGAACCCAGAGTACACAGCTTCTCTTAGAGAGCTTGCAGACAACCGAAATACGCCTTGGGTTCACGAGCGGCAACAGGCTCAAATGCAGCAGCCGATGCCGATGCAGCAACAAGAACCGGCGTATGGTTATCGCCCGATGGGCCAAGGCCGGGCTCCGATGCAGATGGCGCGTCAGTCAGGCGTTAAGAATTTGGTGGCGCAGCGTTTTGGGGCGGGTTCGCCTATTACGCAATACATCGGTTCTTTCCAGTACGGAACGCCGCCGGGTGGTATTACGATCCCCGGCAATCCCAACAACATAGACGGCGTGCGGGCTGTCATGGACGTGACTCCGGGCGAAACAGTCACGGTCACTCCGAACAACTACAACTACATCAATCCGATGTTGAATCAGGGATACGTCGATCCTGCTACGCGAAACCGAGGAATGGTTTATACCGAAAGCGGAGCGCAACCTGCCCCCGGCCTTCCTATCCGCGGTACAGATTTGATGAGGCTTCGACGGCCTGAAGCGACAACAACCGACAAGGTATTTGGCTATCTCGGGTCAATTGCTGGCCGGTTTCAAGGTGCGCCGCCTGGTGAACGAATTGATCGTGCGGTTTCGTTCAGAGAGCAGCGACAAATTCAAGACGAATTGGACCGCTTCAACGAACAACTTGAACGTGAGCGCCGCATTCCTAACCGCGTTGAGCAAGTGGTTATGGATCAATACCGAGAAAAGCTCGGTCAGAATGCCTTGTTTGAAAAGCTTGGAACA
>Ga0129348_1000526_pt1 | contig 13747 bp, 11 predicted proteins | sample CPBDNA_4_FD_94424 | JGI IMG/M metagenome (GOLD analysis project Ga0129348, IMG submission 94424) | Freshwater to marine salinity gradient microbial communities from Chesapeake Bay, USA - CPBay_Sum_27_0.8_DNA | ecosystem: Environmental > Aquatic > Marine > Coastal | place: USA: Chesapeake Bay...
CCTGCGGCCACGGCGAGGAGCCCATCGGAATTAGAGGCTCGAGGCAGAACGAACGAATTCAGGGGTATCCAACACACGCTGCAAGCGCTTGTAATCCTCCAGCACCTGTCCGCAGCCATTCACCACACACAGCAGCGGATCTTCCGCCACGTGGGTAAAGATCCCGGTTTCATGGCTGATCAGATCACTAATCCCTCTCACCAGAGCCCCGCCGCCCGCGAGCATGATTCCGCGATCGACGATGTCCGCGGCCAGCTCAGGGGGAGTGCGTTCAAGCGTGCGCTTCACCGCCTCAACAATCACGTTGAGGGGCTCAGCAATCGCCTCACGTAGATCACCCGCTTGAAGCTGAATCGTGCGTGGCAAACCCGACAAGAGGTGCAAACCACGCACATCCATCACGGTCTGGTCGAAGTCGTTGTCTGGAAACGCAGAGCCGATTCGAATCTTGATGTCTTCTGCGGTGCGCTCACCCACGACGAGGTTGTGAACCTTTTTGAGATGGACACCAATCGAATCGCTGATTTCATCACCAGCAACGCGAACGGATTCACTCAACACGGTGCCTCCGAGGCTGAGCACCGCCACTTCGGTGGTTCCACCACCGATATCCACAATCATCGTGCCGACGGGCTCTGTCACCGGCAGCCCAGCACCAATCGCAGCAGCCACGGGCTCATCGATGAGATGCACTTCTCTGGCACCGGCCAGGCCCGCCTCACGCACGGCGCGGCGCTCCACACCCGTCACACCGCTTGGGATGCCCACCACCAAACGAGGAGCAATGATCCCGCGCCCCTCATTGCCTTTTTGAATGAAGCTTTTGAGCATCTGCTCAGCCGCATCAAAGTCGGCGATCACGCCATCACGTAGGGGCCGGATGGCGCGAATGTTCCCGGGCGTCCGGCCCAGCATCAGCTTCGCTTCATCTCCGACGGCCAGGGGCACTCCCCTCTCCAGATCAATCGCCACCACAGAAGGTTCTTGCAACACGATCCCCTTGCCGGAGACGTAAATCAGGGTGTTGGCAGTGCCGAGGTCGATACCGATGTCACGGGAGAGTTGAAATCGACGAAAAAGCACTGGATGGGGCACAAGTCGCCGAATCTTAGGAGGGGTGTCATGCGCTGGCTGATGCATCAGTGGATACATCAGTTGATACATCCGGCGCTGAGGGTGGAACTCCTTAAAAGCAGCCACGTCAACCGTGGCGCATCATTAATCCACACAGAACAAGACCTTTATGGGTGTCAATTCCGTAACCCTGGTCGGCCGCGCCGGCCGAGATCCCGAAGTTCGTTACTTCGAATCGGGAAGCATGGTGGCCAACCTGACCATTGCCGTGAATCGCCGCAGCCGCGACGACGAACCAGATTGGTTCAACCTTGAGATCTGGGGCAAGCAGGCCCAGGTTGCCGCCGATTACGTCAAAAAAGGATCACTCCTGGGCATCATCGGCAGCTTCAAATTGGATCGCTGGACCGATCGCAACAGCGGTGAAGAACGCAGCAAGCCTGTTGTTCGCGTCGATCGCCTCGAACTCCTCGGTTCCAAACGCGACAGCGAAGCAGGATCCGGTGGATTCGGGGGAGGGAGCCCGAGCGACGAAGAAGTTCCCTTCTAAAACAGGACTGCATGACGACCGGCGACTTCCTCGCGTTGAGGGGCTCAAAACAGCCGGTCGCCAGCACCTGACCGCTGGTTAATCGGCCGACTGGCGGCGACGCCAAATCCTCAGGGCCAGCCAGATCCCACCAGCCAAAACGGCAATCACTAAGCCCACCTTGATCACCTTGGAGAAGGGATCGATCCAGACCTCAACATTGCTGTATCCCTCACCAAGAACCATCCCGGCGATGGTGAGCAACAGCGTCCAGATCAGACTGCCAGCCGTGGTCCAAATTAAAAATGGCGCCATCGGCATCAACTCGATTCCTGCAGGAACCGAAATCAAGGTGCGAATGCCTGGCACCAACCGTCCCCAAAACACGAGGGCCGTCCCGTAGCGGCTAAACCAACGGCGACTGCGCGCCAATTCCTCGGGGCTAATGCCGATCCAGCGGCCATGGCGCTCGAGCCATTGCTCAATGCGTTGTTCATTGATCAGACGGCCGATGCCATACCAAGGCAACGCTCCCAGCACCGTTCCAATCAAACCCGCAAGCACAACGGGGACGAATTGCAGTTGCCCTTGCTGCACATAAAATCCTCCCAAAGGCATGATCAGCTCAGAGGGAATAGGCGGAAACAAATTTTCGAGAAACATGGCCGCAAAAATGGCGCCATACCCCAACCATTGATTTGCCTCGACGGCCTGTCCAATCAGCTCTGGAAGCTGGGTAATCAGTTCAGACAGACCCATCAACAGCTAAAACAATGTCTAACTAGTATTTCACACCTTATCGGCCATAGGAATCAGCCATAGCGAAGGGAGAAACCCCTCAGCCTAGGTATTAACAAAGCATTACTTCAGACACAACAAAGATCCGAACCTATTATAAAAACCAGAGGAAAGACAACCTAAATTCATAATTAAATGCTTTGGATTAAGATGCCTAGGGCGACCCTTGATGAAGACTTGCCACACATTCCATCCCATCATTCATCACGCGAATGATGAACTTTAAGCTCACAACAAAACAACTTTCAACGCATTTAGCATCCGCTCGCAGAGACGCTACATACTATATAGCGAACAAGTACTCAAACTCTTAAGCCGCTTAACAGGCTCAACAAAAGCCATGTTTCAACTCTAAAACAAATTGAAACCAAAACATTTTCTGGCTCAAGAGAGAATTCCAAAAAGCACACAGGCCATGAAAAAAGGGCTGCATACACAGCCCTTAAGCGATCCCCAAAAGATCAATAACGGTAGTGATCCGGCTTGTAAGGGCCTTCCACTGGAACGTTGATATAATCGGCTTGATCTTTGCTCAACTCAGTGAGATTGGCTCCGATCTTCTCAAGGTGGAGGCGAGCCACCATCTCATCAAGGTGCTTAGGCAGCACATACACCTCTTTGCCGTATTCCTTGCCCTTGGTGAACAACTCAATCTGAGCCAACACCTGGTTCGTGAAGGAGTTGCTCATCACAAAACTGGGGTGACCAGTGGCGCAGCCCAGATTGACGAGACGACCTTCGGCAAGAAGAATAATCTTGTTGCCGCTTGGCAAGGTGATGTGATCCACCTGAGGCTTGATGTTGTCCCACTCATAGGCCTTGAGTGAGGCCACATCAATCTCGTTGTCGAAGTGTCCGATGTTGCAGACGATCGCTTCGTCCTTCATCTTCACCAGATGCTCATTGCGGATCACCTGGTAGTTGCCCGTGGCGGTCACAAAAATGTCCATCTGATCCACCACATCCTCGAGGCGAACCACCCGGTAACCCTCCATCGCAGCCTGCAAAGCGCAAATGGGATCCACTTCAGCAATGCAAACGGTGGCACCAAGGCCGCGCAATGACTGCGCAGAACCCTTGCCCACATCGCCGTAGCCAACAACGAGGGCCTGCTTGCCAGCCACCATCACGTCGGTCGCACGCTTAATGCTGTCAACCAGCGATTCACGACAGCCATAGAGGTTGTCGAACTTGCTCTTCGTAACCGAATCGTTGACGTTGATCGCAGGGAAGGGAAGCTCTCCACTCTTCTGCATCTTGTAGAGGCGAGCCACGCCCGTGGTGGTCTCCTCGGTCACGCCCTGAATTTCAGCCTTGATGCGGCTGTAGAAACTGGAATCCTTCGCCAGCTTCTTCTTGATCGAAGCGAACAGGAAGGTCTCCTCTTCGTTGGAAGGGTTATCGAGCACGGTGATGTCCTGCTCGGCCTTGCTACCCAACATCACCAGACCGGTGGCATCGCCACCATCGTCGAGGATCATGTTGGGCGTTCCACCATCGCCCCACTCGAGGATGCTGTGGGTGTAATCCCAATACTCCTCAAGGGTCTCACCCTTGACGGCAAAGACAGGAATTCCACCAGCAGCCATCGCAGCCGCAGCATGGTCCTGGGTTGAAAAGATGTTGCAGGAGGCCCAGCGCACATCGGCACCAAGCTCAACCAGGGTTTCGATCAGAACAGCGGTCTGAATCGTCATGTGAAGAGAGCCGGCGATCCGAGCTCCCTTCAAGGGCTTCTCCTTGCCGTACTTGGCACGCAATGCCATGAGACCGGGCATTTCGGTCTCCGCAATATTGAGTTCCTTGCGACCAAAATCGGCTAAACCAAGATCCGCAATGACGTAATCCTTTGCGACCTGAAGTTCGGCCGTTGCCGCGGCTGTTGCCACCATATTGAAAGCTCCCTGGGGAGGATGTGAACGTTAAATACTTCGGAGACGCCGAGGCTTCGGGCTCCCTTATCAATCAATCTACAGATGAGACAAGGATCCTTGACGATCTCGAGGCCACAAAAGACCTTGGTCGGGAATTGGCAGCGCGCCTCAAAGCGCACGACATCTTGCTATTACGAGGACCACTCGGGGCAGGCAAAACCTCTCTGGTGCAAGGACTAGCCGACGCCCTGGGAATCCAAGAACCAATCACCAGCCCAACCTTCGCGCTCGCTCAGCACTACCCCGAAGGAACCCCCCCTCTCATCCATCTCGACCTTTACCGGCTCGAGCAAGCTGCCGCAGCAGACGATCTTTTCCTTCAAGAGGAAGAAGAGGCAAACGCAATGGGAGCCTTGCTTGTAGTGGAGTGGCCGGAGCGGCTCAGCCTTTCCCTTCCAGATGCCTGGATCTTGGATCTCAGCTATGCCGCGAGCGGCGGACGAATCGCCACTTTTCAGATGCCAAGCAAGCCGGCCGATGACGAATCTCCGTACAAGACTTAGTTATGTCTTGAGGCATGGCTGAGACGATGCACCCTGAAGCTCAAGGCGAGCAGCGGATCAACGTTCTGCGTTGGTTTCTGCTTGGAGGATGGTTGATTCTGCTTGTGATGATGGTGATGCCCACGGGATCCGTGGCTCGCCCTGACATCTGCAGCGACTTCAAGATCTGCAGCGACAGCTTCGCGAACGACATCTTCTGGAATATCGGCCTGCCTGCTGTGTTGCTCTGCATAGTGTTCAGCCATGCACTTTGGCGCCGCCTTTGCCCACTCTCCTTCGTCTCCCAACTTGCCAGAGCCCTTGGAGCGCAGCGCACCATTACCGATACGCGCGGCAAACAAAAACTGGTTTTCGTTGATGAATCCTCTTGGCTTGGCCGTCATCACATCCAACTGCAGTGGGGCCTGCTAACCGCCGGTCTAAGCATGAGAATCCTCATCGCAAACAGCAATGGCATCGTGCTTGCCTTGATGTGTGGGGCCGCTCTTCTCGGGGCCCTCATCACTGGATGGGCTTACGCAGGCAAGTCTTGGTGTCAGTACATCTGCCCCTTTGGGGTGGCACAGCAAGTGATTACCGGTCCACGGAGCCTTCCTGGTCGCGATGCCCATCTCAACCCAACATCACGAACCACTCAGTCGATGTGCCGCACAAAGGCGGGAGACGAAGGGCAGGCCGATGTCAGTGCCTGTGTGGCCTGCATCAAACCATGCATGGACATCGATGCGGAGCGCCATTACTGGACCAATCTCCAGAAGAAGCGAGGACTCAACTGGGCCTGGTATTCCTATCCAGGCTTGGTGATCAGCTTCTTTTTACTCATCGAAAGTTACGCACCAACAGACACAGAATTTGCGTACCTCGATTATCTCAAAAGCCACCTTTACACCTACGACAACCGTTTGGCCTCTATGGCCTGGGAGTCCATGCTTCCGGATGGCTGGCCCACGCTTCCAAGGCTGATCGCCGTTCCAATCCTCATCTCGGCCGGCGCCGTGATCTCCCAGCTCCTGTTTCGGCAACTTGAGCACTGGCAGGAAGACCTCTTCCGGCAAAGCGAACATCCAGATGCCAAGGCAATCGCAATCCACAGAACCCGCTTGCTGAGCACCGTCATCGCGGTGAATAGCTATTTCATCTTCAAGGGCAGCCCGTTGCCGTGGACGGGACCACGCGGCCATGCCGTATTCAGGCTGGTGGTGATGGCAATCATGGCCATGTGGCTTTACCGGGGTTGGAACCGCAATCAACAGCTCTATGAACGCGAAAGCACAAGCACAAGCTTGCGCAAGCAATTGATCAAGCTTGGGGATCAGCTCTCCGATCTCCTGGGAGGGCGTCGTCTGAAGGATCTAAGCCCAACTGAGGTCTTCACCTTGGCAAAAGCACTGCCAGCCAAGGCCAAGAGCGAAAGACGATCCATCTACAGCAACGTCTTGAAAGAACAACTGGAGCAGGGACGCCTCGATCGACGCACAGCCTTAGTGCAACTCGAGGAGCTCCGCCTCAGTCTTGGCCTGACCAAAGACGAACATCGCGCTGCCATTGAAGTGCTGGTGGCAGAAAATCCAAAACTGCAGGAACTCAGCGCGATGGATCTTGCTGGCCTGGAGCTCCGCTGCAGTGCCGCCATGGAAGAAATTGAACATCTGCTTCGCATCAGCCACTGCACAACGATCACACCAGAACGCATCCCAGACGCTTTAAATCAAGAACTCGAGCGTATCCGGATCGAAAGTGGCCTTGACAACGAGAGCTGGCAAGAAACGATTCTTGAATTCTCCCCCAACTCAAGTCGCAGTGAACGAGAGCTCGAACACCTTTACAAAGCGATTGAGATCCATCTCAGCGAACGCTGGGTCCTTCGTCAAAAAAGTCAGAACAACCCGATTTTACTCCCTCTACTTTTGAGCATCGACAAACACATTGCGAGGCTGATGCCGTCCTTAGTGGAGCTTCAGCAGCGCATCCTGCTTGCACGTTCTACTGAATGTCCCAAATCTGATCAACTGAGCCTGCTTGCTTCAGTCCCTGACAGCGTTCTCACCTTCCTAAGCAGTGAAGACAACACAACGCTTGCGCTTCGGCATTGGTTGACTGACCAACCCAAAGCCACACTGGATTTTCAAAACCTGCCAACAGCGCAAGGAGTGCTCGAAAACCTTGCCAAGACATCCTTCGATCCCTCCACACGGCATTGGGCCAACGCGGTACTTCTCCATCAAACCCCAGGCGAGAGCGAGGAGTTAGCAGAGCTAGAAAAAGTACCAGCAGGACAAAAGCTGTTGAGCCTGCTGGAGCCAAGAACATTGAGCAGGCTTCCCAAAATCAGCACCCTTAAAACCTGGGTTCCAGGAGAAGAAATCAAGCTTCCAGAAGACGGCGTTGCCATTTTGCTGAAAGGTGGCTGTGAGCTCAAGAGCCAAACCTTGGTGTTGGCACCAGCAACCAGCAACACACCTCTGAGTTTTCTCGGGTTACTGGATTACCTGGGTGGTGCAGGAACGAGTGGAAGCCGTCACGGTCATCGAGCCACTCACTTGGGCCTTGTGGCCCTGACCTTCGATGGGGCAGCCTTTCGAGAGCTACTCGATGTAGCCCCTGTGCTTGAAGTGGAACTAACCCGTCAATTGGCCAGGGCCTGCAGTCCAGAAACAAAACTGCAGCTTCACTGAGATCAGATCAGGCTTCCGCCGGCCTTAAGCATTGTGCGATTACGTAATCCACTCCCAAAACCATGCAGGCGACAACGAGTGCAGGGATCAAAGGCAGACAGCCCCCCTGAAACACCTGCGGAATCACGCCCATGGCAAAACCCAGCAGAACGGCTTCCCCCCCAATCACCGACAACATCGCCCCAACAACGGACCAGCGCAGGCCATAGACCGCCCCCACCAACATCGGGAACAGCAGGGCGAGCCCCGAAAAGGCATGGGTTGCCAGCGAAAGAATCGCCTCCGGCGGACGCAGGGCGATGGCAAGACCAGCGACTGCAAGAGCGATCACCACAAGCTGTCCAACACGCACTTGCTCCGCCAAAGAAGCCTGCGGTCGCCAATACCTTTTATAAAGGTCGCGAGTCAGCATCGACGACAGCGCCAACAACTGCGAATCCAGGGTGGACATAAACGCAGCCAAGGCCCCCACCATCACGATTCCCGTTAACCATGCCGGGCTGTAGCGCCCCAACATCAACGGCATGATCTGATCGGACGCGCGACCCACCAGATCGGGGAAGGCCAGATGCCCCCACATCCCGATCATCACAGGACAAATGAACAGCACTCCCGCTACGACTGGGTAAAGCACCATCGACTGCTTCAACGAGCGGTCATCCCCGGCAGCAAAAAAACGCATCAGCATCTGCGGAAACATCGGAAGACATAACGGCCAAAGGAGCAAGTAACTCGCCATCATTCGAGGCGTAAAAAAATCATTGCGTCCAGCCCCACTAAAGAGATCAGGGAGCTGTTGCAAAAGCGTGCGATTTGCGGTTTGAACCCCACCAACACCTTTGGCCACAGCGACAAAGGCCATCAGCATCAGAACAAACATCAAGATCCCTTGAAGGACATCGGTAAGCGCCACAGCTCGCATGCCGCCGCCCACCACGTACAGCACTATCACAACGGTGAGCAGGACAGCTCCAACCTCAAAAGGAACCGCTCCTCCCGTGAGGCTCTCGAGCAAATAACCGGCACCAAGAGGTTGCAGGGCCAGATAAGGAAGGGTGAACAGCACCATCACCGCAAGCACCAACAGACGCACCCCTTCGCCAGGAAAGAGATGGCCAATCAACTCGGACGGTGTGATCAGGCCATGTTGAGCACTGAGCCTGCGTACCCGGCAGCCCAGGCTGCCGAAACTGAGGGCAGCCAATCCCGTTCCAAACGCCATCATTGGGTAGTAAGCAATCCCGATGCGATAACCCGCACCAGCAAAACCAAGAAAAAAGAAGGCACTGAAATTGGTCGCAATCAGCGTGAAAAACAGCACGCCGGCTCGCAGCCGGCGATCAGCCAGGAAATAGGAGTCGGCGCTGTTGGTTTGGCCATCAAGACTCTGAGCACCTAGCCAAAGCAACGCCAGCAGGTAAGCAACGAGAGCGACCAACGCTGAAATCAGAGTGGTGCTCATGGGCGGGCGATCCAAGCAGCGATCAGGGTGAGTGCTGCCTGCAGGACGATGAACATCAACACCCAAGCGGGCATCCCAGCCCAAAAGGGCAGGGCTGAATCAGCCTGAAGATGCACCACTAACGCCAAAACAACGGCAGCGAGCAAAGCCAACCAAGGCAAGCGGCTTGGCATGACAACCATCAAACGCACTCCTTCTAAACGTTGATTCTGATCAATCACTGTTTCAGCCAGGGACCCCCACACCAAAGCAACAGGAGCGCAGCATCAGAACCCAGCAGGCGTCATCCTTAAAACAGTGCAGGCCAAACCATGAGCACGGAGCATGACCTGTCTCTCGAAGCGTTAAGTGCCAGGGGTGTGCGTCAGATCGCCATCACCTGGGACAACCACGCAGGCGAGTCGCTTGTGAAGGTTGTGCCGTTACGCCGTTGGCAGCTCGCCATCGACGTCGGCGTCGGCTTCTCGCCAATCTCCGACGCCTTCCGCTCGGACGGAATCATCGATCCGGCGCATCGCCTCACCAGGCCAGACGGGGATCTGCGCCTCAAGGCTGATCCATCATCGCTGGCGATGCTGGACCCCGATCAAGGCTGGGCCTGGGCCGCCGGCGAACGATGGAACCGCAACAGCTGTGATGCCTACGAGGCAGATCAGCGCCACTTCTGCCGCCGCATGGGAGAAACGTTGCATCGAGAAGGGCTTTCCCTCACAGCAGGATTTGAACTGGAGTGGGTCGTCATCACCCCAGACGATGACGGCTCACCAAAGGCGGTGATCGCTGGTGGGCCCTATGGCGCAGATCGCTTAATCGAAGGCCTTGATTACGCCTCGGCGCTGCTCGAGGCGCTGGATGCAGCCGATGTGGTTTGGCTTCAGTTTCATCCTGAGTACGGACCCTCCCAATTCGAGTTGTCCTTCGCGGCTCAGGCACCGCTTCAAGCGGCGGACCAATTGATCCGTGCCCGATTGGTGATCCAGCGCGTGACCCGCCGCTTCGGTTGGTACAGCAGCTTCAGTGCCAAACCCCGTCTGGACTGGGTAGGCAATGGCGGTCACCTGCACTTCAGCGTGCGGGATGCCCAAGGACCATTGCTTCAAAATGGCCCTGGCCCCTATGGGCTTCGTCCTGAAGGCGAAGCTCTGATCGCAGGGATTCTCGAACAGCTACCTGGACTGGTAGCGCTGGCCAGCCCCTCGCCCGTGTCCTATCTACGCCTCGTGCCCAGCAGCTGGTCTGCGCCGTTCCAGGTCTGGGGGATGGAGAACCGTGAGGCCGCCGTTCGCTTCATCCCCACCGCGACAGATCAAAGTGCGGCCCACCTGGAGATCAAGGCAGTGGATCCCACTGCCAATCCTTACCTTTTACTCGGTGCACTTCAAGCCCAGGTGCTGGATGCCATGAGAAATCAACGCATCCTTCCACCAGAGCAGATCGGCGATCCTGCATTGGTAAAACACCACTCCATCCCAAGGCTTCCAGCCAGTCTTGTTGAGGCACGAATGGCACTGGAGAGCGACGCTGTCCTTCTTGAAGCCATGGGTCCGCTGTTGCACGGTTCGCTCTTAGACAGCCTTGCTGCTGAAATCGGCCGTGCAGAAACCAAATCGGAGGAGCAACAAGTGAGTGACAGTTGCTGGTGGCCCATCGTGGGAGGACTGGTCTAAGGCCTCAGCCGCAGCTCAAGGGCTGCTCCCAGACCAAACAGCGATGGAAGTTTGATGCCCTCAGCCGCGAAACAACTACAGAGCCTCAGCCATGCCTGGAACGAACCCGAGATCAGCCTCAGTGCCATCCAACGCTGGCTGACGCAATTTCCTGCTGAAGATCAAGCGATCGCCATCCGGCTTCTGGAGTGCATGGAGCTTCACAGCTGGGCGCGCATGCTGCGCGAGTGCCGCTTGCTCCATCAGCGCCTCTGCATGGATCTTCGTGACGACGGCTTTGATGTGGAAAAGTTCAGCGACATCGACTTCACAAGAGCATTCGTCTGCAAGAGCGGAGACATGGCTTCGTACGTCTACAGAAAAGCGAATCGGCTCTCCGTCAACCACTTCAAAACCATCGAGGCCCTGCATCAGAGTCGCATCGATCGCAGTAAGCGAGCGATCGTCATTTTGGATGACTACATCGGAACAGGGTCTCAATTCATTTTCCAGTTCCTGGGGCGTAGCGAGTCGAATACAGCTCTGATCAGTGCCTACAAACGCACGCGTCTCTGTTCTTTAGTAGTCCACGACAATGCTCGAACCAAGTGGCGCTTGCTTCAGCGCCACTGCATCGAAGACGTGATGGCGATTGAAGAACGGCAGCTGGAATGCGTTGACTTCAGCCTCGAACGCAAGGCTCTGATTCAAACCCTCTCAAGGGTGGACTGGCGCAAAGCTGGATTGATCGCCGCCCAACGGGACTTTCCAGTGATGGCTCACCCAGCGCTGACAGCGAAAGAGCGCATCACGATGCGCCAATTCCTCAATCAGTGCACTTGCGAGGAAGAGGCGGGGACCACGGAATTCCTCCTCGGACATCATTCTTTCTTTTACGGAGCACCAAATGCCCTAGCGAGGGTGCTCCTTCCTCTGTTCAAACGAGTCGAAGATTTCACGATCTACCCCAAGGAATCCCTAAGGGGCTTACCTGCCGAGATCATTGACTATGACATCGAAAATCCAGAGCCGATTACACCGCTTTAAGCAACGATCAAAGGGAGAAGGGAACGCACGATCATGCGTTCAAAAAAGCCAGAACATCCTGCTCCAGCGGCTGTGGATCGATGGCTCCGGCACCGCTGCAAACAAGAGCACCGCAGGCTGACGCAAAGGACAGCCGCTCACTCACGGGACGATCCCAACAGTGCAATAGACCCGCAGTGAACGCATCCCCTGCACCAGTGGTGTCGATGACCTGAGAAGGCTGAAACACCGGCATACTCCCAGCCTCATGCGCGATCCACCAGCGAATGGGATTGGCTCCGTCCGTCACCACCACATCGGGCTGCTGCGGCAAATCTGTAGCGACAGCAGCAGGATCATCACTGCCGAAGAACCACAACGCCTCCTCCCGAGCCAATTTGATCAGGGAGGCCTGTTCCAACAACGGCTTGATCACCGCTAATGCATCAGCGGTAGGCCCAGCTGCTGGATCTGCCTCGGGATCCCAAAACGTGGGGCGCCAATTCACATCTACAGCAAGCGCAAGACTTGCCGCCTGAGCTTGAGCCAACACCCAATGCAAGGAATCGGCAGAAGCCCGAGTTGCTAAAGGAATCGTGCCGACTAGTAACCAGCGAGCCTGCTCGATCAAGCCCGGCCAAATCTGTTCCAATTCTCCACGATCCAACATTTGATCCGCGAAACCCAGGTCTTGATCTCCGGCAAAGCCTTGAAACACGCGCTCCCCATTGGCATGACGGCGAACCAACACCACCCGACTGGGGTGACTTGCATCACTTTGAAGCGCCTGAACAGCAACATCCCTCTGCCGAAATAGATCGCGAAAGGCAGCACCGATTGCGTCTTCCCCCAGCCGACCAATCAAGCCAACGGGAGTACCAAGCCGCGCGAGAGCACAGGCCACATTGGCGGGTGCACCACCCAAGCGATCATCACAGTCAGCAGCAAGCGCCGTGGAGGGATCCCCGCCGAGCGGACCAAGCCGATCCACCAACGCCTCACCCAGGCACAAAACACGAGGAGCCAAGACAGAGAGATCGCCCATGACAGCAAGTCGTATGTCGTAAGGCTGGCTACGGCTGGGCGTGATGCCAACCAACTTCCCCGTACTCAGGAGACATGGTCCAACAACGCCGCAATGATTTTGGCGTTAGCGGCAGGGAAGGGATAGTCAGCCAAACACTCCCGACGCACCCACTTCACCTGCTGACTCGCAAGCGGCTGCGGTTCACCACTGATCCACTGGCAGAGATGCACCACAAACCGCAGCTTTTTGTGGCTGTAGGCATGGTCAAGGCTGATCAGCTCCTCCCCCACAGCCACCTCAATCGCCAATTCCTCCCGCAATTCACGGGCAATAGTGTCAACGATTAGCTCCCCCTGCTCCTGCTTCCCGCCGGGAAATTCCCATAGCCCGCCCAACAACCCTTCATTCAGGCGTTGATCGATCAACACCTCGCCGGCTTCATTCAGCACCACTCCCACACCAATCACTTGAAAGGGCACAGCTCGAGGGGTGTCTTTCACGGGGTAGCGCTCCACATCGCCAGCAGCGTAAGCAGCGCAATGCATCTGCCAAGGACAGCACCCGCAATTGGGTGCACGGGGAGTGCATATCGTGGCACCCAGATCCATCAGGGCCTGATTGAGATCACGAGCACGGTCGGGAGCAGCTGCAACAAGAGCCTCACTCCATTGCCAACACAAGGCTTGATCACGCGCTGGAGGTTTGGGATGAGCTTGAAGCCGAGCCAAGACCCGGCGCACATTGCCATCAAGAATCGCCAGCGGGCTGTTGAAGGCAGACGAGAGGATGCCCCCCGCGGTGGTGCGGCCAATCCCAGGGAGGAGCAGCCAACAGTCCAGATCCATTGGCCAAGCGGACAGCATCGTGCTTGAGGCAGGAGCGATCTGACCCATCATTTGCTTGGCTCCTGCCAGAAGACGGCGGGCTCGCGAGTAATAACCAAGCCCCTGCCAAAGCAGCAACACATCGTGTTCGCGCGCCTCAGCCAGTCGCTCCAACGTGGGGAAAGCCTCCATCCAGCGCTCCCAGTACGCCAACACCACCTGCAACTGGGTTTGCTGCAGCATCACCTC
>Ga0129348_1000527_pt1 | contig 13731 bp, 6 predicted proteins | sample CPBDNA_4_FD_94424 | JGI IMG/M metagenome (GOLD analysis project Ga0129348, IMG submission 94424) | Freshwater to marine salinity gradient microbial communities from Chesapeake Bay, USA - CPBay_Sum_27_0.8_DNA | ecosystem: Environmental > Aquatic > Marine > Coastal | place: USA: Chesapeake Bay...
AGCTTCCTCGGCCGTGACAAAGCGCGCGAGTTCGCGGGCCACAGCGACGCGCGGGCTGACCGCGTCCAAGATGCCGAGTTGGGCGCCGGAGCGCTGGATGGCGTTGGCGTAGTCGGCGCGGTGGATGAGCGTGAGGCACGCCTTGGCGCCGAGGTCGCGGGCCTGCAGGCAGGCCATGACGTTGTCCTCGTCGTCGTGCGTGGCGGCCACGAAGAAATCGGCTTCGCCGACGCGCTCTTCCTTCAACTCGTGCAGCGAGGTGGCATCGGCATTGATGATCGTGCAGTTCTGCAGGAGTTGCCCGAGTTTCTCGCAAAGGACGCGGTCCTTCTCGAGGATGCGCGTGCGGAAGTCGCCGCCCTCGAGCGCCTGGGCCAGGGCGAAGCCGTAGTCGTCGCCTCCGAAGATGACGACATTGAGTTGCCCGTCGTCCTTGCCCGCGACATGCAACTTGCGCAGTCCCTCGGCGAGGCGGCGCGGGTGGCCGTAGATGGTGACGAGGTCGCCGGCCTCGAGCGCGTCGTTGGCGTGCGGGACGAGGAGGTTGCCGCGGCGGAGGATGGCGCCGATGCGCACGCGCGGGGGCAGGCCGAGTTCGCGCAGGGGGACGGCGAGGGCCGGGCTGCCGGGCTCGAGACGAATCTGCTGCAGTTCGATGCGGCCGCGGGCGATTTCCTCGACGACCAGGCAATCGGGGTTGCGGATGGATTTGGCCAACTCGACCGCGGCGAGACGCGCCGGACTGAAAAGATAGTCGACGCGGAATTGCCCGGCGTAGTCGTAGAGCCATTGCTCGCGTTGCATGGCGAGGCTGGTGCGGGCGATGCTGCGGCGGGCGCCGAGGGATTTGCCGATGAGGCTGCAGACGAGGTTGGTGTGGTCGTGGCTGGTCAGGGCGAAGAGCACGTCGCACTTGGCGATGCCGGCTTCCTCGAGCAGTTCCACGCTGGCCCCGCTGCCGTGGAGGACGCGGCTGTCGAGTTGCTCGTTGAGTTCGGCTGCGAGCTTCTCGTCCTGCTCGATGAGGCAGATGGAGTGCTCCTCGTCGGAGAGGGTGCGGGCCATGTGCAGACCGATGGCGCCGGCGCCAACAATGATGATGTTCATGTTGCGGGCCCATGGTGCGGGTCGGAGGGGCGGTGGGGGCAAGCAAAAAGCTGGCACCATTGCTTTCCGACGAGGTTTGCACGGGCGGCAACCCGTGGCAGATTGGTGCGGTGCAGACGAGTTTTCTGGTGCCGGCTTACAACGAAGAGCACTTCGTGGGACGCGCCGTGGAATCGGTGCACCGGGCGGCCGCGGCCTGCGATTTGACGGCCTACGAGGTCGTCGTCTGTGACAATGGCTCGACCGATGCGACCGCGGCGGTGGCCCGCGCCGCCGGCGCGAGGGTGGTGCGGGAGCCGCACCGGCAGATCGCCCGTTCGCGCAACGCCGCCGCGACGGCTTCGTCCGGATCCTGGCTCGTCTGGCTCGATGCCGATGCCATGCTCACCGCGGAGGTGCTCGGCGCGACCTTGTCGGCACTCGACTCGGGCCGGGTCTGCGGCGGGGGGGCGCGGGTGGAATTGGAGGGCGCGCCGCTCGACCGCGCGGCGCGCTGCGCGGTGGGCGGATGGAATTGGATCGCGGCCACGTTCCGCCTTGCGGCCGGCTCGTATTTTTTCTCCCTGCGCGGGGGATGGGCGGAGACGGGGGGATTCAACGAAGCCGTTTATGCGGGCGAGGAGATCGGATTTTCGCGCACCTTGAAGCGCTGGGGACGCCGCCGCGGTCTGCACTTCCGCGTTCTCGAACACGCCGTGCCTTCTTCCGCGCGCAAAGTGCAGCAATTCACCCTCGGCCAAACGCTGCGCCAGTTGGCCGTTTGCGCGTGGCCCGGCAACCTCGGAAGGCGGGACCGGTGCGCCTTTTGGTATGAAAGGCCAGGGGATCTCCCGGCGCCTCCATGATCTATCTGGACAACAACGCGACCACGCCGGTCGACCCGCGCGTGCGGGAAACGATGTTGCCGTTTCTCGGGGAAGCTTTCGGGAATCCGTCGAGTCCGCACGCGCCCGGACGGGCCGCGCGCGAGGCGGTCGAAAAAGCGCGGGCGCAGGTCGCCGCCTTGGTCGGGGCGCCGGCCGGTTCGGTCGTTTTCACCGGCGGCGGCACGGAATCCATCACCACGGCCATCCGCGGCGCCTTGGCCGCGCAACCCGGGAAACGCCACATCGTCACATCGTCCATCGAACACAGCGCGACGAAAAATCTCTGCGAGCAACTCGCGCGCGAGGGCTGCGAAGTGACGTGTTTGCGTGTCGATGCCGGGGGGCGCCCGGACTTGGCCGAATACGCGGCGGCCCTGCGGGACGACACGGCGCTGGTCTCCGTCATCTGGGCCAACAACGAAACCGGGGTCATTTTTCCCGTGGAAGAAATGGCGCGCTTGGCCGACGAGCGGCGCATCGTGTTCCATGCCGACGCGGTGCAGGCCGCGGGGAAGATTCCGCTCGATCTCGCGCAGGTGCCCGCACACTTGCTCTCCCTCGCCGCGCACAAATTGCATGGTCCGAAGGGAGTTGGTGCCTTGTTCGTGCGTCCCGGGCTGGGGCTTCCGCCGTTGCTGCGCGGCGGCGGGCAGGAGTCGGGCCGGCGGGCCGGAACGGAAAATGTGCCGGGCCTCGTGGGGTTCGGTCTGGCAGCAGAATTGGCCGCCGCCGCCCTCGCTGTCGAAATGCCGCGGGTGGCGTCCCTGCGCGACGAGTTCGAGAGCGGCGTGCGGGCGCTGTTTCCCGACGCGAGATTCCACGGCGATCCGGCGCACCGCTTGCCCAACACGACGAACTTCGCCTTGCCGGGGCGCGACGCGCAGGGGTTGCTGGCCGGACTCGACCGTCTCGGCGTGGCTTGCTCGGTCGGTTCGGCCTGCACCAGCGGGGCGGTCGATGCCTCGCATGTCCTGCGCGCCATGGGGGTGGGGGATGACGAGGCCCGCTCCAGTCTCCGTTTTTCCTTCAGCCGCATGAACACCCCCGGCGAGGTGAAGGGCGCGCTGGCGGCGCTGGAGCAGGCGGCGGCCCGGCTTTGAGGATTGCAGCTTGGGTCATTGACGGGCCGCGCCAATTCTGGGATTCTGGCCGACCTTTTTATGCGCCACACCTTGTCCGTTCTGGTCGAAAACCGCTTCGGCGTGCTCACCCGCGTCGCCGGGATGTTCAGCGGCCGCGGGTTCAACATCGACACGCTCAACGTCGCCCCGACCCTCGATGCCTCCATGTCGCGCATGACCATCGTGGTGCGTGGCGACGACAAGGTCCTCGAGCAGGTGGTCAAGCAGACCGAGAAACTGGTCGATGTGATCAAGGTGGACGACTTCCGCGACGACGAATTCGTCGACCGTGAACTGGTGCTCATGCGCGTTACCGTCGACGAAAACACGCGCTCGGAAGTCCTGCAGATTTGCGATGTCTTCCGCGCCAAGATCGTCGACGTTCAACTCGACAAGCTGGTCATCGAAATCACCGGCAACGAAGGCAAAATCGCCAAATTCATTTCCCTCATGCAGCACTTCGGCATCGCCGAGATGACGCGCACCGGCAAGGTCGCGCTCTCCCGCACGGGCGACAGCTGACAAACTTTTCCCATGGCAGCAAAAATCCACACAGACAAGGACGCCGACCTCAAGCACCTCAAGGGCAAAACGGTCGCCGTCATCGGTTTCGGTTCACAGGGCCACGCCCACGCCCTCAACCTCAAAGAGAGCGGCGTCAAGGTCATCATCGGACTTTACCCCGGCAGCAAAAGCCGCGCGGTGGCCAAGAAAAAAGGTTTCCCAGTTTTCAACACGGCGGACGCGGTGAAAAAAGCCGACGTCATCATGGTCGCCGTGCCGGACACGAAGATTGCCGCTGTCTACGAGAAGGACATCGCGCCGAATCTGACCAAGGGCAAGACCCTCCTTTTCAGCCATGGCTTCGCCATCCATTTCAAGACGGTCAAGCCGCCGAAAGATATCGATGTCATTATGGTCGCACCCAAGGGCCCCGGCCACATCGTCCGCCGCCAATACACCGAGGGCAAAGGCGTCCCCACGCTCATCGCCGTCTACCAAAACCCGAGCAAGCAGGCCAAAAAGACCGCGCTGGCTTGGGCCAAGGGCATCGGTGGCACCCGCGCCGGCGTGCTCGAAACCACCTTCAAAGAAGAAACGGAGACCGACCTCTTCGGCGAACAAGCCGTGCTCTGCGGCGGCGCTTCGGCCCTCGTGCAGGCCGGCTTCGAGACCTTGGTTGAGGCTGGTTACCAGCCCGAGATGGCTTACTTCGAGTGTCTGCATGAGTTGAAGCTCATCGTCGACCTGATGAACGAGGCGGGCATCGCCGGAATGCGTTTCAGTATTTCCGACACGGCCAAGTGGGGCGACGTGCTCGTCGGTCCCAAAGTCATCGACGCCGGCGTAAAGAAGCGCATGAAAGGCGTCCTCAAGGAAATCCAGACCGGTAAGTTCGCCCGCGAGTGGATCGCCGAGGACCGCAAGGGCCGCAAGAAATACAACGCGCTCCTCAAGAAGGGCGAGAAGCACGGCATCGAGAAAACCGGAACCCGTCTCCGCGGCCTCATGCCCTGGATCAAAAAGCGCAACTTGAAGGGCGCGCAGGCCTCCTACGCCTGATCCGTTTTCCTCCTCGAGAACCCCGCGGCGCTCTCGCAGCCCGCGGGGTTTTTCTCTTCCCCGCCGGATCTGGCACCGTATCTGCTTTCGCGGTAGAAAAAGCCATGCCCGTCGCCTCCGCCAGCAAGCCGGTCCGCCTCGCCGACCTCGACCAGTCGAAATCCCACACCCCGGAAAAATACCGCGACAAACTGCGCGCCGGACACCTGCGCCTTCTCGAACTGCAGCATGCTCTCAAGGATTCCAAGCGCAGCGTTATCATCGTCGTCGAAGGACCCGATGCCGCGGGCAAGGGCGGCATGATCAAGCGGCTCGTCGAGCGCCTCGATCCGCGGCATATCCGCGTCTACTCCACAATCAAACCGACCGACGAGGAATATGCCCACCATTACCTGTGGCGTTTCTGGAACAAACTCCCGTGCCGCGGGGAAATCGCCATCTTCGACCGCTCGTGGTATGGCCGCGTCCTGGTCGAACGTATCGAAGGTTTCTGCTCCAAGACCGAATGGAAACGCGCTTTCCGTGAGATCAACGAATTCGAGCGCGTCCTCCACGACGACGGCGTGATTTTCGTCAAGATCTGGCTCCACATCACCAAGCAAGAACAGATGGCGCGGTTCAAAAAACGCGCGGCCGACCCGATGAAGAACTGGAAAATCACCGACGAGGATTGGCGCAACCGCAACAAATGGAACGCCTATCTCAAGGCCGCGGAAGACATGTTCGCCAAAACATCTCCCGAGTTCGCCCCCTGGAATGTCATTCCGGCGAACTACAAATGGTACGCGCGGGTCAAGGCGCTCGATACCGTCTGCAAGCGGTTGGGTGCCGCCTTGGACCAAAGGTAAGCGGTCACCCGCGGCGTCCGCGCTCGAGGTGCAGGCGGTGCATGACGCGGTGGACGATGGGCGAGGCGATGATGCCGACGCTCGAGACCACCACGAGGGTTCCGACGAGCGCGTAAATCGACGAGAAAAGCTTGAGCGCGTCGCTTGAGGTGCGCTCGGTGTAGAGCGGTCCCGCCCCGCTCAAAAGCATGCTCGACTCGAGAAACGAATCCACAACGCCCAGGTTTTCCGTGCCGCGCGAAACCACCATGTAGCCGGCGGTGCCCACCGCCAGGGCGACCCCGACGATGGCGATAACCAGCAGGATTTGCCGCGTCACGCGGGTGACAAAAACGCCCGCCGGCGCGAGCGGTTCCGAGCAGTGCTCCCAAGCCATAATTGTGGGCATTGTCTTTACGCCGGGTTGCTCCCGATGCCAACCCCGCCGTCCGGTTTAGGGCCTCAGACGTATTTCTGTTACCACCCTTGAACGCCGGAGTCAAACGACTGTCTAAACGGACAGAGAAACAAGACTCGGGCTCTGCCGAGTTTACTCTGTAAATCCATGGGTGCCAACCTTGACAACAGAAAAGATTCTGGGACATTTAGGGGTCCCCAGATGAAGTTCGCCCCGCAAGCTAGGCGGCGGTTCCTTGTCGCCTTGGCGGGCTGTCTCCTCCTGGCGGGGGGCCAGCCCCCGTCCGCCCGTGCCGAAGGGCTGCTGCAGCTTTTCAACGTCTCCTACTCCGAGATCGCCCGTAAAATGCCCGAACTGGCCGAAGCCGGCTACGGTTCACTCTGGTTGCCCCCCCCGACCAAAGGCTCCGGCGGCCTTTCCGTCGGCTACGACATGTGGGACCCCTTCGACCTCGGCTCCAAGGACCAGCGCAGCACGATTCGCACCCGCTACGGCACCGAAGCCGAGTTGCTGCACATGATGGAGGTGGCCCACCGCTTCGGCATCCGCGTCTACTTCGACAACATCATGAATCACCGGGCCTTCGATATCCCGGGCTTCAACGAGACCACCCCCACCGGCGGCGAGGGCGAGGAAGAGCTTTACCCCGGCATGGTGCCCGAGGATTTCCATCTGCGCAAAACCGAGGACGGCTTTTACCGCAAGTGGGACAACACGCGCGACTGGCAGTCCGCCTGGCAGGTGCAGAACCTCGGCCTCTCCGACCTCATCGACATCGCCCACGAAAACCCCAACGCCAACTTCGGCCAGAGCGAAGGCGAGACCCATCCGAAATACAGCTTCGTCCGCGATCTCAACCGCCCCGAGCAATACGACAACGACAAAGACGGCAACCGCATCTACTTCGGCTGGCTGATCGATCAGGCGCGCGCCGAGCTCGGATCCGGGGCCAGCGCCGAGCAGCTCCGCGCCCACGCCACGGCCTACATCGCCGACAACCGCTCGGCCTACATCGAAGACGTCGGCGCGTACCTCATCCGCGCGGTGCGCTGGAAAATGGACCGTATCAAAGCCGACGGCTTGCGTCTCGACGCGGTCAAGCACGTGCCCGATTACTTTTTCGGTCAGCAGTCCGGGGATGGCAAAGACGACAGCGATGCCGGCTACCTCGGCGGCGTGCAGCGCCAGTTCAATATCACCCGCGGTTTCAGCGACCCCAACCACCGCGATTCTGTCTTCAATGAAAAGAAAGGCCGCGACGACGCCATGGTCTTCGGCGAGCACCTCGGCCAGCCTCCCGGTTATGGAGGGTATATCGATGCCGGCATGCGTCTCGTCGACAACGACCTCCGCAGCGTTCTCAACGGCAACCTCGGCAACCCGTGGGGCACTTTGGCCGGACTCGACCTGCCCGGTGCCGGCGGATTCTCCACCAGCGTCGGCGTGACCCACGCCAACAGCCACGACAACGACTATGCCGCGCAGAAGGAGTTGCAGCACGCCCACTACATGTTCCGCGAGGGCATGGGCCTCATCTATTCCGACGGCTACTACAAAGCCGGCACGCTCGGCGAATCGGGCGGTGCCTTCCCGCGCCACGCCAATACGCAGTTCCTCGGACAATTCGGCGATCCCCGCATCCCGAACATCCTCAAATTGCACAACGATTTCGCCCGCGGCCTGCAGGAGGGACGTTGGTCCGACGGCGACTACATGGCTTACGAGCGCCGCGACAACCTCGACAAATTCGGCAATGCCCGCAGCGGCACGGCGAGCGAAGAAATCACCATGGTCGCGATGTTCAACGACAACACCGCCGAGGGCCAAGCGCGGCCCATCGCCACCGGTTTCCCGTCCGACGCTTACCTCTACCAATATGCCGAAGGTCCCAACGGTTCCTTCATGGGCGGTTTCTACAAATATGCCGGCGAACTCGGCGGCGTGGTCGTGCCGCCCGGCGGCTACTATGTCTTCGGTTGGCGCACACCGGAATTGTCGACGCTTTGGCCCGGCGCCGCCATCACCCTCTACCAGAATGGCGAGGAGGTCCCGCGCATCACCGTGACCCGCCGCGACGGACCGGACGGGGACATCAGCTTCAACCCCTACGGATTGCCCAACCGTGGCTACCCCGACGGCATCACCCCGGCCGACTACAGCTACCAGACCACCGTTCCCGTGGTGAAAGGCGGCCCCGTCACCATCGTTGCCCGGGCCGACGGGTCCGCCGAAAACATCCTTCTCAAACTCGACGGCGGTGTGGATCTCAACGGCACGCTTCCCGAGGGTATCACCGACCCCGCCTTCCGCGATCATCCTCCTGGCATTTACAGCGATGTGTGGATGGGCTACGAGCAACCGCTCTTCCTTGAGCGCCAGCATCCGGAAAAATTCGCGGCCCGCATCGTCGACCGCAACCAGACCGGTTCGCCCGGTGCCGAGACGTATGTGAAAACCATCGGGGGCGGCATCGACAACAGCCCCGGCTACCTCGGTCCGGCCACGGCGAACAACTTCGATACCTACTCCGGTAACGTTGCCCAGTGGGTCTATCACGACCCGGAGGCGACGGTCGGTGGCCCCGAAGGAACCAGCGGTGTCGGCGGTCTCCAATTTGTCGAAAACTCCGACAGCATTGTTATTTGGGCCAAGAGCAACTCGGTCGGCGAAGGGTTCAAGGCCTTCGTTTACTACACGGTCGACGGCACTTTTCCCGAGGGCTCTGGCGGCATCGGCCGTGGGACCACCGAGGTGGCGGAATTGTCCTTCCGGCACAACCAGAGCAGCGACGATTGGTGGGGCTCGGCCAGCATCGCCAAGCCCGCGGCCGGCACGACCTTCATCTATAAGATCGGCTTCTACAAAACCGGCGCCTCCTCCCAGTGGCCCAGCGGACCGGCCGAGGTCGACTACAAGAAAAAGATGCTCACCACGTTCCGCGTGGAAGATTTTGATCCCGCAACCGTCGAGTTCTTCCCGCACAACGACTACGCGCGTGTGCCCACCCTCGGGCAACCTTATGAAAATTGGCCGTGGGCCACGCAGACCGGTCTGAGCGAGGGCTTCCACGTCCTGCGCGCCCGCGCCCACCTCAACCGCAACGCGGATACCTCCGCGCCGCTCTATCAGACCTTCACGCAAGTCTTCTACTACGACGCCGAAACACCGACCGGCGAAGTGCTCTTCCCCGCGACCGACGGCGACACCGTTGGCGGCTCCAGCTACGAGTTGGTCGTCCACACCGACATGACAGTGGAGGACGTCTGGTTCCACATTGCCGACAGCGACAACGGCAACAACGATTCGGTCACCGGTATCCTCAACGGCAACGGCGCGGGCTTCGAACCTTTCATCGACGCCAACCAAAACGGCATCCGCGACGAAGGAGAGGAATTCACCGACGTCAACGACAACACGGTCTACGATGCCGTGCTCGCCCAGTCTTGGGGACAGGCCACCAATGTGACCTCGATCAACTTGCCCGGCAAAAAAGAGTGGCGCTTCCGCTACAACAACATCCCTTCCTCCGGCACCGCCTCCATCACCATCCGCTTGCACGAGGCCTCGTCCACCCGCGACATCGACGTCGCCGCCGGCGAGGCCCATGTCACCGAAGTGGTCCGCTCCGTCGAGACCCGCGGTCCCGACCAGCGCGTCAACATCGCCTGGCCCCAGCGCGACGGCGATGCGGTCGACGACAACTACACGATGAAGGTCTACTTCACCAAATCGCTGGCCGACGGCACCGACACTCAGTCTCTCATCGACCGTTTCACCTTCTCCATCGCCAGCACCGAGAGCGGCACCAACCGTGATGCCGTGGCCCAAAGCCGCGACAATTTCACCATCAACTACAACGTCAACGACACCTTCCACGAGTTGGCCATCCCGCTGCCCAACCTCTACAACGACGTCCCCGACTTCCTCCACACCCTGACGGTCACCTACACCTTCCCCGACAACCGCCAACTCGAGGCGGTGCGTCTGGTCAAGGCCAACCCGAGCACCAAGCCTTTCGTCCGCATCACCCGGCCCTCCGAGTTCGGCTCCGACGGACGCCCGACCGAGATCATCCTGCGCGACGGTCCCGGACCCGATACCCTCGACTACGCCGTCCGGGTCGAAACCAGCGCGACAGTCGACGATCTCGTGCTTTCCGGCAGCCCGGCCATCACCATCTTCGAGGAGAGTTTCACCGACGCCAACGACAACGGCTTGTGGGATTACCTCGAGCCCTCCACCGACACCAATGGCAACGGCCAGTGGGACGCTCCCGAGGCCTTTGTCGACGCCAACGACAATGGTGCTTATGACGAGGGTGAGGACTTCACCGACGCCAACAACAACAATGTCTGGGATGCCGGCGAGAGCTACACCGATATCAACGAGAACGGTGAATTCGACACCGGGGAGAACTTCGTCGACCTCAACGAAAACGGCGTCCGCGATTTCGAGGACTTTATCGACGAAAACGGCAACGAGGTGCGCGACGGAGTTAATGTCACGGTCAACGGCAATACCAAGACCTGGGATTACACGTGGCGCATCACTGCGGCCGGCAATTACCTGTTGACCGCCACGGCAACCCTCAACAGCCAATCCACCTCCACCGTGCGCAACGCGCGTGTCATCCTCCGCCAGATCACCGACACGGACGCCATCCAAGACAACGACGACGACAACGACGGCCTCGTCGATATCACCGAGACCAACAAGAGGGATCTTCCCGAGACGCAGGCCGAAACATGGTCCAATGGCGACGTCCACGTCTGGTATGCCTCCGGACGCACCCTGCCCAACAGTCCGGACTCGGATGGCGATCTGCTGCCCGATGCCCTCGAAGTCGGCTGGCGCGCGGCCGGTAATCCGCCGACGTTGCCCGGTATCGACACCAACGAGGATGGTATCCCGAACTTCATCGGTGACCTCGATCCGCCGCTCTACGCCGTTGTCGAGCACAACGGCTTCGTTCCGGGCGTCGGCTCCCAGAGCCAGGGTGACGACCGCACCCGCCAAGCCGCGGGCAGCGTGACCGATCCGACCAACCCCGACACCGATGGGGATGGTATTCTCGACGGTGTCGAGGATGCCAATCGCAACGGCTGGACCGACGGCGACGGCAAACTGCTTCCCTTGGATGCCGCCAAGGAGGCCTTCGCGACCAACCGTCCGAACTCGGGCGACTGGCCCAACAACGTCATCGACTCCTTCGAGACTTGGACGGAGACCAGCCCGACCAAGGCCGATTCCGACGGGGACGCACTCTCCGATGGCTTCGGCGAGGACAAGAATTTCAACGGCACCGTCGATGGCGACAGCAACAACAACCGCATCTACGACGCCGGCGAACAATGGACCGAGACCGATCCGCTCAATGACGACACCGACGGCGATGGTTTGCCGGACGGTTGGGAGGCGCAATACGGCCTTGATCCTCTCGACAATGGCACGACCAGCATGCGCACCGGGGGCGCGGGCAACATCGACAACGGCGCCGACGGTGATCCGGACGGCGACGGCATCGACAATGCCACCGAACTGGCCAACGGCACGCATCCCACCCAAGAGGACGTTGTCGGCGGCGGGGAAGGCGAGGGCACCATCCTTATCGGCTCCTTCACCCAGTGGAATCACCAGGACCTCCTGGTCCTCGATGAATACAACGAGGGCAACAGCAACGGCGGCGCGGACGTCTACCGTTCCTGGAACGACACCGACAACTCCCGCGACATCGTGGCCTTCTCCTTCCGCGACGGCGGTGACGTCGAAGCAGGCGGCGACGGCCGGGTCTACTTCCGCATCGACTTCCTCGACCTCGGGGAATCCCAGTGGGAGGGCGAGGTGGATGCCTATGTGGTCATCGACACCGGCAATCCTTCGGCCGGCGAAGCGGCCATGCCCAACGAAATCGAAATCGCCACCGACATGAAGTGGGAGGTGGTTGTCGCGGCCTACGCGCAGAACTTCGGCTCCATCTTCGTCGACCGCAATCCGGGGCTCAATACCACGACCAAGTTCCAAAATCCCGTCACCGAAGGCGGCGTCGAGGCCCGCGGCTTCGGCGGCCAAAACGAAGCTGCCTGGTCGTCCACCTACGATGCGGTGGAAATCGCCGTCGAGCGCAGCCAGCTCACCGACGCCGGCTGGCTGGGCGATCCCGAGACACTCAACTTCCAAGTCTTCACCACCAAGCCGAACACCCAGTCCGGCGGCTCCGGCGACATCGCCGGGCGCAATGATATCCGCGACACCATCTACGACGACTACCTCGCATCCGATTGGTGGCGCGACCAAGACAACATCATCCTCAACGGCAAGCTGAGCGGCTATTTCGGCCGCAGCGGGTCCAACGACCGCAACAAGAACGCCAAGGTGGTGCTTGTGGCCCACGGCAACCAGGCCATCCAGCCGGCCACCGTCACCCAGGACCTCATTTACAACAACGACGGCGGCACGCCAGTCGGCTACCACCGCCTCATCCAGAGCCACGAGGAACACAACGTCCCGCTCACCCTCCACCTCACCCCGACGCTCGCCTCCGCGCTGCAATGGGCGGTCAATCCCGCGCCCGGCGACTGGCCCAACAACGACGGCCCGGGTCTCAACCAGCGCATTGCCGGCCTCGTCGACAACGGGAAGATCGACCTCATCGGTTCGACCTTCGCCGACCACGTGCCCAAATACTTCCAATCGGAGTTCAATCTGGCCAACAAGCAGCTGGCCGACGAGTTCCTCACCGGCATCTACGGGTCCGTATCTTCCAATATCTTCTGGGCGCCCGAGCGCGTGTTGGATGACACGTCGCTCACCATCATCAAGAATATGGGCTACAGCTACGTCTTTGCCGACCAGATGCGCCACTTGCTCAAGTGGTTCGGACGCGCCGCCGCTCTCGGCACCGCGGGATACCGCATCAACGAGGTCAATGGTGTGAAGATTTTCCCGATCAACGACGTCACCAGCGAATACCTCAACCAAATCCGCGACGGGGGATCGGCGATGCCCGTGCGCCAACTCCTCTCGCGCCGTGCCCGGAGCGCTGTGCAGGATCAAGCCGTGGTCCTGTGGACCGATCTGGGCGAGTTTTCCAGCGCGGCGAAGGCCGACAGTTACGACGCCAACGTCCGCTGGCTCGGGAGCCGTCCGTGGATCCGCGTGGTCACCGCCCAGCAGATCGCCGACAACCAGATCGATTACGTCGGGCTGGATGGCAACAACTACACGACCTGGAGCACCGAGCAGCGCGGCACCGGGCAACTCCTCGAACAGACGGCCAAGGACTGGGTCGATTGGGCCACGCGGGAAAACTACGACAACTGGTTCGACAAGCTGAGCGGCCAGACCTTCGGCAGCGACATCGCCTTCGGCCGCGTCGGCGACACGGGCCATGCCGATGCCGCGTGGGATGCCGTCAGCTCGGTCAGCGCCGCCAACCTGCAGAAAGTAGCCCGCGCCGTCATCGGAGGTGCCATGTTCCAGACCGCCTTCCATTTCCCGGCTGCCGAGACCGACCTGCGCAAGTTCAGCACCGGCGATTACATTTACCCGGCGGACGACAATGAAAGCCTCGCCGACTTCGCCCGCAACACGCAGGGCCAGACGCGCTTCGCCAAGGTCTACGAGAGAGTGCAGCAGTGGAATTCGGAGGCGACCAACACCACGCTGGGCGCCGAGGACGTAGATGTCGACCTCGACGGGAATGTGGAATATCTCCTCTTCAACAGCAAAGTCTTCGCCGTCTTCGAAGCCAAGGGCGGACGCATGACCGCCGCGTGGATGCGCGACGCCACCGGCAAGATCCGGCAGGTCGCGGGCAACTTTGCCTCCTA
>Ga0129348_1000532_pt1 | contig 13667 bp, 10 predicted proteins | sample CPBDNA_4_FD_94424 | JGI IMG/M metagenome (GOLD analysis project Ga0129348, IMG submission 94424) | Freshwater to marine salinity gradient microbial communities from Chesapeake Bay, USA - CPBay_Sum_27_0.8_DNA | ecosystem: Environmental > Aquatic > Marine > Coastal | place: USA: Chesapeake Bay...
CCCGCGGACTTTGCCGCCAGTGCGTTTGTGGAGGCGGCCATGGAGGCGACCGCCGATAGTGGGCCGCCTGGCCGTCGCATCCGACCGGTGGACCTCCCGCGGCGGAGAGTCCGGGCGGAGTATCTGATCATCCCCGTAATCCTGCTGGCGGTCTATCTGACCGCGATCGTCGTTTTTCAACAGACGATGCAACTGGGCTGGATCGACGCGGCCTACTTCACGACCTCGGTCGTGACCACGGTGGGCTTCGGTGACTTCAATCTGCAGGATGCCCCGGCGAGCGTGAAACTCTTCGGCATCCTGTTGATGTTCAGTGGCATCGTGCTGGTCGCCATCATTGCGTCGCTGCTGACGAACTTCATCGTCTCGGGAACCGCGATGCAGCTGCGGAATGAGTTTCTTGCCCGTGGGTTGCGTGGTCACGTGGTCGTCTGTGGTCTTGGGCAGGTGGGCGTGGCAGTCGCCCGTGACTTGCAGCGACGGGGTATCCCGGTGGTGGCCGTCGATCCGGCAGCCTGCGATGACCAGCACCGTGAACTCCACCTCCGCTGTCCGCTGATCAGCAGCGACGCCACCCGGCCCGTGGCGTTAGTGCGAGCGGGGATCGACCGGGCACGGGCACTCGTGGCCTGCACCTCAAACGACGCCCTGAATCTCGAGATCGGGCTGATGGCCCAAGACACGGTGGAGCGACGGCGAGCCGACCGGCCACTCCGACTGGTGCTGCGATGCTTTGATCCCGAGCTCGCACGCCGGATCCACGCGGTCTCCGACGACTACATCCTGCTCTCCGAAGCCCAGATCACGGCCCCCTTGTTTGTGCAGCGTGCGATCGAAAACGCCATCGAGCCGGAGGAACTTTCACCGGCCGACGAAGACGCTGCCGCTGGCAACTAGAGTCTGCTCGTGCCGCCTGGGCCGCGTTTGAAGGCCAAGCGGGCACGCTGGTGCGACGCTCGCCGGCTGTTAGGTGTGGGAGTAGCTGCGGCGTGGGGAGGCATCGGATGCCGGCGGGTGAGCCTTGAGATGGTCGACGGCTGTCCGAATATCACGCAGCAGCAGGTCGGCCATCTCGCGGTTGAAGTCTCTCCGCACCAGGATTCGCTGGAATGCCTGGTCTGCCAGTTCGCCGGTGAATGGATAGGCAGGCACCTGCCAGCCCCGCATTCGCAGCCGATCCGCAAGGTCATACAGCGTGAACCCGGGAGCTGCCCCGTCCGCGAGCGTCCAGACCACCGCAGGGATGCCCTTCTCGGCGGCGCCGTCGTGGAGGATACGGAAGCAGTCGTATCCTGCGAGTTCCTCCGCACAGACTCTGGCAACCGCATGGGCCTGTCCATGAATGGCAGCGTAGCCCTCGCGTCCCAGCCGAACAAAGTCGTAGTACTGCGCGATCACCTGGCCCGCTGGTCGCGAGAAGTTGATCTGGAAGGTGGGCATGTCGCCACCCAGGTAGCTGACATGAAACACGAGATCGTCCGGCAGGTCGGTCGGTTCACGCCACATCACCCAGCCAACGCCCAGTGGGGCCAGCCCAAACTTATGGCCAGAGGCATTGATGCTTTTCACACGGGGCAGACGGAAGTCCCAGGCGGCGGCGTCTGGCGCCGTGAAGGGAGCGAGGAAGCCGCCACTGGCTGCATCCACATGAATCGGAATGTCGACGCCGGTTTTCGCATGATGCTCATCGAGGGCCGCGGCAATCCCGGCAACATCTTCGTAGAGCCCGTGGTAGGTGACGCCCATCGTGGGCACCACGAAGATCGTGTTCTCGTCGACGCGTTCGAGAACGTCCGCGGGATCGAGGCAGAGCCGACCTGCCCTCATGCCCACCTCGCGGAGTTCGATGTCCCAGTAACGTGCGAACTTGTGCCAGCAGATCTGTACGGCACCGCAGACCATATTGGGGCGGTCGGTGGGCTTCCCTGCAGCCTTCTGCTTCTCTCGCCAGCGCCACTTCGCAGCCATCCCGCCGAGCATGGCCGCTTCACTTGAGCCGACTGTGGAGCAGCCCATCGCCTCGCCGGGAGCATGCCAGAGATCGGCGAGCATCCGCACGCAGCGGCTTTCGATCTCAGCAGTCTGGGGATACTCGTCCTTGTCGATCAGGTTCTTGTCGATGGCGAGATCCATCAGCTGGTGCACCTCGGGGGCTTCCCAGGTTTGGCAGAAGGTGGCCAGGTTCTGCTTCGAGTTGCCGTCGAGCAACAGTTCTTCAGCGATAGCCTGATGAATCGCATGCGGCTGCCCACCGCTGACGGGAAAGTGATCCCGCGGCAGTTCTTCGGTGAGGAGAAACTCCGGCGGAGATGCCAGAGAGGCGGCTGGTGTCTGAGCGGAGGGCTTGCTGGCGGGGCGGGTGGTGGAGCGGTGGAGTGGCAAGGGGAGACCTCCGCGAGCGGTGTGCGAGTGGTGCTGAGCCAGTGCCGGCCGCAGCTGAGACTGATTGTGCGGACTTTGCCGCTGATGGACAGGTGGTTTTTCGGTCTGTGACGAGTGCAGCGGAGATCGCTGCCGAGAGAGGCGGCCAATCGCAGCAGCAGCCGATGAGCGAAGGTAGGGTGGAACATTGAAGCGGTCTGGTGTGTCGTGGTCTGCCGCCTGAGAAAGGAATGCGAAGATGTTCGTCTCAACGAAGGCCTCGTGCCTGCGTGTCGTGGTGGTGCTGGTGCTGACGGGAGGGCTCACGATGACGCCCGCCAACGCGGCTGGATTTGGCACTGGGAACTGGGGGGGCAGCAGCATCGGTGTTGGCCCCAACACCTTCTACAACAACGGTCTGACCTCTCGACGGATCGGTGGGCATGAGTTCTTCAACAACGGCGTCGTGGGGATGACCTACGGCAACGTCACGCTCTACAGCAACGGCCTGGCCTCGCGTTCTGGTCATCAGCATGAGGACCGTGGGCCCAACCGCTACTTCAGCAATCTATCGGTTGGTGTACCGGTGCGTTCGGGCGCCGGCTCTCGGGCAACGGTCTATGGTGGTGGACAGCCCTATCCACTCGGTCCGGGCCCCAATCCATTCAGCTCTGGAGTGGGCGGGATTCCGGCTACTGGCAGCACCCCCTGGTCGACAACACCCTGGTCGCAGAAGCCGTGGTGAGTCGGCGTTTCCTGTCCTGACCATTAAGGCCTGCGATGCCTTCGGCTTTCCATGCACCACCGGTCTGTGTCTGGCTCAAACGGGATCTTCGCATCGCTGATCACGAGCCGCTGGGGGAGGCGGTCCTGAAGGCTCGTGGTGCTGGTGTGCTGGCGGTCTTTCTCTACGAGCCCGAACTGCTCGACCAGCCGGAGTGGAGTTCGGCTCACACGGCCTTCCAGGCCGAATGTCTGCGAACACTTGAACCGCAGCTGGCTCGGTGTGGCGTTCGGCTGGTGACCCGCCGTGGCGAGGCGGTGGCGGCGCTTGAGCAGCTGCGTCAGGAAACAGGGTTTCAGCAGCTCTTCGCTCACGAGGAAACAGGGACCGCCGTCACCTACCAGAGAGATCGACGGGTGCGGGCCTGGGCGCGGGCATGCGGCGTGGTCTTTCGGGAACGGTCGCAGACCGGAGTCGTGCGTCGGCTGCGAGAACGCAACGGCTGGAACCGACGCTGGGAAGAACGCATGGAAGCGGCGATGCCCTCGCCCTTGCCAACGCGTCCACAGCCGCCATCGCTGGCAGTCGTGCCGAGCTGTGGCGTGCTTGGGCCCGCTGACCTTGGGCAGCCGCCTGATCGCACAGCTCGTCAGCCGGGAGGCTCGACGGCCGCGATGGAGACACTCGACAGTTTTCTCACGCAGCGGGGCAGGGCCTACTCAGGCGGCATCAGCAGTCCGGTCTCTGCAGTGACAGCCTGCTCTCGCCTCAGTCCACACCTAGCCTTTGGCAGCCTGTCGCTGCGGCAGGTGTGGCAGGCTGCTGAGGGCCGGCGTCTGGAAGCTGTGGCCGCAGGAAGGGCGGGAACCACTCCACGAGAGCGTGCAGCTGCTCGTGGCTGGCAGCGGAGCCTGCGCGGCTTTCAGTCGAGGCTACATTGGCACTGTCACTTCATGCAGAAGCTTGAAGATGAGCCCGCGATTGAGTTTGACTGCATGCAACGGGCGGCCGAAGGACTCCGTGAAACGATCTCGCACGAGCATCTGTCGGCCTGGCAGCAAGGACAGACCGGCTACCCGCTCGTCGATGCCTGTATGCGGAGTCTGGCCGAAACAGGCTGGCTGACGTTTCGGATGCGGGCCCTGGTGGTCTCATTTGCCAGCTACTCGCTGTGGCTGCCGTGGCGGCCGACAGGCCTTCACCTGGCTCGTCAGTTTCTCGACTTTGAGCCAGGTATTCACTGGTCGCAGATGCAGATGCAAAGCGGGACGACCGGCATCAACACGCTGCGAATCTACAACCCGACGAAGCAGGCGATGGAGCAAGACCCGCACGGTGTGTTCATCCGACGCTGGGTGCCAGAACTTGAGGGGGTGCCGCTCGCCTATCTCCATCAGCCGTGGACGATGCCTCATGATCTCCAGATTCGGAGCGGGTGCGAGATGGGCCGCAGCTATCCATTGCCGGTGATTGATCATGCCGTGGCGGTGCGGGCTGCCAAGGCAACATTTGCGAAGCTGCGGCGTGATCCAGTTGCGGTGGCCGAGGCTCGTGACGTGGCCTGGCGGCATGGAAGTCGGCGAGATCGCCGCGGGGCCATGCAGCAAGATCCCGTGAGACGAGCAGGGCTTCGCGCGAAGAAGGCCACTCCCCCAGATCCGCAGCAGCGGCTGCCCTTTGCCGACATGGATGAGCCGTGAGCGGCAGTGCGTGGAGACTGCCTCAGCGGTGTCTGACGGGTAGATGCGGCAGAGCGGCTGCCGGCGGCTGGTTCAGGAAAGTGCCCCTGAGGGCCTGCGTCTGCCGGGGCTCGGCGATACATTAGCGTGGTCGTCGCGTACGCAAGCCCATTGATCTGTTTGTCTCATTGCTGTGCTGCTGTGCCTGTGTCCTCCGTCCCCACTGCTTTTCGTGATCTCTCAGGACACCTTGTGTTCTTGGGCACAGGGACAAGTGTGGGGGTGCCGATGGTGGGCTGCAGCTGCTCGACCTGTCGCAGCACCGACCCACGCGACAGTCGGACACGCACAAGTGTCGCCCTTGGCCTGCCCGGCGGCACGGTGTTGATTGACACCACACCAGACCTGCGAGAGCAGCTGCTGCGGGAGCGGATCGGCAGCATCGACGCTGTGCTCTACACCCACGACCACGTCGATCATGTGTATGGCATGGATGACCTCCGGCCGATCTGCTTTCATCGTGGCGGATCAGTGCCGGTCTACTGTGAGGAACGGGTCGAGCAGCGGATTCTGCGAGCCTTCGACTACGCCTTCGTGCCTCCAGCGTCACCGGGAGGCGGGCTTCCGAAGGTGACCTTCAGCCGGATCGCGACCGCCCCTTTTGAGCTGCTGGGCAGCAAGGTGATGCCTCTGCGGCTGCAGCATGGCAGCTTCGAAGTACTCGGCTTTCGCTTTGGGGACCTGGCCTACTGCACCGACACCAACATGATCCCCGACGAGACCTGGCCACGGCTTGAAGGCCTCGATGTGCTGATCCTCGATTGCCTGCGGGCCAGCCGCCACCCGACCCACTTCTCACTCGACGAGGCTCTCGCTGTGGCTCGCCGTGTGAACGCTCGTCGCACCTTGCTGGTGCACATGTCGCATGACATCTGTCATGCCGACGTGGCGAGCACCCTGCCGGCGGGTGTGGAGCTTGCCTATGATGGGCTTATGGTCCCTCTGGCCAAGTGACCTGGGTGACCCTGGAGACACGCCGGCTTGGTGCTCATCTGGCTGGTACACTCCATCAAAGGACGCGTGTCTGCTCACAGCAGATGGGTGTTGGGTTCACGGCGTTTTCACGGGAGGTTGCACCGATGGTGACGAGAAGGGCGTTCTTGCCAGCAGTCTGTTGTTTTGTGTTGCTCTCGGTAGCTGCCATGCCCGAGGCCGTGTGGGCGCAGCGTGATGCAGGTGCCAAAGCCCGCGGCGACTTCACGTTCTATGCCCGTAGCGGTGGCTCGCACATCAATGCGGCTCATGCCCATGCCAGCCACTACCACCAGTATCTGAGCCAGTCACAAACGGCATCGCCGCGAATCGTGCGGATGTCAGGGAGTGCGATCAACCATCACATCGACCTGACACAGCAGCATCTCGAAGGGATGCGGGACCATTTCACAGAAACCGGTGACAAGAAGTCGCTCGCGGCTGTTGACACGATTGAGCAGCATCTCGCCGATGCCAAACACCATCACGCGACTGCCGAGAGCAAGGCCCGTGTCTCGCCGGAGGACATTGAGTCGATGCGAGAGAGTGTTGACCAGCTGCGAGTGTCGCTCGACAAGGCGATCACAGCCTATGGTGACCTGCTGTCTAAGCACGGCCTCGCGGAAGAGACCGTGCCGGCGAAGAAGTCGAAAAAGGTCAGGCGGCGAGCTGCCGACGAGTAGGCTACGAGCGGATCCGCAGAGCGTTGCCAATCACCGATAGGCTGCTGGCGGTCATTGCAGCTGCGGCGAGCATCGGGCTCATCAGCATGCCGGTGAGGGGATAGAACAGGCCTGCAGCGACAGGAATCGCCAGCATGTTGTAGACCAGCGAGAGCGCTAGGTTTTGCCGCACGTTTCGCATGATCTGACGGGCGAGATCGATCGCCTCTGGAAGCCGGCTGAGGCCCCCAGAGAGAAGAGTGATGTCCGCGGTTTCCAGGGCCACGTCGGCTGCCGATCCGACCGCGAGTCCAACATCGGCAGCGGCAAGGGCAGGGGCGTCGTTGATGCCATCACCAACGAAGGCGATGCTCCGGCCGGACTGGTGGCGTTGATGAATGGCGTGCAGCTTGTCTGAAGGAGAGCAGCTGCCGGTCGCGTCGTCGATTCCTACCCGCCCAGCGAGATGACGGACGGCTGCGGTGGCATCTCCTGAAAGCAGGGCAGGGTGGAGGCCGCGGCTCTTGACGGCACTCACAACCTGCTCGGCTTCGGGCCGTGGAGCGTCTTCGATCGCAAACCAGCCTGCTGCGACACGATCCACGGCGGCATATACCAGGGTGGCTCCACGGCGGAGGGCAGCCTCGGCTTCTGGCGGATCGCTCCATGCCGAAGTTCGTTCCTCAACAAACGTGCGGTTGCCCACGTCGACATGGTGGCCGTCAACGGTACCCGTGACACCCTGACCGACCACCGCATGCACGCCTGTGGCAGCTGGCCAGACGATCCCTCGTTCGCTGGCGGCAGCCGTCAAGGCAGCTGCCAAGGCATGCTCGCTGGCAGCCTCAACTGCAGCGACATGGTGCAGCAGGTCGTCGCTCGTCAGCAGAGATCCGGGCAAGGCGCCGCTGTCGGCAAGCTGCGGCTGTCCACATGTCAGGGTGCCGGTCTTGTCGAAGAGCATGGTGTCGGCCATCGCGAGTGCCTGCATGGCGGCAGACGATCTGGCAAGGATGCCTGAGCGGGCACCACGGCCGATGCCAACAGTCATCGAGAGCGGGGTCGCCAAGCCGAGTCCGCATGGGCAGGCAATCACCAACACACTCACGGCAGAGATAATGCCCATGGAGAGGCCTTGTTCGCCACCGAAGATCAGCCAGGTGACGAGGGTCAGGATTGCCGTGGCCACCACGACAGGCACCACCTTGGCGGAGATGCTGTCGGCCAGCTGCTCAATCGGAGCGCGGGCGGCGTGGGCTTCGCGGACCAGTCGCGTGATTCTGGCGACGAGAGAGCTAACGCTGGCGACCTCGGCTCGCATCACGAGCGCCCCTGCACCGTTTAATGAGCCCCCCAGCACCCGGTCACCGATCTGCTTGGAGACAGGGAGCGGTTCGCCAGTCAGCAGTGATTCGTCACACTCACTGCCCCCCTCGATGATCGTGCCATCGACAGGGATCCGACCACCCGGCCGGATACGCAGCAGATCGTTGGGGCCAACGGCGGCCAGCGGCACGGTTTCGCTGCGGGACGTGTCCTGGGGATCGAGGCGTTCAGCCTCGGGAGGGGAGAGATCCAGCAGGCTGCGAATGGCAGCAGTGGTGCCGCGACGGGCACGACTCTCCAGCAGCTGTCCGGCGAGCACGAGTACGACAATCATCGCCGCGGACTCAAAGAACCGTCCCACGCTACCTGAATGCCCCACGCTACCTGAATGGCTGCGGAAGGCGTCGGGGAAGAGCTGCGGTGCTGCGATCGCGACGACGCTATACCCCCAGGCGGTCAGCACCCCGAGGGTGATCAGTGAAAACATCGTCGGTCGACCGCGACGAAACGCAGCCAACCCTCCCGTGAGAATCGGCCACCCACCGTAGAAGATCACCCAACTGGTGAGAAGAAGCTCGATCCAGCCAGTCCAGGCCGACTGCTCGAGAGAGGCGATCCATGGGAGCTGCTCATCGAAAGAGAGCATGCCGACGAGCATCGGCAGCATGCTCACCACAAACACGATCCCCGCTGGCAGGAGCGTTCTGGAGAGACGCCGGCGGAAGTCATCCCCGCCATGGTCGTCAGCCTGTCCACCGACAGGCTCCAGAGGCATGCCACAGATGGGGCAGCTTCCAGGGGTGGGGCTAGTGACCTCTGGATGCATTGGACAGGTCCAGCCCAGCGAGCCCGCTTCATGCCGGGCGCAACATGGGGCAGGAGCAGCGTTCCCCGCTTCAGCACCGGGTGGCGAGGGGTCAGGCTGAAGGATTGGCAGTTCCATCGGTGCTCTCCGTTGCTGTTCGACAGCAGGCAGCGAGCCGTCCTAAGACAACGGCGGCGTCACCTGAGTCGATAGCCTTTTCGGCAAGTTCACGAGCCTCTGGCAAAGAGTCGGCTCGTCCGGCTGCCCAGAGGACGGCAGCAGCATTGAGGACCACGATCTCCCGCCTGGGGCCGCGGCCGCCAGCGAGCACTTCGCGGATCGCCTCCGCACTCTGTTCGGGCCCATCGACCACCAGTTCGACTTCATCGCTGGCTGGTCGCGTGGCGAGGCCGAAGTCTTCCGGAGTCCAGCGGTGTGACTCGACGCGACCGTTGTGGACATCCAGCACATCGGTGGGGCCGAACAGACTGATCTCATCGAGGCAGCGGTGTTCCTTACCGGCCACATTGCCGCTGACTACCAATGCACGTGGTACGCCGAGCATCGCCGCCGCCTCAGCGACGGGACGCTGTTTCGACGGACGTCCAACGCCGATCACCTGCACCGAGGCTGAGGCCGGATTGCACAAGGGGCCAATCAGATTGAAGACGGTGGGCCGGCCAACCTTCTTGCGGACTGGAGCAACCCGGGCCATTGCGGGATGGTGGCGGGGTGCGTGGCAGTAGCAGATGCCGGTTGCCTCGAGGCTTGCGGCGTTGTCTTCTGGGGAACGGTCGATGGTGATACCGAGGACTTCGAGCACATCGGCCGAGCCGGTGCGGCTGGTGACGGACCGGTTGCCATGCTTGGCCACGGGCTGCCCAGCTGCGGCGACCACCAACGCGGTGGCGGTGGAAATGTTGAACGAACCCGATCCGTCGCCTCCGGTGCCGCAGGTGTCGGCCAGCGGCGTGTCCCCGGATGGCGTCAGGGGTGTCATGTGAGCCCGCAGGGCGTCGGCAGCTCCGGCGATCTCGGCGGCAGCCTCTCCGCGGTCTGCGAGGGCTGTCAGCAGTGCTGCAAAGGCAGCCTGGGCGTCGTCATCGGCCACGAGGCCATCAAGCACACCCTCTACCAGCGACCGCATCATCTCGCGTGCGAGTGGCTTGCCTGCCTCAACGTCCTGGAGGGCTGACTGAATCTGTGTCGAAAATGCGGTCATGTCGTGTCCGGCTATACCGAGGATGAGAATGCCGCTTGATTCTAATCGCCCTGATTCCGACGATTGAACAAAAGGAGGCGTTGTGGCCGACTCCCGAGTGATCACGATCACGGCCGCAGTTCTAGGCGAGAGAGCAGGCCCGTGCCGAGGAAGGTAATTCTCGACGTCGATCCTGGCATCGATGATGCTGTGGCGCTGGCGATCGCGCTGTTTGACCCGCGGCTCGAGGTGCTCGCCGTGACCGCCACCGGGGGGAACGTCGAGCCCGCGCAGGCCACGATCAATGCCCGCACGATTGTCGGCCTGCTCGATCCTCCCCGCCTGCCGCGAATCGGCGTGGCGGCCACGGATGTGCCGCTACCGGAGCGTGGGGCGAGTGTGCACGGCGTGGATGGGCTCGGGGGTGCCGACCTGCCACAGGCTCGGCTGCACGGCGGGAATCCGTCTGAAAAGGTGATCCTGGAGACGGTCAAGGCCCATCCAGGCGAGGTCACCGTGCTGGCGCTCGGCCCCCTCACAAATCTTGCGAGACTGATTGCTCGTGAGCCTTCTTTTGCAGAGTTGGTGGGGGATGTGGTGATTTCTGGCGGGACGGCGTTTGGGCATGGCAGCACGACGCCGGTTTCCGACTTCAACTTTTTCGCAAATCCCACCGCCGCTCAGCAGGTGATCCGTGAGCCGCTGACGAAGACGCTCGTGCCGCTTGAGACCACGTCGCAAGTGGTGCTCGGCTTCGACCTGCTGGAGCAGATGCCCGACGAGTTTTCTCGGGCAGGCGCGATGCTGCACCGCATGCTGCCACATGCCTTCCGTGCCCACAGGCAGTTACTGGGCACCGAGGGGATCTGCCTGCATGACGTGGTGGCGCTGGTGTCTCTGCTCCACCCAGAGCTCTTCGAGCGGACGACCGTCGGGGCCGACGTGGAGACCAGTGGTGAACTGACCACGGGAATGCTTGTGGTCGACCGACGCCCGCGCAACCGCTGGAAGCGAAATGTCGACCTCCTGGTCGACGTCGAGGTGGGCGCGGTCCGAGACTGCATCCTCCGCGGACTCGCCAAGGCTGCTCAGGCGACCTGAAGCCGAGTCTCTGCTGGGGCTGCGTCTGTGGTCTGGGGCAGGCTCTGCTGAGCTACTCCTCGAAGGCCGCTCGCGTGCCCACGGGTACCTGAATTGTTTCTGAGCGACGTTCGCGAAACACCCGCAAGGCGACCGTGCGATTGGCTGGCGTGGTGCTCACCAGGCTGACCAGGTGGTCGTCGTCCTCGACGGGCAGGCCGTTGTATTCCAGGATCACATCGTCGATGCGGATGCCCGCATTCTCCGCAGGCCCGCCTTTGGTGACGCCTGAGACGCGAGCGCCCATCGGACGCACGAGGTCGAGCCGCGTAGCCGTTCGCTGCGAGAAGCGACGGTCAAGTGTGACGCCAAGATAGGCCCGCGACACAGTGCCGTGCTCGACGAGCTGGTTGGCCACAAACATCACCATAGAGACCGGAATCGCGAAGCCGATCCCCTCGCTACCTCCTGAGTTGCTGGCGATTGCGGTGTTGATGCCGACCACCTCGCCACGCATGTTGACCAGAGGGCCGCCGCTGTTACCAGGGTTGATGGCGGCGTCGGTCTGAATGAAGTCTTGGAAACGAACGCTGCCTTCACCAAGATCGAGATCGCGACGACCTTTCGCCGAAACAATGCCGAGCGTGACTGAGTGGGCCAGGCCAAACGGACTGCCGATGGCGAGCACGGTGTCACCGATCTGCAGCTGGCCCTCAGTGGCCACGCGGGCCGTCTGGAGGCGTTCTCCTGCAACTGCCATCACACCGATGTCGGTGGCGGGATCGGTCCAGACACGGGTTGGGCGGTATTCGCGTCCGTCATCCATGCGGATACGGATGTCATCGAGGCCGGCTCCATGAATCACATGGCGGTTTGTGAGCACGACGGTCTGGCCAGCAACGGTGGTGACCACGCCGGAGCCGGACTCATCCTCTGACGCTTCTCCGCTGGAATCGTTGGAACCAGGCTTTTTGGTGTCGATGTGGACCACCGTGGGTGTGACCAGAGCGGTCACCTTGCGGAGCAGGCGAGTCCGCCGTTCGAGTTCGTCCGCCTCAATCGCGATCTCAGCGTAGAGCCGATCCCGCTCAGAGTCGGTCAGGCCACGCCCTGAAAAAGGATCGATCAGCGGCTGCTCACCCTCGAGCACAATCGGCGAGAGGGGCTCCTGGCCGACTGCCTGCGGAGACAGAAAAGGGCCATTGAAGATCGCGAACGCTGCCACGCCGAAGAGGGTGGCAACTGCAGGGCGGCTGACAGCGTCAGCCCATAACGTCACTGAGAATGAGAGCATGGCGACAGGGCTCGGGCGGAATCTGCTCCATACGGAGCATACCCTACAGACCGAGCCCCGGTCGGACCGCATGCGGAGGAAAAACGGAAACCCAGAAAAGACGAAATCCCAGAGGAATCCGGAAATTCCGCCCGAAGCGAAAGGCACACCCTCGATCGGGTCGCCACGCCACTCACTTCAGGGACGCCTCATCAGGAGACATCGACCTCCTCCTCATCGGACGCCATCTCTGCTTCTTCTCGCAGGGAGGCGGCAGACATGCCCGTCCGCTCAATTTCTCGCTGGCATTCGATGCAGATGGTGGCGTAGGGCAGGGCATTGAGCCGCGTCATGGGGATCTTGCCCCCACACACTTCGCACAGCCCGTACTCCCCGTCCCGCATCCGCTCGAGCGCATGCTCAATCGAGCCGAGTTCGCGGCTTTCCACCTCTGCCAACTGGGAACTGATTTCGTCCTGGGCAGAGTCGAGAGCGGCGTCCATCACGTCGCCGGGCTCTCCGCTGCGAAGTTCTCTCAGCAGCGTCAAGTCGCCAGCCAGCGCGCTGCGGAGCGCGTCACGACGACGAACGAGAATCGCCTTCAGATTCAGAATCGCTTCTTTGCGTGCCATGGTAGTGTCCTCTGCGGTGTGCTTCGCTGTCCCCCTTGCCCGTGAAGTTTTTTTCTTTGCCATGGAGAAGAACCTCGGACAGGTGGCAATCAGATACTACGCAGCGGCCCCAAAAACAGTTCGCGCTCCGTCAGCGCGAATCCAGATTTTCCGATTGCATCGGCTACGACCGCCGAAAAATCGAGAAAAACTGCATCCGACAGTTGGGGGGGCTGCCCAGGCTTCCCAGCTTGCCTGAAAGTGGGCGGCCGGGCCTGGTCGCGTGAGCAATGGGAATGCGTGCCCTTTGCAGGGCTGCCCAACGAAGAGGTTCAGCGATCGCTGGCTTCCGAGGCGAAGCACCAAACGGTGCCGTCGTCGGTGGCCATCACCAGGCAGCCCTCGGCCACGGCTGGTGACGCGATGAAGCCGCTCCCGGCATCAAACTCCCAGAGGATTTCTCCATCGGCGGTCTGTAGCGCGGCAACGTTGCCAGCGGCGTCACCCACAATCGCCACTTCAACAGGCTCCGAGGAACCGGCGGTTGCTGGCAGCACGACGGGAGATCCGTCGATCCGGCCACGCATCCGTTGCCTCCAAGGCCGACTCCCATCCTCAAGGTGAAACGCCTCCACAACTCGGCTGCGTGAGCCGACGATGGCCAGCGGGCCAGCGTCGGACATGCCGATGGCGGCGCTGGAGCGATAGGCCTGTCCGCCAGCGGCAGGCCGCATCTGCCAACGGACATCGGGAGTGGTGACGTTGATCGCGTAGAAGGTGCCCCCTTCGCTGCCGAAGTAGACGTGATCTTCACAGGCCGCCGGTGTGGTGCCGGTCGGGCCATCGATCATCACCTCACCAAGCGTGGTGCCATCATCAGCGTTGATCACCTGAAGCTTGCCATCGCAGCCGG
>Ga0129348_1000542_pt1 | contig 13582 bp, 7 predicted proteins | sample CPBDNA_4_FD_94424 | JGI IMG/M metagenome (GOLD analysis project Ga0129348, IMG submission 94424) | Freshwater to marine salinity gradient microbial communities from Chesapeake Bay, USA - CPBay_Sum_27_0.8_DNA | ecosystem: Environmental > Aquatic > Marine > Coastal | place: USA: Chesapeake Bay...
AGATGCAGAAATACTTGTAGTCGTCACCTTATTAAGAAGATTTGATAAATCTTCATATGTAGTAGTTCCTGTTGAAATACTACCAGTTGTAAAACCAACATGGAATGTGTTTATAGCACCAGTAGTTCCTATTCCAGTTGCTGTTGGAATAAAATCAACCTTAAGAAGTGAATTTTCAATATGAGGATAATAAGATCCCAGACCAGCAGCAGGACCTCTTTCTGGGTTTGTGGTTAATCTTCCATATTCTGAAAAACTCACTCCTTCATTAGTTCCATCATGAGTAATATTAAGTTCAACACACTCAAACTCTCTATCACTTCCAATATCAGGATTGATATTAACCAATACTTTTAAACTAGTGATAGTGGAAGCAACAGAAACTATAGTTGCTGGTGTTGCTGCTTCTACTTGAACACTACTGCTACTAAGTTTTACTGCTTCCTCAAAATTTAGATCTCCGGTAGAAAGAACTTTGTCATTCAAACTAAATGCTGCAATAGCAACATCATAATCATTAATCTTAAATTTTGTTGGGAAGAATCTAAGTTGTGCCTTGTCTCCTACAATGGCAAAGTCAAATGATCCTAAAGTTGGTTCATCTTCACTAAACACTCCTAATGGATATGGAGTAACAAGTACGCCATATTCATTTATATAAGCAAGAAAACTATCATGAACGATATCTACTATGGAAAATTGTCTTTGTGCGGTAAATTTTTTATCTCTAACATAAGTAAAATATTTTTGGAATCTTGCCTGAGTAAAGTCAAATTCATTTGCTACACTAAATCTTGTAGCTCTTGGTTCGCTATTAAACTGACCACTAAGATCATCAATAGAAAGAACTCTATTTCCTATTGATTCAAAGAAATCCTCTAGAATGATACTAGAGAATGTGATTTCATCTGAAACATTTCTTGAGTTTATAACCAGATTGTTTTCAGATACAAGGTCAAATGCATAGTAACAATTTACACTAGCAACTCCCAGTAAATCAGTAACAATATCAACACCGCCAGTCCTCCCTGGTACATCAACCGACATGCTATTTGAGTTTATAGTTTCTAACTGATAGTCAGAAAACTTTTTAAATCCTAAAGTATGATTCAAAGAAGAAACTGGTTCATTCCAAGTTTCAAATGGAACTTCTGATTTCAATGAATATGAGAAGTTTTGATAATAGAAACTATCTTGCAATCTTTGAAGATTTAGATTCAATTCACCCGAATCATTTTGCCAACCCTGTATAACTTCAACTGTTGGATTGAGATTATAGTATTCTTCAGATGAAGTTACCGAAGATGCTATTCCCTGAACATCTGAGGATTGTCCAGTGATTTTTTCTCCAACTACAAACTCACTATTAGAAGAAACTCTTAAAATACTTGACTTAGGATTCCATTCATTGATAATACCAACAGCAGAATTTGAGGATACAGTTTCTCCTTTAAAGAACTGCTTTCTGGTAAGAATACTAGAGAAGGTTGGGAAATTCTTTTGAGCAATAATCCTTCCTGAAGAATTTGTTATATCAAAAGTGCCAGGGAATTCACCTGATTCTAAAACGCTAGAAAGACTATAAGTTATACTTCCAATTCCACCCAAGTTTTCATCAACATCAGTTATATCAAATAGTTTGTAGTTATAATTTTCAGAGTTGAATCCTTTTCCTGTTGTAGTTCCAATACCAACACTCAAACCTTCAACTAAAACCTTATCTCCAACAGCAAATGGGAAAGAATTTTCTGTGCTAAAACCAACTGCTAAGAATGCAGTCACATCTTTAGTTGATTCGTTATAACTAATCGTTGCACCAACTCCAGCACCAGTTTCTGTTGGAATGAATATAGGGTCTGCATTAGTAATTCCCTTTGTGTTCTTAAGTATTTCAACAGTTCTATCGCCAGGTGTTACTCTTAGATCTATATCAGATACTACCTCATTAGTTCCACCATCAATAACAACTAATTTTGGTGGGAAAGCAAATCCTCTTCCAAAAGAAGATATTCCAATGGATTTGAAAACAACAAGTGGTTCTATTTGTATGACTTGTGGATATAATGCAGATGGAGAAAGAGTTGGGTCAGATGGATAAGAATTTCCAAAGTCTTTTATTTTAGTTGAAAGAATTTTTCCTACAGATTTGCTTTGTGCTTCTAAAACGGCACCATTTCCACTAACACTTGTTATACTTGATATTTCTGGTAATATTCTGTAATTTATACCTGGATTAGTAACTTCAATACTTGAGATTGGTCCGGTAGTATGTGTACAATCGGTATCATAGTTTATTAAAGAACCAGAAGATGCATTGTAAATAGTTTCTTCTGGAGTTTCTTTCAGTGTATATGTAAAGGAAGTGGTAGATGGTGTGAGAATTCTGTGAGTTCCATTGTAAATACTATTTGTTATTTGAATCTGACTTGAATTTACAACCTCATCATCTATAAAAATTCCAGTTTTTTCATCGGGAACATCTACACTTATATTTGAATCTATTAGGTCAAGTTTATAATACAAGAACTCGGGAATATCTTCAGTTACTTTTAGAATAACTTTAGCACCAGATGAACCAACTGTTCCTTCTCTTGAAATCTCAAATAGTTTGCTATCTTCTGATTTTTCCCAAACTACTTTGAAATCTTTATCCCTATAAAAATTCAAAGCAAATCCTGGATATTTTGTGCCAGAAATTGTGAATGCCAATGATGGATCTGATAGATCAAATGTTACAGTAGAATTTTTATACAATCTTACTGGAGGATTGACTGGTGATATTGTGCCAGCAGATGCACTTGTTATTTCAACTATGGTCGGTTTTTCTTTAGTAGCATCAAAATAACTATTTGAAAGTTTGATCGTATCTCTATCAATTACCTTCGCATAATAAATCGTATCGCTGGATAATCCTACTGACGGTATAGTTGCTGTATGTATAACTTTATCGCCAGTCTTCAATTTGTGAGAATTTAGTGTGATAGCATTAGTAGATGTATTAACTCCTGCTGCAGAAAAATCAATAGGATCAACTACAACTCTTCTATTGTAATTGTCATATTTGAAAATAACTGTCTTTGTATTATTTGGATTTGCATTTACAAATACATTGTGTGGTTGACTTAATCCATGAGTTTCTGCAGTAGATACTGTTACTAAGTTTCTTTCTACATTTCCAGTCAATACTTCATAGTTTGTAGTGAAACTGTGTGTATCTCCAGCACCTACTGATCTGAAGAACAATGTGGTTGAAATAGTATTTGCAAGTCCAACAAAGGTTCCAGTTGTTCCAAGACCAACTCTAACAGTTGCGACTCCAATCAAATCATCATTAATTTTAGCAACAAATAAAGATTGCCCATCTGGTAATGTTGTTCCTACCCCAACATTCGTTTCATCTTGGACAATAATACCACTACCACCATTACCAGGAGAATAAGTTAACAAGTCTCCTGTTTGCAAATTGTGATCTTTAAGGTATAATGCTTTAGTTTGGATGAATATCTGAGTAGCACCTACACCAGGATTTGCAAATGTGATGGTAGTTCCAATCCCAACTCCAGCAGTAGTTCCCAGTCCAACTACATTTATTGGATTAAAGTAAATTTGCTGGTTCTCTCTGTATTGATAATCTGTCTTAAATCCACTATTAATTGATAATTTTCTGGGAACTTCATATATCAATTTTCCAATAGTGTGAGAAGTTCCTGTCGTTCCCTCAACCTCCCTAAGAACTCTTATTCTAGAGTTTAGTCGGTCTACATTTAGAACCTTAATTTTCTCAGTTCCAGTAATTAAGATATCATTCTCTCTAATCTTAGAACGAGACAGATTGCCTGATACTCTAAAGAAGGTGACAATACCAGTAACTGAAGGGTCATCAATAGATACTGCAGTTGTTCCTATTCCAGTAAACTTAAGAATATTTGAACTAATACCTACAGAATAAGAACCTTCTATTTTAGAAGAAGTTGTTGATAATCCGGATATATTCACTATATCAAGATTTTCAAAGTTATTTGGATTGTCAGAATATAAAATATATTCTCCCTTAGATTGTCCTGGATAGATTTCTAAATTTTCAATAGAACTAGTAGCAACACTTATACTATCAACACTTCTTCCTTTGACTCTTGCCACTCTACCAGCAGCACCTTCTCCTTTAGTGCCAATATTATTGAATACTAAAACATCTCCAACTTTATACCCAATACCCCCAGTGGAAATGCCAATTGAATTGACAACACCTTTTGCTGTTGCTGATATTGTAGACTTTTGATTTAATTTGTTTGGAATATCAATATATGGATAATTTATATCAAACTCTAATAAGTTATATGGTTTAGTGTTTCTTCTATACTCGTTCTTCAAAGATTCAAAGTTGTTCTGATTCGCAGATAACTTGAAGTTATACTCTTCAGGAACTGAATGATAATTTTGACCGATTATATATGGGAATGTTGGTTTTTTATAGTTTTTAAATACTCCAGAAGATTCTACAGAATCATCATCTATGGTCATAAAATATGCATAAGTTCCATTTGGATAATCTGGAGTTAAGCAGAATCTTCCATTGTTTTCATCAAGAATATCTTCCTCAGTTGATTTTACATGAGTATAATCTTCTACAAAAAATCCTTCTGGAAAATTACTTGTTGGAGGTCTGTTTGGTTTTATATCCAAGGAATATCCAGACTTCATTTGGGTGATTACCCCACCAGATTTATTTTTGAATCCATATGGACCATAAATTGGATTGCCATCATATGCAAATCCAAGTATTGGTGAGTGTTTAGTGGATGAAACCTCTAAATTATCAACTTTTTTTAAATCTGGTTCCCCATAACTTATTTCTCCAGTAGTTTTAATTGAAAATGTATTTTCTCTAAGTTTTCTTGGAGCATATACATGAGTATATTGTAGATGTAGTTGATCTCTTGATTCTATCAATACGCCATCATCCGCAGTAAAAAATGGAAGATGTTGATTAAATAGGTTGATTCTCCAAGTTTGAACATCTGCTTTAAATGCAGCTGCATTGATAGATGTCTCAGCAGTAATCACATCAACAATTGTGGAACCTTGAACATATCCACTACCAGGTTGTACAATAGTAACAGAGGTTATAGACCCATTTTCAATGATGGGAATCAATACAGCACCAAAACCATCTCCATTTACAATTAAATCTGGAGTTGAGAAATATCCAGATCCTGAACTTTGAACAATAACTTGTACAATTCTTCCATTATTAACTATTGGCAACAATAGAGCCTCTCTTCCAGTATCAAGAATGACCTGGGGGGAGTTGTCTAAATTTATGATATCGGAAGATCCATAACCAACACCTTGATTTTCTAAATGAACTGAAGTTACTTGACCTCTAAAGATTGGTTGTATTTCTGCTTTGAATGTTTCTTCGCCAATAGAAGAAATACCAACCTCCCCCAAGAGAGTCGCGCTTATTTCGGGATAATTGAAAATATGAGTTCCAACTCCAACAGAAGTGAAATCTACATATTGCTTTGTTCTATAGAAAAACTCTCTGTCAGAAGATAATCCTACAGCAGAAAGTTTGAATGAGTCTTTATCAACTCTTGTGACATAATATTCAGTATCTACAGACAATCCAGAAATAGGTGTTCCTGTGCAGGTGTACTTAATAAGTTCTCCAGATTTATAATCATGGTCATTGATGAATACTGAGTCACTTGCTGTACTAACTCCTACTAATGCCTGTGCTGTGCGCTTTTTATTTTCATAACCAACACCCCCATTGACAATATTGATAGAATCTAATACTGACTTTTTATTGACAGATTCTAAAAAGTGCTTTCCAGAACCATAATCAGTCAGATATACTGTATTGATTCCCAATATGGCATCATTTTGTGTTGGGTGAAGTTTAACTGTGACATTATCAATTACGGATAAGAAATACTCCGAATTTGTAACTATGCCAGCAACACCAGGTTGGTTGTTTGTCTTGTATATTACCTTCTCAACATTTCTAAACTTATGGTAAGTTGAAAAACCAATTGTAGATTCATCAGATGCTGTTCCTGTAGTTATTCCAGAATTACCTTCACCAGCAATAAACCCTACAGAGTGGTCAATTAATTTCATATTGACCTTGCCCAAGGCACCCTGACCATTACCACCAGTAATTTTTAGGGTTGGAGTTTTTAGATAATCAAATCCAGTATCTTTAATACGAATCTCTCTTAGTGAACCAGATATAGCAGGATAACCAGTAGCCCCTGTACCTACAGAATCACTAATAATAAGATTCGGTGGATTAATTACATCAATTCCTCCACCTGGAGACAAAACTCTAATATTTTCAATTTTTCCATATTTGACAAAATCTTTAGACTTATAATTTACAATTTCAACTCCATTGATAAGAATACCAGTAGATCCTGGTTCAGTTTCCTTTAATATTTCTGTGGATTTTGGTTTTGATATTTTTCTAAGTAAATTTTGAGATTCAAAGTTCTTTCCATTAAACTCAAATGGTTTTATTGAACTATTAGTTATCGTGACAGCAGAATCAACTGACACAAAGTTTGAATTTAGAATATCACTTCTACTTTTTGCAAACTTAACTGTAGATTGATTTACTCTTTTGACAAAATATAATCCATCAGCAAAAAGACCACCACCTCTTACTTCAGTGAGTATAGTATTACCAAAAATATCAGACGAAGATTGAGTAACAATTTCTGCTTCATAAGCAACTGCATCACCAGTGTAAAGTCCACACTCTCTACCCGGAGTAATTTCAAACTCTGTTCCAACAAATGTCCCACTAAACTTAATTTCTTTTGATGATACATTGACTGGTTGACCATTATAATAAGGTAATGATGAAGATGCAACTATATAACTTTCATCTTTTGTGCTCTTATATACGTTACTAACATCTGTAGAAAAATCTGCAATACTAGGAAAGGTTTCAGATAATCCTTTTCTAATAATTCTTTGTATCTTATGTGCTTCGTTTGTATTTAATTCACTACTTCCCTTTATCAAAAAAACATTTTCTGAGAAAACCTTTAGAATAATAACTTCTTCCTTTGCCCCATTTGGAAAGATTATGTGCGCTAAATCTCCAGGATAAAAATAATTCCTGACAGGTAAAGTCAACTCATATGTAAGGTCTGAAGAATCTATCAGTTTTATGTGAGAAACATTGTAAAGTGATGGTACATTATAAATCCAATTCTTTGTCTGTGGAGTGTGTTCGGAAAAACCAAGAGTTTTTATATTAATCTCAGTATCCTCAAGAAATCCTGTGGTGTTTTGAGGAATATCTAAAGATTCAGTAACAGAGTTGATTCTTACTCTGATTGTTTCATTTTGGTCTAAATTTGATCTACCATAAGCAAAGGTATTGATGCCAATAGTTGTTGCATCTAATATTGTTTTTTCTACGTTAGATGCGCCAAAAAATTGACTTAATGATTTGGATGTATATGAAATAATGCCTACAGACTCATCAGCATATTTTACATACAGCTCCCCTGTTGTGCCAAATCCAACAGTAGAATCTACATCAATAACAGTTGTGCCAGCAGCAACTTGTCCGATTACTTTTGTAGAAGACTCAACTTTGAATTCACCATATAATGTTCCATTAACACTAATATCCCTATTAAATCCGCCATCAAAAGCAAGTCTATAATATGTCTTTGCATAACCAACTTCAACTTTTTCAACAGAAGTTATGGGAGCATATGCTTTTTGAATATTGCTATCAAATTTGTATGCATCTTGAAAAAGACTATTATTTACTAAGTTTACTGGATCTCCTTCAATAGGTTCAACAATCAGTTCATTTACTATTCTGTAGCCAGCATTTGATGGGGTAAAGAGAAAATCCTTAGGAGTAACTAATTCAACTTCTTTATTGTAAAGTGCCTTGAATAATATTTCGTAGGATCTATTTGTACCCTTACTAATATAAAAATCTTTTGCTTGCTTTATGAATATATCTTGATTAAGTTCAGGTGCTAACTGCCTATCCGAAAATCCAGGAAGGAATTGATATTTTAATTTTCTTAAAAATTCTTTTAAGAACAAACAACTTAAATTGGTTATAATTGATTGATCTTTATGGTCATCAGCTGCTGATGATTCAAATACAACTTCTTCTTTATTAAGTTCACTTCTATATGAAGTAATACCAACAAACCCTCTTATACAACCAGTAAAAGAAAACTCAGTTTTTCCAGTATAAGTGATGATTTCGTCATCAATTTTTAAAAGTCCATAAGAATCTGGAAATCCAGAAGTTCCTGTAGGAGAGTTAGATGAATCAATATTGATAGTATCTTCAAAAAAGTCAATATCTCCAGATAATACAACTGATTCTGAAAGATTTGTATTATTGTCGAGTTTAATGTATCGATCAATATTTTCAATTAGGTCAATAGGTCCACCCTGATACTCTTGTCCAAGATAATATGATTTAAGAAAACTTTCTACAAGCGGAAAGTCTTCTCTTACATAATTTGGAAGTTGACTTGCAACGATAGTATTGAATTGAACTCTATTTTCTGACATGTTATGATTTTATCGTCTTAGTATGAGGTTGTGCCTAAATTTGATGCTCCTGCTGAAGAAACCACTGAGGTTCCTGCAGTTGTGGTTGTATTTGTTGCAGGGTTAACTGATGAACCCGTTGTATTAGTTAGTGTTGGTCCTCCAGAACGAACTAAGTTGCCATTTGCATAACTTGAAGATACAATATAACTTGATGCTGATGGATCAAGTCCTGATGAAATCTCATCAACGACAGTCTCGAAAACACTGTTACTAATATCTAGTTGCAAATAAAGATCCTGTAATCCGACTACATCATTTGAAGTGGGAGTTGCTTGAATCTCTAATGTTTGAATACCATCTTTGACTTTTGCAGCAGTAATAATGACAGGATTCAATGTAATGATTCCATTGATATAATCAATCCTTCCAACATTTCTCTTTACAACAGTTGGTGATTGTGAACCTATTGAGGGTAGAGTAAAGAAGAAGAGTGATCCAGTTGCCCTATTTGTATCAGGAACATCAGAAAGATAAACTGGTTGTTGAATACCAGAAATCAAAAAGGCAGAAGACTTAATATTATATCCAGTCAAACGTTTGATATAGATTTCATTACCAAAACCAATTTGATATTCTGCAAATTGATTGAGAAGAACTCTCAAGTCTCTTCTCATACTGATAGTAGTAATATTTGAGGTTACTGCATCATAACTATCATCAATAATCTTCAAGAATTTACTGTACTTCAGTCTTGCTCCATATCTATTCAATTCAGAGGATTCAGCATATTTTGTAACATTATTTACAACGACTGAAGATACTAAACTTGCTGATGGTGCAAGATTTGAGTTATAATATACTTTTGAGTTAACTTCAATATAAAGATATTTCAGGTCTAAAATCTCTGGAACAATTCCGGCAACTGCAAATTGCTTGAGTTTGAGTTTGATATTTTCCTTAATCAAATTTGGAAGAAAATCTCCAAATTTTGGTTTGATGCTGATAAAAACCTTTCCATATTGTGGTGGAATCAATTCTTCTCCACCAAATACAGAGATTGATTCTGTTTCTGGATATATCCTTGCAGGAATCAAAGTTTCATAATCATTTGCAGTTAATGCTCTATTTTGAGAAGCATAAATTCTTGGGGCATACTGCTTGATTGATTCAACACCTTCAATAGGTGCTCCACCACTCGCAGGAAGACCTGTAGACACTAAAGATATGCCAGTTGTTACATTATATTCTATTGCGTTTCTATTATAGATGAGTCTACCAGCAAATGAGAATGTTCCTACACCATTTGCTGAGTCTCCATTTGAAATTATGTAATCAACCGTGATAAAATTGTTATCATCAAGTTTATGTCCAAAAATACCATCACCAAAGATGATTTGATATCTTTCCTCATCAACTTCCTGAAGGAAATAAACCTTTGAATCTGATTTGACCTCAAAAAGACTATCTTGACGAGAGTATTTTACATTTCTACTTGATGATTGGTTTGGTCTTACTGCAACTGATAATAAATCAGTATCAACACCAATATTATCTAAAATAAACTTCTGATTTGGATTTCTTGAGTTTTCAGTAAAGTTTGCAGTTAGTAAGGTTCCCTCATAAACTGAAATATTTCTAAAATCAGCAATATCATCAATTACTGGAACTGTAATATCTTCAAGTATTGAGAAAACATATGATTGATTTCCAAATGCACCAGAAGATGTGACTACTGGTCCCTTCTTGAGTGTGATTGTAGATGGTTTTGGTGTGACATTACTCGTAAACACCTGAAATGATATAACTGCTCTTGCTGCTGTTCTTGACTTTGGTAAATATCCAATATTTCTTGCTAGTGATACAACATTCTCTCTTAATGTTGCACTATCAATGAAAACCTCATTTGCGACCATATTCGCATTGTATGAGGTAATATAGGTGTTGTATGCCAGAACATCAAGAATGGAGGATAAGTTAGATCCTTCAAAATCATAGTCAGTAAAACTAGAATTTTGTTTTAGATATTCTCTGAGAGTTGTTTTAACCTGAGCAAAGTCCAGGTTAGTGAAATTAGCTAGTGGCATTTTTACCTAGTTTGTTGCAAAACAAATTGTAATTCTTGTGGAGGAACATCTGCACCGATGATCTCATAAACGATCCTCACATCAAAAGAATTGTTGTCAAAATCTGGATTCAAATCAACAGATCTTAAATCAACTCTTGGTTCATAATTTCTGATAGATTGTCTTATCTCTGAACTTATAATATTTGCAGTAAATTCATCAATATTCTCAAAAAGTGACTCATTGATTCTAGATCCAAAGTCTTCATCAAAAAACTTCTCACCAGGAACCGTAAATACTATATTTTTAACTGAGCGAGCAATCGCCTGCTCATTTTTAAGTGCAATAAGGTCATCATTCAGAGGATTTCTCTGAAATGTCATGCTAATATCCTTAAAACCTTGACTTACCCTTTCTAGAGGCACAAAAATATGGCGATTATAACTTATTTATCACTGATTTTTTGATAAAATTAGTCATATAATGGCATTGGTTCACTTTGATTTTCAAAAATCTCCGTTTCTTCCAAAGAATCCCTCTTTTTTGGTGTCAAATCGTCATTTGAAATCTCACGAAGCATTTTTTGATGCTGATCATTGCCTAAATTGTCTAAAAAATCGTTATTTGGAGTCATTTTTCTAATTTGCGGGTGGATTTTCTTGATTTTTACGCTCTTTTGCAGTTTTCCAAAAATATTCATCCTCACGACCCATTCCAAGTCGTTCAAATCCATTCTCTACTTGATAATATTGTGTCGAAACCTTAAAATCAGGCATTTTTGGTTCGACCGGAGTCAAACTATTGTCAAAAATACGCATTCTATTGTTTGGATACAGTGCATACTGCCCATTATTCAACTCAATCAGGTTATGAGACTTATGTTCTGCAGGATTTTCACTTGTGGCATAATCAATTACATCAGGATCTTGATGATAATTATCTAAAGTACAAATATATGTACCTTTTTGAATTCCAAAGTCTCTTGTATACAGTTCATAATCCATACTACCAATAAATTGCTTCTGAACTGCAACAACGCCATAATCCATACAGTTCCAGAACTGTAAGTTAGGAAGGTCCAGATCGGGGTCTGGGACCTCCGGAGACGCGAGAAAAGCACTGATAGGTAGTTTATCATACATTGCAGCATATTCTGGTAAATATGTCTCAAAATAAAAAGTGCGCCCAGGTATCGACTTTGCCGATACCCAGACGCCTTTCACAAATTCACCATGACCACTTTGATGATCTGTAAGATATTCTTTTCTTACCCATACCTCAACTGATGGTAAGTTACATATAAGTGCAGTCATGAAATCAATAGTATACTACACCTATTTACCCTGACCTCTATACCGCTTTCTTTTCCCATTGCGAGAAGTCGCAGAAAGTAAAGTATTCTGTGATCTCCCTTGACGAGTCTTTTTTGGTTTCGCAGGAATATAATTCCCACTTTTCATCATTGCCATAACTTAATACCTCAAATAATACGAGTCTTCTCATGACCTACACGAATTCGTGGATCACACCAAATCTCAAATCCTTTCTCCTTTGCATCAAGACAGAATGAGACATCCTCACCACACATATCCTGAACATTCCCACTCTCGAAGATTTGCATCTTTGGTGCAAACCATGGATATTCAAGATTCTCAAATACTCCGTTCTTAATCAATACCCACCCAAATCCTGTATAGTCTACAGTAAATGGTGTTCGACGCTTCTGGATGGATTCGATCGTTTCGTGATTCATCACTCCACCATTCTTACGGAAATCATCCTCCTCTAACCAATGTGCAACAGATGTTGTGTGACCATCCTCAGTTGCATACCATCCAGCAACAACTTCCTTCTCTTCACCATCCTCTGCAATTGCCATGTCACATAATTGCCAAAACTTATTTGAATCAAATACAATATCACTATCAATCCATAACTGATAGTCATAATTCAACTTACCATCCCATGGAATCTGATTCGGTCCACGAAGTACATTTGCACCAAGACACTTACATCGTGCAAAGTTTACCATTGATGAATAATCTTGACTAATCTGAATACTCATACCATTCTGTACCATATCAAAGCACAGTTGTACAAAGTTCTTCAGAAATGTATACGAACATCCTCGACCAGGAAGACAAAATACAATTGTCTTTCCTCTCATTCGCTCTTTAATTGCTGCAATATCCCAATCCTCTTTTTTCTTTGGTTTGGGTGCATTTGCCTTAACAGTAAATCCTTTTGCCATAAGTCTTTTAAACTTCAGTTCAATTCTAACAGATGTCAACTCAATCGTCAACGGGGCGTTTCGCAGTTATGCTCAACTAAATCTATGTATTCCTATTGTGAGGTCTCTCCATTCACTGCTCGTATACTCTCACACTCCTCATATGATAAATCCTCAAGTTGATAATCAGTCCTCATTAAACCAATCATCCCCTTGAGGGCATTCCATTTGTTATTAAATTCACTCTCATCTAAGTTATTATATAAACATTCATCTTTTGCATATATGTGATAAACCTTTTCCATAGTTTTTTTCTGGGGGAAAATTTTTTTCTACTCTTGAAATCAACCTTCGAATTATATATCAAGGTCGATCTGTCACCTCTGTAGGTTAGGGTAGTTAGGGGTTTTTATATACGCAACGCCGCGCCGCGATATAAACAACCCCCCATAAAACACTGTTCTTCACTGATGCTTTCCTATATGATATCATAGAGGGTGACTGATGTCAACCCTCTGTGTGTAATGTATCAAATAGCAGCAGATTCCCAAGTATCATAGAAGTCATTCCATGCTGCTTCATTATCAACAAAGGAATCAATGTCCAGTTGCTCACATACAAAGTCGTATGCCATATCTACATCGGCATTTGTGTCATTAACGAAGGACAACATCTGTCCCATAACATAATCCCAGGACTGTTGCATTTCGGGAGAGATTGTGAAGATTGGAGTTGCCAT
>Ga0129348_1000544_pt1 | contig 13564 bp, 11 predicted proteins | sample CPBDNA_4_FD_94424 | JGI IMG/M metagenome (GOLD analysis project Ga0129348, IMG submission 94424) | Freshwater to marine salinity gradient microbial communities from Chesapeake Bay, USA - CPBay_Sum_27_0.8_DNA | ecosystem: Environmental > Aquatic > Marine > Coastal | place: USA: Chesapeake Bay...
CGCTAAAAATAACAGCACCCATACGTCCGTATACCAGCGCAAGTTCTCTCCACCACGCTTCATCTTTTGCTCCTCCGTTTGTATTCATGCTTAACCACATGTTAGAATTATGTTCTCTAAAGTACTTAAATATTTCAAGTGTATCTTTAGCAATAATAGGATCACCCAAGTTACCACACATATACATTGTGTTCAATTGTTTTATAAAGGAAGCAGGAAACATCTCTACGCAGTCTTTATAGTACAATTCGTCTAGATTAATATGCGGATTAATTCCTTCACCATTCATGTTACGATCACACATAGGACATGCCGCCTGGCAGTTTTGTGTAACTTCTAAATGAATAGTTTTTATATCTTCAAGTTTATACATCTAATACCAACTTTATATCTTTACCAGGTCCTGTACGACTGGGCAAATCACCATATTTGTCTATATACCATTGTATAACAACTTTGTACCAATTGTGACTATTATGATGTGCTTCTTTGTTAAACTGATAAATGTTATTGTTCGTAGCCTCCATAGTACTTAAGGCTCTTGCACTTTCAGTTTGCAATTCTCGAACAGTTAGATTATCTAATTCCAATTCTCATATACCTCGTATATTTTTCTAATGGTAGTTCTCCTGTAAACAATACTTTACTTAAAGGAGCCATTTCTGCAAAATGTAGACTATCTTTTACACAATTGACATGTTCATCAATAGCAACATAATCATTGCTCTGTAAACATATAAGTTTACCTGTAGGTATTTTAGCATACCATTCTGAAAAGTTTTCTATATGTTCGCAACTTGTGTTTATAATAGAATTAGCACTGTCTTTGCATATTTCTACATCTCCATTGCTTTTTATAGTTTCATATTCAAATTCATCATAAGAAATTTTGTGTATATCAAGTGTTTGTGCTTTGAATCTCCATCCGTCAACTAACAGGTCTTTGTTGAATATTTCAGCAATTTTCCAAACACTAGGATCTAAATCAAAACTACGAACTTTGTTAAACTGTATGTTATGCTCCTGTAACAAAGGTATTATTGTAGCATACCAACCTGCACACACAAATATATTTCCAAGTTCTAAATTTAGATTTTTTAATTCTTTTACTAACCAAAGTTTGCTTTTTAATTGTCCTCTGCTGACACAATCTTTATCAAAACTTATATCTTGTGAATATAATTTTTTCAAAGGTTGAACTAGTTTACTTTTAGTATATTTTTCTAATATACGCCACAAACTATGACTATCATCATTTAACAATTTAAATTCATCTGACAACTCTGGCATCAATCTACCTAGACTGTACAAATTTTTTTCAAGCACTGCTTTGCGTAGATCTTCATTGTCGGTTAATTTAAATACACTTGATATATCTTTATCATTGTAAAATCTTCTGATGTTTTCAATATCATTACCATACAGTAATTCAAATCTATCTAATAAATCTGTAATATCATTTATTTTTAGATCTACAGTTTCTATACTTTTTATTCCATAGGTGCTATTGTATTTTGCTTGTAACCAGTCAAAGTCATTAATTAAATTTAATTCTTCTATTTTGCCTTTGTTTTCTTTGCCGTATTTTCTTCCAGCTCTGGCACCGTCAACTGCATATTTTGCAAAGGGTATTGATTCATCTGCATCTTTACACCATACATTAAGTCTTTCATCAGTTTCGTTTTGTTTTTGTCTATCTATTATGCTACTGGCTAGTTTACAACATTCTCTAAATCCACTTTTCCAAGCACTAAATGCATCTGTATTAAAAGCAGTAGTATTGCTTACACTTTTCATTGGTTTGAAATGTCTACTAATACTTGTAGTCATATCAGGTTTTGTTATATCCATGTCTAGTGTTGCTTGTCTTGGAAAAAGTTTCACTCCGCCGTAGCCGTACTGCAATCCGTTGATAGGGTTTATACTTCGCCAAACTTTTACAAAATGTTTTTCGTTATCGGGTGATCTGTAATCAAAGTTAAAATTATCTGCAATTTCGGCATCACCGTCTACAATCCAAATTAGATCAGTGCTACAAAGTTTTGCTGCCTCTTTATGGGCAGCTGGTATTCCTTTGACTCCGTGTACTCTTTTAGCACGTGGAAATCTTTCAACTAATTGATTATAATTTTTTTCAGCATTTGGTTCATTGTAAGATATCATTACAATATCATATTCTGCTGTTTCTGGCATAGCATCAACTTCTTTTGGTGTGCGACTAGCAGGAATATATACAGATTTAAAAAATTTGCTTTGTTCTGTTTTATAATAATCTACAGGAATTTGTAAATCTAATTCATGATTTAGTGTGTATCCTAAACCCATAATTTCGTAGTCGAGTTTGTCTTCTTGTATTTCACTATATTCTGTTTTCCATAGGTTGTTTAAATATTCAAAATTCCGTACATTTACATAATCCCAATCTGTACACATAGTTTTATAACAGCCTTCTCTGGCTCCATAGATTGCCCAAATTCCATTTTTTATATCTGCTCCTACAGTTTGCCAAATTTTTAGTCGGTCGAGATTTTTCTTTGGCACTTGTTTACAAAAAGTCTCTACTGAAGGTTTTAAGCCTTCTAATAAACTCATCTTAACCCCTTCTCGAAATCCTGCCCTCCAGGCTTGCTGAGGAGTAAAATTGTTATATACATAACTATACACTCTGTTGATCTGTAGATATTCTAAATCCCAACAAAAATCAATTCCTGCAGCAGTATTATTAGGATCAGCATTTTCGTGTGTACGCATTGTTTTTACAAGCTCAGTTGGCCAGCATTTTATTCCGCCATTACCGTAGGTAAGTCCGTTTATCATATTGTAAGCACTCCAACTTACTACACAACGCTCTATATCTACATCATCTGAAAAACTAACTTCTTCGTTTATGAAGTTTTCGCTAATCTTGTTGTCTCCGTCTACGGTAATAAATCTTTCTGTTTCTGCTATGTCTGCACAGGCTTTATGTGCGGCATCAGATCCTTCTACTCCGTGTATACGTTTTGCCCAGGGAATTTTTTGTTTTATATCATAATAATTTTCTTCTGCATTTGGTTCGTCATAACTCAGGTAAATGATATCATAGTCGTATGGTTTTATTTTAATCATTGGCTAACCCACATGTATATGGACAGTTGAATACCCATAATGAAATGTTTTCTAAATTTTCTTCTATTGGGTATTTAAAAGATATAGATTCTTGATCTCTTAATGTTGACGATGAAACAACTAAATTTCTTATTAGTATATTAGGATTATCTTTTTGTGTAACAGCAAACAATAAATTGCTATTATAATTGATATTATTATTTTGGTTTAATCTAAATTTCCACACAGAGTCATGGAAAATGCAAATATCACTGTTTTTGTTGTATGGTACCTTTACTATCAATTCATTAACACTTGGTGTTTGTTGTATAATATTTGTAATGTTAAAATCTCTGTCGAACTTATATTCTGCTATATTTTTTTCGCCTGTTAAGAAATCAATAACATCTTCTTTTTGTTTTGTAACAAAATCTTGTGTAGCATCTTCTTCGTTAGAGATACTTAAAATATGCTTAGTATCTTTATCAAAATAAACATAAAACATTATATAACGTCCTCAATGTAGTGTATAATTCCGTTTTGTTTATAATTTCCTATAAATAATTCTTTTTGTGTTCTATAAAATCCTAAAATAGAACTCCAAGTTTCGGCAGGTTTTTCAAATCCTTGGCCGTAAGGTTTCATATGCACAAACATAGGATCATTACCAGTATATGCAACTTTATCAAAACAATTGAGTAATTTAGCTGCTAAACATATGCCTCTATCCATGCTAGGAACTTCCGGATCTACATCTTTCAAAAACTGTATGTAGAATTCTTTATTTGTATTAATATCATATACTAGATCCCAAAAAGTTTTTGTAAATTTTGTTTTCTTAAAATAGTAACAAGCAACATATAAATTAGGTAAATCATTTTTTACAAATGTTTTTCTATCATAAATTGTATTGCTAGGTTCTTGTCTATAGTTAAATGCTTTGCTTATAAATGTAAGATCCTTATCTTTGTTTTTATTCCACCAACGATCCATACTGCAAGTTACTAGACAGTCACTTTCTATAACTGTGGTTTCTTCGTAAGGACTTAAACTCCACAACATAGACCTATTTTTGACGTGAAACTTATCTTTATTTTTTTCAACATAAATTACTTTGTCGAATAAATCTGATGTTATTTGTTTGTCAGTAACTAAACTAATAGGTAGTTCATCTTGTAAACTTTTAGCTAATTCAATAGCATAGTTGACATATGTTTCTCCTTGTGCGTACAACAAATAACCTTTCATAGCAATTTCTCCAAGGCAAATTTATTCATGCAGTGCAAATTTATATCATTCAATTTTATAGGAATTTGTCTTTGTTCGTGTTCTGCTACTAATAGTATTTCAGTATCATTTATTTTTTGTATAAGGTCTTTATCTATTGAATAGTAAAGACTGCCAGGAAAAATACCTATGCTGTCGCTTTTTTGAAAGTTATTCATTATATGTACTGCTATACTAAATGCAAAATCGTTTCTATACACATTAGAGGCTATTTGGTAAATGCTTTTATAATAATAGTAATTTTCATAAACATGTTTTATTAGATCAAAAAATATCTTTGAATTTTTATCTTTTTTGAAGTATATACATGTAGCCCAATAAAAATCACATCCTGTATTACTTACATATTTAAATTCTCTTGTATTTCTATAATTACAAACATCAAATGCATCTTTATAAAGCAAAATACTTTTAGTTTTTTGTTCAAAACACTTATTATACTGGTCGTTACAAATTATAATATCACTATCTAAAACTATTGTTTCATCGTAAGGAGTTAAATCATAACTTAAAACACGACTACTATTTTTAAAACTAAGACGTTCTGATTCGTTTCCATTTCTATATGTTTTTTTTACAGTGTATGAATTATCTTCAACAACAACAATTTTGTCAAACAAATTGTTTTGTATGTTTATGTCAGTTACTAAAGTAGTGGGCAAATTTAAAAATTTCTTTGCTCTTACTGCTAAACTTTCTGCTTGTTTAATATAATTTATTTTTTCATTATTAAATGCAAATACAAGGCAACCTTTACTCATTAATAATTCCTTGTACAGTTTTATTGCTAGTTAATTCTGTATATTTTTTGTAGTAATTTTCTAATTGTGTTGCATATATTTTTTTTATTTCTTTAGAAAATGCATCAACGTTTGTTATTTTTACAGGTACATTGTTATCATCTAGCAGTATCAACTCTTTAGTTGTAACACCTGATACAAATGCTATTAATTGCCTATTAATTGTAAATTTACCTGCGTTACAATAGTGTACACAATTATCTAAAAAGTCTTGATATGCTAATTTTTTTTGATTAAAAAGAGTGTGATTGTAATTTGCAAAATCTAATGCTTTTTTAAGTTTTTCATCCATACGACATTCTCCAGACTATAGTTAATTATAGCGTCAAATCTCATAGTTGTCAAGGATTTTTTATAGATTTGTAACGTTGCTGTACGCAGGACTTGCTACAGAAACATTACTACCTGTAGCTCTTAGCTGTTGTATGGTGCTTGTAAATGTTCCGGTAACATCTTCGTCAACAGCAGGTCCTAATGGTGCAAAAAGTCCATCTTGACCACCAGTGCCAACACCACCAGTTATCTGATCACCTGTATCATCATCACGTAATTCTACTTTGAATCTTAAAATTGTGGCACTATCAGCTCTTGCTTGTATGTTATAATCGTTTTCAACGTAATTACCACTACCTGTTTTAGTAAAAATTGTCTGATATGTACCTGTTAGGTCATAATTACCAATAGAACTAGCTGTTCCTGAACCAGTAGCTGTAGTAGCAGTATATCCAAACTTAATTGTGCCCATAGCACTTAAAAGAGCTCTCCAGTCAAGATCTTTAGCACTGCCGCCGCCTGATTGTGATGCACTAAATCTTATTTCACCGCCACTGTTAAAAAAGTATCTGCGTTGATTAGCATCACTAAAAGTAACTGTAAATGTATGAGTAATTGTACCATTCCAGTTTGTAGTTCTTGTGCTAGATGTTTTTGCTTCAACTGTGCTATTACCACCGTCTATTAAAAATTTATTAGTTTCTATAACACCAATAGCTGTATCGTAATCATTAAACCCTTCATCATTGTGATAAACACCCGAACCTCTGGTAGTTTCGCTGCGATCTGCGCCAATAATTTGCAGGGGTTGTATATCTCCAATCAAAGCGTTTGAACCACTTTGATGGTTATTTGCTTTATTAATATCGGTTCTTAGATTATCAAAATCGCTTGCTTGAACAATGCTTACATCAGCAGTAACCTGGCTACTTGCTAGGGCTTGACCGTAACCATCTGTACCAGATCCTGTTCCTAGTATAGTAGCTACTCTGCTTTGTAACCCGTTGTATTGAGCTGCTGTAATTTCGTCGCCGACACTAACTGCCATTTTATTTCCTCTTTAAACTACGTAGTTATTTATCTGCATTTAAACAGCAATTTCTACTAGTCTGATTCCTGATTCATTGTTATCTTCTAAACTTTTTCCAATAACACACCAAGGATTAGGACTTGCACTGTCTTTTTGTAATGCAGTAGCAGTTCCTGGCACTGGACCAGTTACAAGTAAATCGCCTTTGCTTATAGGACCATCAACCTTACAAGGTACTCTTCCTTTAAGAGCTATTGCAACTCCGTCTATGCTATCATTCATTAAATGTGCTGGTGCTGTAGAAACTACGCCAGCTAGTTTAGGATCACAGAATATTTTACATTCTGTAACTTCAGCTTCGCCACCAAATACTAGCACAGTTCCTGGTTCGTAATCTTTATCTGCTGTATATTTTTCTGCTAAGTCAGCGTATTGTGCAGATGTTGCAGTACCTTGGAACACACTTGCGTAAATATGGCCTGCTGAATCTCTTGCGGCAATGGTATTAGAAGTTGCACTTGTAGATGCACTTCTTGCTGTGCCGCCCACATCTAGTGTTAGAGCTTCTGTTGCACTACCATTGAATGTTGTTGCCCACACACTTCCAAATTTATTGCTGCTACTTCCTATCTGTACACTTTCTGTGCCTGTAAATGCAGATACATTGCTGTATCCAGGAAGTATAGCAGATGAAGTTAACCGCATTGGCATTTTTTGTGCTGCGCTTGGATTTTGTACTTGGAAATATATTTGCTGGCCTTGCTCATTAGCAATCAGGCCTTTGTCGTCATCGACAATTTTTAATCTTAAATCATTAGAATCACCTATAGCAATACCTACATCAGCAAATTCTGCTAATACTGTAAAGTTAGGTGCTCCTGACAAGGCAAAATCGCTAGCTGATTTTCCTTCTAGTTTTAATGAGTTAGATGCTGTTCCCCAAAATCTATGCTGTGTAGATGTTACACCGTTTGTGCTGTTTTGAGTATTTTTAAGTGTTAAACCTTGTCTAATTACATCAAATCCAGGGTAATTGCTAGCGTCTTCTGTGCCAATAGTAAACTGTTGTGCAGAAATAATATGTATTACTTCATCATTAATTACACTTTTAATAACAGGTCTTGATGTTCCTGTATTGTCTCTGATGTTGACGCTTTGAAATTGGGTAACTGTTTCACCAACACCTTGCGGACCGACTAGTACGAATGATGTTCCGTTGTAAGCATATAATTGTTCATTTGATGTGTCCCACCAAAAATCACCTTCAGCAAGTCCTGCAGGGGTATCATTACTTACTTCAGCTCCGCCAGTGGTTCTCCATTTTGAACCATCATAGAATTTTAATTTAGAATTTCCGCTATCAAACCAAACTTGACCGCCTAGTGCTTTTGGTGGAGCACTACCACCAGCAAAGTTTTCTAGCAAAAACACAAAGTTTTCATTTTGTATTTCACCATAACCTGCATAGTTTTTACCAACTAATTTCAAGTCGGTGGTTTGGTCAATGGTTCCATCTTCAACTACTGTGAGTTGCGAATTGTTGTATCTGTTAATCGTGTATGCCATCTGTTACCCCTATTACACTTTTATTTATCGCTTTTTGCATTAAGTTACCGTCTGTAAAGTTCTAGACTCAAAGTTCCATACACCTGCTGAAGCTTGGTATACGTAAATATATCTTGTTGCTGTTAGGTTAATTGTACCGCTAGCAGTGTTACTTTCGCTGATATCTTGTATTACTGTTACATCTTCTACAACATTGTTTTTATCTACACTTACTGACGATTTTGTTAAAACACCAGACGTATCTGGGCTGGTTGTAATATCTATACTAATACCAGACACAGTAGATCCTGAATAAGATGTAGCTAAAATCCGCATATATGCACCGCTTTCTACAGAACTAGCTGGTTTCAAGTTTTCTAAAAGTGTTTTAATACTATCTTTTGGACCGTCATTTGTTGTAATATCGTCTGGATCTGTCAATCCTGTGACATCCATGCTCATAACTAGTGTTTGTAAATCTATTTGTGTATCTACGTAATTTTTTGTAGCAGCATCGCTTGATACTGTTGGTTCAGCAAGTCCAGTAATATTTTGGCTGTCTACTGTAATATCGCCTCCAGCAACAATATTAAGTCCTGTGCCGTTAATTCTTTCAATAGTTGCACTGTCTAATTTTATATCATCTACTGTAAGTTCTGATTGTACACCAAGTATAGTAACACCTAATGCACTTGTCACTGTGCTTCCTAGTGTTGTCTTAGTAAGTACACTAGTTCCGTCAATATTATATGATGGGTCAGGATTACCTACATTAACTTCAAGATCAATATCTACATTAGAAGTCCAACTATTTGTAGTCTGTTCCCAAACTAAATCTTTAGACCCGTTAGAACTTCTTAAAATTATTCCGCCGCCGTCAATAGTTGCATCATTACCTTCTGTGCTATCATCTAACAATCCAAGCTCTATGTTTTTATCTTCGACTCTTAGTGTACTAGTATTAAGATATGTTGCTTCACCTTCAACTAATAGGTTACCTCCTACAGTAACATCTCCTGTAAATCTACCTGTACCAGTTACATCTAAACTATATGCAGGATTAGATTTCCATATTCCAACATATTTTTGATCTGTATCAACATAGTAGGCAGGAAAGAAACTACTACCCGAACGTACTCTAATTGCTAGATCTGTGTTACTCTGTTGTGTTTCTAAAATTGTTGTTGAACCTGAAATTTTTAAAATAGCATATTCAGTTTCGCCTACACCTACACTTAATCCAGCACTGTTTTTAATTCTAATACTGCCTGTAGTTGCACCGTTAGCATCTGTTGGTAAAAAGTTTGCAGCTGTTTTTGTAACACCTGCATCATCTAATAAACCTTTTGCAGTTGTTGCTGTACCTCTGTAAAAGAATTCATCATTAACAACGTTAAATCCACGTTGAATACGCTGTCTTTTAGGAACTTGATCATCATCTTCATATTGCGGATAACTAGGAATAGCAAATTCTGCCGGTACTAGGAATGTTGCATCACTGTAAATTCCAACAAGTGTATCACCTATAAAAAGTTTTAGAATAGTTCTTAATGTGTCGGTAGAGTCTATCTGTGACTCAACTTCAAATCCTGATCTTCCTTGTCTTGCACTATACTGTGGACCTATAAGAGTAAGATCGGATCCGTCCCAAATATAAAGTTTATTTTCTTCGTTATCTATCCATATGTCACCGGTGTTTAAATTAGTAGGTTGTGTGCTACTAACCACAGAACCTGTAGCAGGACGGAAATTTAAACCATCGTATACTTTAAGTCTATTGTCTTGTTTGTCAAACCATAATTGTCCTACTAGAGGATTTGCTGGCTGACTGGTTGAAGCAAAATTTTCTAGTATTTTGATAAAGTTTTCATTTAAAAACTCACCAAATCCTTTGTAGTTTTTACCAATTAGTGTAATATCAGTAGTGGTATTATCTAAAATACCATCAGTAAGATCTATGAGTAATTCACCGTCAGTTCTGTTAAGTCTATAACTCATTTATTCTTACCCTCCCCAATATATAATAAAGTTTAATGTCATAAATGGATTCATAACATTTATTGATTCGCCAAGTGCATCATCTGTTAATACACCACCGCTACTAGGATATGCTTGACCAGCACCAGTTCCTGTTGGTGCATCGTAAATAATAGCATCATTATCAGTTGGTGTTCCGGAAACATCTCTAATAGCATAATATTGGTCACCACTGTTACCACGCAAATCGTGTTCATGCTCTGGAAGATTGCTTGTGTTAATAGTAATATCTTCTGATCCATCTTTGGATCCTAGCACATCTGCGCTACCTGATGTTACATTATCTGCACTGGTGCCGCCCATATTATCTGCGCCCAATACAAATCTACCACGTAAATCCGGCAATCCAAACTTTCCTGTGGCTGGAGTTGGTTTATAAGTGTCACCAATGACATCATATAGTTCACCATATAAACTTATTGCTACTTCACGGCCGTCACACAACAACCAACCAACAGGTGCAGCTGTACCTGCATAGGGAACAACAGTTCCTACCGGTACTGTTCCTTGTATAGCTTTGAATAAATTTCCTCTAGATAGTTTTTTTAAACCAGTAGAACCTGTAACCCTATTAATTAGTATTTCATCATCACTTTGTGATTCTAAAACAGCATCTTTACCTGCAATAATTTGGTTACTTATAGTTGTTGCAAAGATTTTTGTTGTTCCGCCTGTCTGTCCGTCAAATACGATACCGTCAGCTGCAACATCTCCTGATATTCTAAATGTAGTAGCACTGGTTAATCTATCTGCACTTCCTGCTCTACCAGAAACAGTTCCGCTTACATTACCTGTTAAATTTCCTATAAAATTTGTTGAATAGATATTTGCGAACTTTGCACTAGCTGAACCTATGGCTTTTGTGTTGTTTTCATTAGGAATAATATTAGAAGTTGTTGTGTTTCCTTGAACTGTTAATGTTCCGCCAATATTAACATCTCTTTGTACGCCCATTCCTCCTAAAGTTTGAATAGCGCCTGAACTTGCGTCTGTGCTGTTAACTGTAGATGTGCTTTTAATTGAGCCGCTTGCTTGTATGTTTCCTGTTACGTCTAGTTCTTCGTCTGGTGCAACATTGTTTATACCAATTTTTAAATCACTGTCTATTCTCAATACGTTTTTTAATATTCCATCATTTTTAACCTTAAAGTCCATGCTTGAGCCAGCAATATTATGTTGGAATATACCTGCATTTCCTTCAACACCTATACTCATTTCGGCATTTACACCATAACGTATACCTGCGTTGTTTTGTACATTGATTGGAAATGCTGTTGTACTGATAACATCAGCTCTTAAAAAATTTCCTGCACTTACTGTATTACCACTTACAATAAGTCCTTCTGCTTTTTCAGCAGTTCCTATGTATTTAGGTACTCCGTCTCCACTTATGTTGTTTGTTGAAAGATTAATTCCCGGTTGGAGTGTGCTAAATCCAGGAATAACAATTTTTGGAGTAAATGATCTAGATGTAACCAATGCAACAGGATTAGCATCTACTTCTATTTGTAATACATTATAAGTTTCATTATCTGTTCCTACAATACTAATAGGAGTTGCACCTGTAACTAGTCCGTCACTAAAAGTTGGACCTACAAGCACCCATCCAGATCCTGAAAACAAATATAATTGTTGGTTATCTGTATCAACCCACAAGTCGCCAATTAAACTTTGCGCAGCATCTGGTTCTGAATTTGCTTTTTTTAATCCACCGCTTGCTACCCAATTGGTCCCGTCAAAAACTTTTAGTTGTTCAACACCAGGAGTGCTGTCATACCAAAGTTGTCCTTCAACAGGTGTAGAAGGTTCTGTAGCTGACGCAAAATTTTCTAATAAATGTAAAAAATTCGTTGCTATAGCTGTACCATATGCTGTAGTATTTCTACCTGGCAACGACAAAGATGTTTCTGTATTCAGAGAATTGTCTTCTACAGTAATTGTACCTTTGTTTGCTTGATCTGTATATGCTATAGTATATGCCATTTACTATTCTCCTACCGTACCTGCCAAGCTCTGTATTCTAACAGTATAATCAACTTGAATTAATCTGTTTAAACTTTTCTGCACAGGATGGAAAACTACATGTGTTAGTAGTATTCCTGTGCCATCAGGTGAGTAGGATTTTAATCCTAGTTCATCAAATACATAAAGACTATTTGCATCTGTAGTTGTATCGAATGCATCTTGTCCGCTAGGTTCGCCATAATCTAGCAAGCATGTAATTAGAACATCAGTATAGTTTGTTCCACTAACATGACGTGTTTCAATTTTGTTTCTTACCGGATCAGTGTTATTAACACTGTTATCATCTACAATTTTTGTAAATGTTTGATTGTACAAACTTGCATTAGTACCGGTGCTGTTGGGAGTAAGATATGTGATTATACCAGTAGGATCAACACTAGTACCACCGTTACCAAAGCTCATTTCATATATCCAATTTTGACCTCTATTACCTATACTGTCAGCCAATGCAATACTCATATTTTCATAGTGAATAGCATTATTTTTGTCAATAAAAACTTCTTGACTTACTGGGTCAAAAATTTTGATGTGGCCTTTTACTACTATACCACTTTTATCATGAAAAATATCGTTCATTTCTTTATCCTACTGTGTTATTTATCCGGGCAAGTCCACCTGCACTGCTTGTAAGAATTTAGCAATATTGCTACTTGCATCAGCTAGTCTTTGTCCGGACTCTGTCCATGTTTTTCCTTGGTTTCTTACAACAATAACCTTTTGATTCTCTAAAGGAGTATCTAAAAGTACTAATTCATTGCCGTTTTGTATACTAAATTCTGCAGGAAGTGTTATATCGCCTTCTGGAGAATCTTGGTTTATTGTTTGGTCTGCTGCAGCATATGTATCTCTTAAATTGTTATCTAATTGATAAGATGATACTGCGTTTTTACGAAGTCTACGGCCTGCAACAAAAACCTCAAAAGTATCTACAATTTCACCGTAATATGGTTTTTCAGGTGTAAAATCTAATTCATAAATGTTACTAGTCCCATCTGCTGTAAAGATAGTTGATAAAGTTTCGTCTTTATACGGAACTGTTGCTGTTGCACTCTGGTCATATATCTCTATTCCAGCTTCATACATTTCTTTTACACCTGTTCCTAGTGTGCCTCTACGAAGTTGTTTTAGTTTGTTTCCATCTTTTCTAAAATATTCTATACGTTCACCATCAATAAAAATGATTGCAGGATACTTAGAACCTGGAACAGGGTCAGGCAATAGAGTTGCATCTACTACGCTTATTTGTTTGTCGTACCAGTATAATGGATCAGCAAGAGTAAAGTTTTTACTTCCATCTAAACGCTTGTATATGTTTCTGTTCAAAATATCTTTAAACTGTCTCCATCCAAATTTATTCTTGAGTTGACTGTTAGCAAAATGGAAGGTTTCAACAGTGTCATTTTCTGTTAACGTTTCTAACAATTTGACTCGAAGTCTATCCGGTGTGACATGATAGTCAACACTTGGTGACAGTAGGCTA
>Ga0129348_1000546_pt1 | contig 13537 bp, 8 predicted proteins | sample CPBDNA_4_FD_94424 | JGI IMG/M metagenome (GOLD analysis project Ga0129348, IMG submission 94424) | Freshwater to marine salinity gradient microbial communities from Chesapeake Bay, USA - CPBay_Sum_27_0.8_DNA | ecosystem: Environmental > Aquatic > Marine > Coastal | place: USA: Chesapeake Bay...
CAGATGGACGGCGGGATCAAAAATTTGTCCAATAACATGGCATTCGAGCTGTTTGGTTCGGGAACCGCTACTCGTGGACGCATTGGATCTGCTATTACTAACCCTTCGGGAAGTATTTATCAGTTCACTTTGCAAAATCCACAAGACGTTGTTCAGTTTGAAGTCGGAATGACTATCCAAGCTGCTGCAACTGATGGCGGCGCTCCTATTAACGCTGGAACTGACTTAGCGTTGGTTTCTTCGGTCAATCGATCAACTGGCGTAATCCAGTTCACGGTTGTATCAGGTGCTCCTCAATCTAACTGGTCAAACGGTAACTTCTTAACAGTAGAAGGTGATATTCCTGCTGCTGGGGGTTCCGGATCTGGTCCTTTAGGTTCTGTTGGATCTTACCTTGCTGCTTCTGGGCTTTCAGCCTGGGTGCCTGCAACTGATCCATCTCTTTCAGATTCATTCTGGGGAGTAAACAGAAGCGTAGACCCAACTCGTTTGGCAGGTCTTCGTTATGACGCTTCTTCGTACTCAATCGAAGAAGGCGTTGTTAACGCTCTTGCATTTGCAAACCGAGAAGGTGCTGATCCAGATACGCTCATTCTGTCATTCCAAAGCTACAGCGCACTTGAAAATGCGCTCGGAGCTAAGGTGCAGTATGTAGACGTAAAACACGAAGAAGCTAACATTGCCTTTGAAGGCATTCGCTTCCACAGTGCTTACGGATATGTAACTGTAATGGCCGATAGAAGCTGCCAGCCTTTAACCGGCTGGTGCTTGAGCATGGATACTTGGAAGCTGCGCTCTTTGGGCAAAGCTCCTCATATTCTTACTTACGGACTTGAAGGCTTAGAAGGTCTTCGAGTTGGTAACTCTGACGCGCTCGAAGTTCGCGTTGGTGCTTACTACAATTACACTTGCAATGCTCCAGGGTATAACCTTAGAGTTACATTGTCGGCATAGTGCCGATCGAGTTTGAGCGACTCGACAAGATGCGTAAAGAACACTAGCTTGAGGCGGGAAGGGGTAAAACCTTTCTCGCCTTAAGTTTTTTTGGCTTAAAAATACAGTTGTGTAAGCCCAAGATGTCCTTGGGATACTGCTCGCCGGGGTTTCTGCCTACCTCGTTGCTGGGTTTATTAAAGGCAGACAAGGACACTCATCATGGCTAATCGAAATTGGCTTTCTAACAAGCTATATCAAATGGAGGCTTACCCGGTATTGGTAAGCTGCAACTTTCAAGTTCAAAAAGCAGACGCTGGCGGATTAGGAATTGTAAATTTGCAGGGCGGAACAGTTAAAGCTGTTTACATGGCAACTAGTGCAACTCCCGCTGCAGGAAATCCAAATCCAGAAGACGGCGTAATCGTGATTGAACTTCAAGACAATTACAACAAGCTGTTAGGAGTTTCTGCCGTTATTGCTGCTCCTCTTGATGGCTCAGGACAAACTTCTACTACAGCAGGAAATTTAAGCGTAATTACTGTTTTGGGAACCGCAACCCTTGCACAATGGCAAGCTGCCGGACTTCCAGCGGGCGTAACTCCCGCTGTTGGAGTTTCTTTTATTGCAACCGCAACTGGCGCAATCGGTGGATCTGCCGAAGTGCAAAACACCTCGACTTCGGGTGTGATGTTGGTCGAAGTAGTACCAAGCCAAGCCAATATGCTTGCAAAAAGCAATAGCCCAGTAAATGGAGGAGCTATTGTCATGCTTCAAGCTATTGATGCTGCCGGAGCTAAAGTTGCTCCTGCAAACGGATCAGTAATTGCCGTTAGCTTGTATCTTTCAAACAGTTCTGTAACTGTACAGGGACAGTAAAAACCTACTAGGGGTAGCTTGCAGTCTCCGGCAGGCTACCCTTAAATTTTAGGAGTTGTATGCCAATTCCTCTTTCTCCAAATCCGCAAGTTACTTATCTACAACAAGGCAACGGCAAAGTTCTTTTGTCTTGGAACGCGGTCCCTGGAGCCACAAATTACCGAGTTGAAAGAAGTGTCGACGGCGTTACTTACTCGTTACTTGCAAGTCCCACAGTAAATAAATATTTAGATTCTGCGGTTACGGCTAATACCCAGTATTGGTACCGAGTAGCCTCTGAGGATACCGGTGGTGGGGGCGGAGTATCCGGTTGGGTATATCCAACGCCTGATTCTATTATCCCTGTTATTGCTGGGCATATGAGCTTGCAGCAGTTGAGATTAATGTCTCAACAAAAGGCAGATAGAATTAATTCTAACTTTGTCACTTTGCCCGAGTGGAATTCTTATATCAATTTAGCAGCGGATGAACTTTATGATCTTATTACAACGACGTATGAGGATTATCAGGTACATGATCCGGTTTACTTTACAACGAGCGGTTCTACTGCAACTTATCCGCTACCGGATGGCATTACTACTTTTCAAGATAAGCAGGGTAACAACATTGTTCCTCCACCGATTTATAAATTAGCAGGAGTTGACCTTGGACTTAACAACGCTCCGAATGGGTTTGTCACCGTTCAGAAGTACAACTTTATTGATCGAAACCGCTACATTTTCCCCAACACTTCTAGCACGCTTTATGGTGTCTTTGGCTTACAGTACCGACTCGTCGGAGATGCTATTCGCTTCATTCCACAACCAGCAGCTAATCAGCCTATTGGGTTATGGTACGTTCCTAGAAGATCTCAGCTCCTAGAAGAAACAGATACCACTGACGGATTTAACGGCTGGACAAATTACATCATTGCAAGAGCTGCTAAATACGCACTCGACAAAGAAGAATCTGATACGAGCAAACTCGACATGGAGATTGCTTATTTAAAACAACGAATTGAAGAATCTGCACCCAACAGAGACGAGGGCCAAGCTGATACTGTAAGCGATGTACGAAGCGTTTACGGATTTGGGCCTAACGGCGGCGGTTGGGGAGGTCCTTTCGGATCGGGTTTCTAAATGCAATTACCTATAAAGCTAAACATGGATTTAATGCAAACAAGATGGAAGAGTTTGCTTGATCCAATTTTAGAAAACCCGGCAAACAACATTTCTTTTTTAAAAGACATAGAATTAGCTCTTGGCTCTAATCAAATTACGCACAAATTAGGAAAACTCCCCCAGGGGTGGTTTTTAACCAATATACAAAGTGCGGCACATATATATAGCGATGGATTTAATGCAACAACGATAAATCTTGTTTGCTTGCCAGCTTTTATATTTTTTTCTGGAGACACCGTTAACGGGTCGCCAATTATTTCAAATATTTCTTCTTCTCAAACCGTTTTTTTGCAAGAAGGTCAATTGGTAAACGCGATAGTTGGTGTTCCAACGCCAGCAATTGCAAGAATTATAAAAGTAGAATCAACACAAATTACCCTAAACGTAAATGCTACTGCATCAACAACGGCAACCCCGTTTCAGGCTCAGCAATCGGGTGTAAATATAAATTTAGGAGTGTTTTAAGTGCTGCAAAAGCAACCCATCAACATCAACTTTTCAAAGGGGCTAGATACAAAATCAGACCCGTGGCAAGTTCCAATTGAAAATTTTATTGAGTTAGAAAATTCTATTTTCAACACTAATGGACGATTACAAAAAAGAGATGGTTTTTCTGTTATTGGCACAATTAACGATTCAACAGTAAATCAGATCACAAATTACAATGATGACATTATTGCCGTCGGAAATTCTTTGTATGCGTTTAATCAGCAAAACGGAAGCTTTGTAAACAAAGGCGCTTTTTATCCGACAAATGTTTCAACCTTATCATGTCTTGCAAACGGTTTTGATACTTTTTATGCGGACGCTGCAAAGTCTTCAAATGGGCTTATTTGTACTGTTTATCAACAACTAAACACGGGATTTGGAACTTTTTACGGTTATACAATACAAAACGCCACAACCGGCCAAACCATAATAAATCCAACCGCACTAGATCCAAACGGCGGGACTTTATTTGGTCCAGGAAAAGTTTTTTTCCTCAATAATAGATTTGTAATTATTTTTTCTGTAAATAACGGCGCTAATTATTCGTTAAAATACATCACGATTGATCAATCAACCCTTAACGTAACATCTGCCGTAAGTATATCAACTGATTATAGTCCAATAATTCCCGCAACCGGGCACATGAAATGGGACGCAATTGTTGCAAACAATAGAATTTTTGTTGGATACAATCACACAACTTCTGGTTTTTATGTGGGCGCAATTGATTCTTCTTTCAATGTAATTACTCCTATTCAAGCAAACACAGTTCAAGCAGACATCGTGGGTTGCTGCACAAATGGAACAAATGCTTATTTTGGTAATTATCAAAACAGCACTGGCGATGGACAAATTACTGGGCTTACAGAATCGGGCGGAACAATTAGCGTGTTATCTGGTTTTCCGCAAAGATGGATTTTGACAACATTTACTGGAAATACCGTTGCTTCCACAAGCACCATAGACACAATCACAAATACAGACGATATATTTCCTGGAATTCAATTAGACACAACAAGCGTTGGAACTCCATTTACAACTACGGTGGCTATGCAGCCGTACGAAAGACCGACCGTAAACACAATTACCAATACAACAACCGTTCAAGCAAACGTAACTTGGTTATCAAATCAAGCGGGGGTTACGTTTACTTTTTACAAAGTAAAAAACATAGCCATGGAAGTTATCGGTACAACCATAACCATATTGGCAGAAGTAGAAAATGTTTACCCTTTTGTTACAACAATAGAGTCCCCGGTCGAGGCACCCACCAACCTAATTTTTAAAAGAACCTGCACCACTGCTGGCGTAGTGAGCGCCACAAAGACAATATTAAAAAGGGGGCTTGGCCTTTGGTCTAAAGCCTTTCAGCTAGATGGCACAATTTATTTTGTTGGAACTTATAGTTTCGGATCAACAAGAACTCAAAATTTAACTTATCAACCCGGCTATTACGTCATCGACAGCGACGGTAACATCATAGCAAGATTGGCATATTTGTTTGGCGTTGGATATGCTGGAGTTGGGCTTGTGAACACCACAATAGATTTTTTTTCTGGAACAACAACTAATGGCAGCGCGGTTGTTACTGGCATTTCATCAACAAATAATTTACAAGTTGGGCAAAGAGTAATTAGCACATCAACTCCCGTTACAGATACCTATATTGCAAGCATAGATTCTGCCAGTCAGATAACTTTAACCAGAAACGCAACAGCTAGCGGGTCAACAACATTTTTTTCTAATCAAATTTGGTTTTCGTACTTAAATCAAGGTTCACAAGAGCTCACCGCCGTTGGTCTCGGCAGAGAGACAAGTGCCGGGCTTGTTCCAATTATTAACAACTATTCAAATAACACCGCAAGAGCGTGCAAACTGGAATTGTTGTATGAAAAAACTGGATTTTCGGAAATAGGAACCTCCTTATCCCTGACAGGCGGATATTTATGGAACTACGACGGGGTTTTGGCCACAGAAAATAATTTCTTTGTTTTTCCAGACACGGTTACTATTAAGGCATTAAGCACGTCTGGAAACTTGGCCGTTGGCACTTATCAATATGCAGCAACATATGAATGGACAGATAACAAAGGAAACATAAACAGAAGCGCAACTCAGCCTGTAACTTTCACCATAAAGCCAGCCTCAAACTTTACGGGTGACACAACAATCAGCACAAATACTATTACCAACGTAACAAACATTGCCGATTTACAAGTAGGGCAGCGCTTTAGTGGTGGTTCTTTTAGCCCTGGAGTTTTTATAGTTTTTATTGATGTGGCAACAAGCACAATAACAGTATCAGGCTTAGCCGGAGCAACCGCCGCCGCAGTGGCGTTTACTATGTCAGACTCTGAAAGAGTTAGGTCGGTTAACGTGGTTGTGCCAACATTGAGGCTTACAAATAAACCAAATGTTACAATTAATATTTATAGGTGGTTTGAGGGCAATCAAACTTTTTATTTAACTAGCGACGTAAGGCAACCGCTTAGCAATAATACCCTTGTTGATTATTTAGTTTATACAGACGACTTGTCTTTCGATTCATTGACCGGAAGCGCTATTTTGTATTGCAACGCTGATGCTCAAATTCAAAACAATTCATTGGGACCGTGTAAATCGCTAACTATATTTGACAACAGACAATGGCTTGTCGATTCTGAAAATCCTAATAATATTTATTATTCAAAACAAGTAATTCAGGGAACTCCTATTGAAATGAATTCTTTGTTTACTTTGTATATATCCCCAACTCAAAGCAGCCAGGGCACGACGGGTCCAGTAGAGTGCTTGTTCCCAATGGATGACAAGTTAATTATTTTTAAAAAAAATAGTATTTATTATTTAAACGGTATCGGGCCAGATAACTCGGGGGCCAATTCTCAGTATAGCGAGCCCATTTTAATTACTTCAACGGTTGGGTGCGCAAATCAAAAGTCAATCGTGTTCATGCAAGACGGATTAATGTTTCAAAGCAACAAGGGTATTTGGTTATTAGGAAGAGATTTGTCTACAAGTTACATAGGCGCAAATGTTGAAAGAATAGCAGAGAATTACATCGTGACTTCTGCGCACTTAGTTCCCGGAACAAATGAAGTAAGGCTCGCCTTAAATAATGGCAAAACACTCATGTATGATTATTTCTACAAACAATGGTCTGAATTTGTTGGGATGCCAAATCTCAGCAGCATTATTACAAATGACTTACAAACTTACTTAAATAATAACGGGCAAATTCGAAGACAAACCAGGGGGGCTTTTCTAGACGACACCAGCCCCATTTTAATTAAATTTAAAACAGCTTGGTTTTCTTTGGCTGGAATACAGGGGTTTCAAAGAGCCTATTTTATGTTTTTGCTTGCTAAATATGTAAGTAACCACACACTTAATGTGTCGATAGCTTACGACTTTAATTCTTATGATTCTCAGTCTGTTGTAATCTCTCCAGTAAACTTTGCAAGCGGAATTACCGATTTGTCTGATGTGGAAAAATGGCGCATTATGATTACAAATCAAAAATGTGAAAGCATGCAGGTTACGTTGCAAGAAGCTCAATCCGGCCCCGGCTATGATGAAGGACTTGAAATTTCAGGCTTAAATGTGGTGGTAGGATTGAAAAAGGGTTACAGAACTCAGAATCAATTTACAACGATTGGCTAAAATGAACGTAAGGATTTTAAATAAAAAGACCGAAATGGACAAAGTTAATAAGTTTGTGCCATTTGAGGTAAAGGCGTCTGATTTGCCGGGTCATACTTATGCGGCAATTTACAAAGATGAGATTGTAGCGATTGCAGGACTTAGGCTTATGGAGGGCGAAGTTTGTTTTATTGATTCCATGGCAAGTAACCAGAACTTTGAAAGCACAGTTAGGAATGAAGCTTTAGATTTATTAACTAAAACTATTTTAGATTTAGCCAAGTCTTTGGGCTTTAAAAAGATTTTTGCAACTACAAGAGAAGAATGCATTATTAAGCGAGCTGAAAGGCATGGATTTAAAACTTCAAAAGAAAAAATCATACTGAGGGCGTTATAATGATTACTAGAGATAAATTACAAAATAGACCCATGAACTTTTTAGGTGGTCTTTTCGGCGGGGGCTCTGGGGCTAACTATCAAGCAGAATATGCTGCAAGTCCCGCTCAAGCGCAGCAACTCTATAATCAACAACAAGAAGCGCTTGAAAACCAACGGAGATTTACTCAAGCACTTCAGGCAAGAAGTCCACAAGCTATTGCAGATCAGGCTTTAGTAGCACAGCAACTAAGAGATGCATCCGTTGGCGCTGGCCCCAGCGTTGCGCAAGCACAGTTAGCACAATCCACTGCCGGAAATATTGCAGCACAACAATCCTTAATGGCCGGACAAAGGGGAGCAAGTGCAAGTGCTGGCTTGTTGGCAAGAGAAGCTTCTTTGGCGGGCTCAAGAGCACAACAACAAGCAGCGGGACAGGCAGCAACTTTAAGAGCACAAGAACAAATAGCAGCAAGACAACAATTATCTGGGCTTGCGGGCCAACAATTAGGACTAGCCCAGGGTGCTCAGCAACTAGGAATTCAAGGAACAACAGCAGCCCAGCAAAACATTTTAAATGCAATCGCACAAAGAAATGCAACCCAAGCAGCAATAGCTTCTGGTAATCAACAATTTCAATCTGGTCTTGTTGGCGGATTGATTGGTGGTGCAGGCCAATTGATTGGACTTGCAGAAGGTGGTGAAGTTACAAAAAACAAAGAAGATGAAAAAGAAAAAGAAGAAACAGCAGGACAAAGATTTGCAAAAGGTTTTCAAGCAGGAATGACGGGCGCACAAGGAAATTACCAGGCCGGAATGCAAGCGGGCATGGGTGCTGGCAAGGCTATTGGCGGCGCATTAGCTGGATTATTTAAACCTGGCGTTAAAGGTCAAACGCAAGGCGGATATGCTGGAGCAAATTTAGGTGTACCAACACAAATGCCTGCTCCTGTAAATCCCATGGTAACACCGCAGACAATCGGACAAATGCAAATACCACAATACCAACCAGGATTTGCTGAAGGCGGTAAAGTGCCTGCAATGGTAAGCCCCGGTGAAAAATACTTACCACCGCAAGAAGTAAAAAAGGTGGCAGCAGGACAAAAAGAGCCTCATAAGGCTGGAGTAAAAATCCCGGGACAAGCAAAGGTTGCTGGAGACAGCCTTAAAAACGATACAGTTCCAATGACGCTTGAAGAAGGCGGAATCGTTATTCCAAGAAGTGTCATGAACTCTAAAGACCCAGCAGAACAGGCAAGAAAGTTTGTGGCTGCCGTTCTTGCAAAAAAACAATCAAAGAGGAAGTAAAATGCAAGACCTGTATAAGGGCTTTAAAAAAGTTAATGAGGATGATTCTCGTGCCGTATTAAAACACGAAAACGGTCACGAGTTAGTCATTGCTAAGGGTGGTATAAGCAAAAAACAAAGAAGGGCTTTAGACAAATTACCTATTCACCAAGCAGAAGGAACGCCGACAGAAGAAGAAAATCAAATGCCGGTGCCCGAGCTAGATTCTGGCGATGCTTTAAAAAATATTGGCGCACAAATCACTGAAGCTGTAGCTCAAAAGGTAATTCAAGGGGCAGAAGAAAGCATACCAGCCGCTGGCCAAACTTCTTCTGGACCCACGGCAGAAGAGATTGCTGGGTTACAACAATTTCAACAGCAGCAACAACAGCCGATGCCACCAAGGCCGGAAGGAATTCCTGCTCCAGGGCTTTCTGCGCACGGAACTCCTGAAGAAGAGATGGATGCAGTAAGCCCCCAAATGGCTTCTGGGTTTGGTAGAGCAATTTTAGAACAGCCCCCGGTTGAGGTTGCGCCACAAGGACCAGTGGCCGGAGAAGCCCCAGGAATTTTAGGCGTTACTACTCCAAGCGTTGCGCCAACAGAAGAGGTGGCGGAACAAGTAGAGCCAACGCCAGAAAGACGACCATTAGATTTAAGTAGGCCGTTACAAGCGCCCGCGATTACAAGGCCCCCAGAAGAAGTAATGGTTGACCCAAATGTCAGTGAAGCAGACAGGGCACATGCATTTATTAGGGCCGCTCAAAACGTGCAAGCGCGAATAGAGCAAGCCGACATAGATTTTAGAGCAGAAATGAGAAAACCAGAAAATCAAATTAATCCAGATAGGCTTTACGAAAATATGTCTACTGGAAAAAAGATTAGAACCATGATTGGAATTTTGTTGGGTGGTGCAGCTGGAGGAATATTACGACAAGAAAATCCTGTCATGGCGATGCTAAACAAACAAATTGAAAGAGACATTGAATCTCAAAAGGCGTCCCGCGCTGACAAAATGAATTTGTATAAGCAAAACTTGGACATTCTTAAAGACGGTAGAGCTGCTTATTTTCAAACCGCAACACAACTTCGAGGAATTGTGGAAATGAAATTGCAAGACGCCAAATTGAAATTAGACCCAAATAATATTGCAGGTAAAACTGCTATTGATGCTGCTATTGCTGAAAATAGGCTTAAGGCCCAACAAGCAAAAGAGGGCCTGGCAAAATTTGAGATGAGAAAGGCTTATGATCAAGCACAACAAGAAGGAAAACTAATTGAGGTGCCTGATCGACTTGATGAAAGATTGGAATCCGCAGTAAGAGTAACTGACCAAAAAGGAAGGTCTGTAAAGCTATATGCAAGAAACAAAGGTGCGGTTTCTGACCTACAAAAAAGAAGCGATGCGATTGCCTCAGCAGAATCTGCGTTAAGAAGAATTATAGATTTTAATAACAAATACGGTAGACAACTAGAGGTTGTAGGAATTGATGTATTAGGAGAAATGCCGGCGGCGGCAGAAGCTCTAAATGCAGAAGCAAGAATTGCGATTAGTTCATTGTTATCAACCGGACAAATAAGCGAAAGAAACGTTAAGCTTTTTGAAGACATTTTACCAAAAGCCGGACAAATTAAATTATCAGACGCGGCACAAAAGGCAGCTCAGTCCGCAAAGTTATTAAAGGATATGAAAGACCTTTTAATTAAAAACAATTTAACCAGGTAAACATGGCTGATACACCAAACAAAATACCCTTACTTACTGGCGGGCAGCTTTACGAAGCAGATCCAGAAGAAGCGGAATATTTAACAGGTCTTGGGTTTGAAACCGTCGCCCCAGAAGACGTGCCATTTTATCAAGCAAGCCAAACAGGTATTGGCGTTTTAGAGGCGGGTGCCAGGGGTTTGTTTGGGCCGCTCGCAACAGCTGCCGAAGTTGCTCTTGGAGTAGAGCCGGAAGCAATTAAAAAAAGAGAAAAGATTTCTGTTGGCGAAGGACTTTCTACAGCAATTGAACTTGGCGGTCTAATACTTCCCGGGATGGCTATAACAAAAGCAGCATCCCTTGCTCAAAAAGGGGCCCAATTACCAAATTATTTAAGTAGGCTTGCTACGGCTTCAAAATTTACACTTGGGGGAGCCGCAGAAATTGCTGGAAGTGCAGCTGCCGCAGGAGTTGAAGGTCAAATTGCACGCCTCACCGCTAAATACGGACTTGAAAACGCTGTATTTGGCGCAGCTGATGAGGTCGATAAATTGCTTTTGTCTGATGAACCACAAGACGCATTACAAATTGCTGAAAACGTTGCAAGCGGCGCAGGGTTATCGTTTTTAATCGGGGCTGGACTTGGTGCCGGAGCCGGTAAAGTAAGTGAATTATGGAAGGCAAGAAAGGGCGGAAAAATTGCCCAAGTTTTAAATCAAGCAAAAAAAGATGCTGATCAGGTTATTACTCAAGCAGACGTTTTGGCACAACAAGGTATCGCAACACCAAAAGTTCCGCCAACAGCAGAGGATTTAGGGCAAGCCGCTTCTCAAACAATTAAATCTTCTGATGATTTAATGAAGGTTGTAGAAGGGCTTCCAAAATTAGAAAGCGTTCCATTAGAAACAAGAAAAATTGTTGAGGAAGCACAAGACAGGCTTAGGGCACAGGGATTATTAAAATTAGAAGCTCACGAAGGAATGCTAAGAGCTTTAGAAGATTCAGAATTAGCAAAAGTTTTAAATGTTGCAAGAGAACGTGGCGATGATTTGGCAAAAGCACAAATTACATTTGATCAAAACATAAAAAAACAATCTGTTGAAGGGGTTGCTGACACAATAACTTCTTTGTCCTCAACCCCAATTTCCGATTCAGTTCAAGCCGGTCAAAAATTTGTTGATTTGGTAACTGACACATACGAAAAAACAAAAAAAGGATTTGAATCATTTTTTAAACAATTTGATACCGTCGGAACAAATAAACTTGATGACGTGTCGGCTCTCGCAACTTCTTTAGATCAATCTATTCCAGGCGTTGCAAACACCATAGAAATGCTTGAAGACGGAGTTTTAAAATTAAAACCATATGATTCTACCCTCCCATATTTAAGACAAACACACAGGGCAATTGGTGACGTTGTAAAAGCATTAAACAAAAAGGATTTAACCATTGGACAATTAAGGTCTGTCAGAAAAAATTTAGACAATTACTTAACCATGGCAACCCCGCCAGAAGCCCGTGCACAAATTTCCAGATTAAAAAAATCTTTAATGGACGTAATTCAAGATAACGTTCAAAAGGTGGACGATAGTTTGCAGGTAAGAGAAAGCTTTAAGGCGTATCGACAAAATGAAGAATTTAGAGAAGCGCTTGAATCAATATTGGGTGGCAGATTTGGAGCTGAAGGAGTTTTAGAAAAACAAATAAAACCTGAAAACGTTTTAAAAAGACTTTTTGCAAATACGGTTGCCGTTCAGGATGCAAAAGCATTGCTTGGAGATAAATGGAATAGTGTTCTTGCCGATTATTTAGCAATGGTAGAAAAATCGGTTATCGATAGAAACACTGGCGTTTTTAGTTCTGCAAACTTTAAAAACTTTCTTAAAAACAAAGAAGCTGTTTTAAAAGTTGCTTTTGAGGGTCAAGAAAAAAAGCTTCAAAATCTTTATGATTGGAATGCTTTGATGAGAATCATTCCTGACAGAACTCCAGCAAACCCATCAAGAACAGCTCCAACGTTATTAGAACTTGGAAAGCAGTTGTTGGGCATTGGGAATTTGTTAACACCCACGGGAGCCGCTCAAAAAGCAGCTGATTTGGCAATGAACAAGCTTAATCAACGCGCGATGAAACAAGGATTTGATTCGTTATTCAAAGACAAAGCAGCAAAGCCCGGCCTTGGAATGTATCGATTTTTAGAATCTGCAAAAGAAGTAAGCGCCACAGCATTTGAGGCCATGCAGGATTTTATTAAGCAATCCGCAAAAGGTGCCTACTTAGTTAAAAATTCAGTAAACAGCATTTTTGAAGAAGAAAAGCCAAGCCCAGTAAAAGTTCCAAGCGAAAGAAGCTTGCAGTCTCTTGATAAAAAATTAATGGAAATGGAACAGGACATGGAGCAGATTTTAGATGCCGGCGGAGATGTTGGTTATTATATGCCAGAACAAAACACGGCCATAGGTGTTATCAATGCAAGGGTCATGAATTACTTGGCTTCTCAAAGGCCCGGGGTAAAGCAAGCCGGTTTATTAAACGCCGAAAGACAACCGACAAAACCAGAAATGCAAAAGTATTACAGAACTTTGCAAATCGCAGAACAGCCCGCCATGGTTTTAAAAAGAATTAAAGAAGGAAGTTTAATTTCTAAAGACGTGCAAGACATTCAGGCGATGTACCCCGAATCATACAATTATTTTTTAAATGTTTTGACCGAAGAAATTATCGATAGAAAATCAGAAAATAAGCCCATACCGTTTAGAACAAGAAAATCATTGTCTTTGTTTTGTGGAATGCCACTAGACACAACTTTAACACCCCAAGCAATACAGGCAGCGCAAAGCACATATGCTCCTAAAAACTTGCCGCCTCCTCAAACTCCACAATTTGCCCCGAAATCGGGAAGAAAGTCTCAAGTTCCTTCTTTGACTGAAACAGAGCAGCAAAGACGTCAAAGACAAGATTAGTTTGGCGTAAAAAACCAGTTGTATAAGTAGGCCCACAAGGCCTTAACCCACAAGGACGGTTCAAAAATGAGTTCACGCCCACTTTTAAAGCCCCAAAAGGTAATGGA
>Ga0129348_1000548_pt1 | contig 13525 bp, 14 predicted proteins | sample CPBDNA_4_FD_94424 | JGI IMG/M metagenome (GOLD analysis project Ga0129348, IMG submission 94424) | Freshwater to marine salinity gradient microbial communities from Chesapeake Bay, USA - CPBay_Sum_27_0.8_DNA | ecosystem: Environmental > Aquatic > Marine > Coastal | place: USA: Chesapeake Bay...
CTGTTTCTACTGAAACACCACCATTCTTACCGACTGACTGAAGTGCTTTTGCAATTATATTTCCCATATTTGGGTCGTTGTTTGCGGAAATTGTTGCTACAGATGTAATTGTGTCTGTATCTTGACACGACTTACTTATAGTTTCTAATTGTTCAATAGCTATTTCCATAGCTCTGTCAATTCCGCGTTTGATACTTACACCACTAATACCTGCTGCTTCAAACTTTAATCCTTCGTGGATCATTGCTTGAGCTAATACTGTAGCACTAGTAGTTCCGTCACCAATGTCATCAGCTGTTTGTCCTGCTGCTTGTTTTATTAACCTAGCTCCAGTGTCTTGTAACGGATCAGCTAGAAAAATTTCTCTTGCTACAGTTACACCATCTTTAGTAACTTGTGGAGGACCATACTGTCTTTGAATAATTACATTTTGTCCTTTAGGGCCTAATGTTGATTTAACAGCATCAGCAAGTATATTTACACCTTGTACTAGTTTTAATTTGGCACTGTTACCAATTTCAACTTTACGTGGTTGGATTGTCATTGTTGTTTGTCCTCCTTTAGTATAGCAAGTACATCTTTTTCATCTAAAATTAAAAGATCTTCGCCGTCTATTTTTACAGCGAATCCTGAATATTGCGGATATAGAACTATATCGTTCTTTTTTATTTTCATCGGCAACACAATTCCGTCGTCGTTTGTCCTACCTTGACCTGTTTCAAGAACTTTACCTTTCGTAGGACGTTCTTTAGCATCATCTGGTAGAACTAATCCACCTTTAGTTTTATTTGCGTTATCAATTTTTTTAACTAAAAGTCTGTCATTTGTAGGTTCTACAATGGTCATTATAAGAATCTCCTGTTAGTTCTATTAGTATAGTTTTAAAAAAATCCTTTGAGCATAAATTATATACTAGGAGATATTTATGCAACTAGCACCTGTACTTGATAGAATAAGAATCCTGCCTAAAAAAGACGCTAATTTAGATAGAAATTTAGGCATTATGGGTGAAATATTTTACAATGAACAACAAAAGACTTAATAGAAATTCATTTCTTATTTTCTTTAATTATAGTATCTAATGTCATCCTAGTTTTATATATTTGTTCTCTATGATATGAAAATAAATTTGGTCGCAGATCACCCACTGTTCTAATTCTGTGCGCTTGATCTAAATCAGCAATATATTCTTTTAATTTTTTTAACAAAAGATTAGCTTTATCTCTAGCTTTATCATTTTTTATTTGTCTAATTTTTATTTTATAAAAATTTAAATCTTGGATTATCCTATTAGTTTTTAGTAGTATAGGTAACATTATTGAATAAATTTTTCTTGTAATAATATGTAAATATCTTCTTCGTTATTACTATCGCTTACTTCGTTAATAGATCCATTGCTTGTAGTGCAACAAATTTGATGTGGTGTGAACGCAGGGATATCAATAGTTCCGCCTTCGTCTAAAGATGTTTCTTGAAAATCTCCGTTTGATAAATCAACAAATCGAATTTTAAATTTACCACTATTTACAAAAAAACTTTTGTTTTTCAGCTTATGAAAAATCATATCTGTATTACTAATTTTATCAAAAACAAAAATTTTTCCAGTGTAAGTTTTTTGCATTGCCCAATGTAGTTCATACCCCCATGCAGTTTTTTTAACAGAGTTCGTCATTGTTTTTTTCTAATAATTGTATTAAATTTATTACTGTTTGTAATTTTGCTTGATTAATTTTTGTATTTAATGTGTTTCGTAACCCAGGATGTAAAGGCTTCGGCCACATAGAAAGTTTTACCCAAGCATATCCATCATGTTCTTGATTTAAAATAGGTAAAAATTCATTCTCAACTATACACAAATATGTATGGAACAAAAAATAATCATCATTACTAACAAATGTTTCTAAAGGTATAGATTTAATAATATCAATGCAGCCTATTTCTTCTTTTATTTCTCTAACAAGCCCTGTCCACGGTGTTTCACTAGCCTCATTAGTTCCGCCTGCAAGTCCCCATAAATTACCATTCTTACCTTGTGCTCTATGTAGGAATAAAAATCTTTGGCTATTTTTTGCATATAATAATGCCCCACTACAAACAATTTTCTTCATACAGTAGTTATATCAAAATTGGATACGCCAACTGCCATTTGGATACTCTCCTTCGTATGACAATACCCACTCGTTGTTTATAAATTTGTATTGGACATTTGTATTAAGATTTGTAGTATAAATAGGATCTCCAACATGTTCACTTGCATCAAAAACAATTACCCATTTACTTCCGTCCCATTCAACTATATCATTTATGTCAGCATAAAAATCTGTGTTATCATTGTTTTTCCATCCGTTAGGGCCATTAGTGTTGTCTAAATCTCCTAATGGACTATCTAAAAGTATCAATCGTAATCCGGCAAATTTTAGATTTTCTGGATTTGTTTTTGTAGGATCTATGATAAAATCTATTTTGGTTTTATAACCTGTTGGACCAGATATAATTGAATCTGTCGGCAAAGAATCAATATCCCACGTTACAAAAAGTTCTTCTGCATTTTTTGGATTTATCGACACAGTACCAATAATATCATTTTCGTATACAGTTTGATATAATCTAATTTCCGTAATATTATCTACATACTGTTCTGGATAATTTAAAAAGTATTCTATCCAACTAAAACTATTACTAGGTTTTGTTTTATCTAATAATTTTATTGTAGTTCCAAGGACAAGTAAGTCAAAATTCCCCACAGTAGTTGCTACAACTGAATCAACTAAGTCCTTAGATGCAGTTAGGTCTCCATATTCTACAATTTCATTTCCATTTTCATCTATAACAATTTTATGTACTGCGTCAGACTTAAATCGATTTTCTGAATATGCTAATAATTCAGGCATAGTTAAATTTAAATCTACATTATTTGCACTCTCATTAAATATACTTGTGATTATTTGATGAATTATTCCAAGCTTTTTTACCTTAACAGGCATAGAAATATAGATAGGTGTAGACAATGTTAAAGATGCAATATCTATTTCACTTTCTGTACTAGCGCCTATACTTCTACTGCTAAAGTTTATTTGATCTAAATTTAGAACAGATAAACTTGTCCAATCAATAAAATTATCTGTAGTTTGGATTTCTAAACTAGGATTGAACAGCATTAAAATTTGTTCAAGTATTTGTAATTTTTGATCTGTATTACTAGACCAAATATCTACATTCACAGATAACGTATAGGGACTTGGCATTAATTTTTCTACAGTATAGCCTTTGCCTTTTTTATTATTGTATTCTTTTGTTGCTGAATCATATTCTCGTTCAACTAAATTTGTTTTTCTAACAAATGTACTGTCACCAGTTCTTTGTCTATCCATTTCTAAATTCGTTATGTAAACAGACATTTTAGGAACACTTAAAATTTTTAATTCTGAATTATCTTTTAGAATACTTCCTACTTGCCTAGCCAAATCTCCATAAACTACAGGAATTTTCTTTATATTTCCATCTATATCTTTGTGAGAAAAATTACTAAAGACCCTAACAATCTGTGTAATATATCTTCTTATTTGACCATCATAAAAATGTAACATACTTACTATCCTTAGACATTATCAGGTTTTGCACGTAAAGCTTGACTGAGGCTTTGCCGTTCATCAAATGTCTCATCTCCTATTGTTGTCTGATTTGTATTATTCACAAAACTTGTTCTGTGCGTTTGCCTATCATCTGTATTACTTAGTGTCATTCTACTTACATCTTCTATTTTTCTCCACTGGTAACCATCAAATCTAAACAACCGTTGTGGTTTTGTATCTGTACGTAAGAAATAATCACCTTCTATACTTCCATCCGGAAATTCAATACCATATCCGAAATATTCTCCATTTGGTGGTATACCATCACCAGTTAAATATCCAATATATCCATTTCTTTCTGGGGTTTGCATTACACGATCAGCTAATTCATTAATTGTGCTTGCATCTAATGTTGTTATGTCAGCAGTAACAATATTTACACTGCCGTCTTCTTTCCTTGCAACAGTAAATAAATGCGATACATCATATCCAGACAATTTAGCATTAACTTCTGCTTGAGCAACAACAGCGTCGTTTATTTGCATGTCCGTTTCATATGTTGATAACAAGTCTCTCAAACTACCTGCTGCAGGAGCTTCTTCATCCATTGGAAGATCTAATATATCTTTAAATTCTTGACTATCAACAATTTGTTTACATTTTAATCTATATAGATGAGGATACCATGTAGGACTATATCCTTCTGCTGCTCTACTTATTTCTTCAACAACATAGTAACTTTTTAAAGCAATTTGAAAGTCATTTGCAGCATACTCATCTTTCATATGTGGTAATTCAATCACATCTCCGCTCATAATTTTCCTACCAATGGTTTTTACCACACTGTTTATATGAACTGTTAAAAATATTGTATCATTACTAAGGAATAATCCAAATTGACTTAGATTAAAATCTATATCTTGTACATTATAAATACCGCGAATTCTATAGATGTTTTCATCGTATTTTCTATCACGATTTTCTAAAAATAACAAATCTTGTATATTTGTTTCTCTTACAGCATCGTAATGCGGCACATCATTTGTACTTTCTTCTAAGCTTGGATTTTTTGGACCAAGATATTTGTGTAAATGTAAATCGGTCCCCCCAACTGTAAACATTTCTAAAATTCTATTGTCAATAAAATTGTAATCATTACCTTTTGTAGGTTTGTATAAAGATATTCTAGGCATATTGTATTTATCGTCGATAAATACAATAGGAGACCTAAAAATATGACTGAAATAGCTACGTTAAGACAAGAAGTTTACGATTACATTCACAACATGTTAGGTGGAGGAATGGTAGATGTAGAACTTGACCCTGTACATTATGAAACTGCATTAGACAAAGCTTTATCAAGATATAGGCAACGGAATGAAAATAGTACAGAAGAAAGTTATTTTTTTATGCCAACTATTGTAGATCAAAACACCTATACACTTCCAAAAGAAATTTTAGAGGTAAGACGCATATTTAGACGAAGTATAGGATCTAGAACAGGCGGCGGTGACGGTGGTAGTATATTTGAGCCATTTAACTTAGCATATACAAATACCTATTTACTTGCAAGTTCTAATTTAGGCGGTTTAGCAACCTATGATTTTTTTAGTCAATTCCAAGAACTTGTAGGAAGGATGTTTGGATCTTTTATAGAATTCAATTGGAATAGGACACGTCATGTCTTAACAATACTACAACGACCTAGAGCAGAAGAAACGTTATTACTAGAGTGTTATAACTACAGACCAGACGATCAATTATTAAGTGATTATATGGGTAATGTTTGGATAAAAGACTATGCTTTAGCAATGTGTAAAATGATGCTTGGCGAAGCACGATCTAAATTTGCTACAATAGCCGGACCACAAGGCGGTGGACAACTGAATGGTGATGCATTAAAAGCCGAAGCACAAGCAGAAATGGAAAAATTAGAACAAGAAATTTCTACAGCAGTTGCAGGCGGTACAGGATATGGATTTATTATAGGCTAGAAATCTGGTATTAAATCTCCTTGCTTCCATTTTACTCCTTCTTTGTGTAAAATACGTTGACAATTTGCACAAATTGTTTTTAAGTTAGAAAATCTACAATTTTGTAAATTTCCATCTATATGATAGACATTAAATTGTTCTGGATACGGACTAGTAAATTTACATTTTTCACAAAAATTTTTTTTTGTGTATCCGCTAAATTTCCACTTAGGTATTCCTACGCCTAGACTTGATGATTTCAAGCAAGTATCGCATTTCTTCCTATAATATATTTTATTATTTTTTTTATAGTTGATTGCTGCAGGTCTAAAACCACAAATACATAAAGGTCTCATATAATATTTACCATACCTTTTGTATACCTTTTTATACTGGTTATCCAACCCAATTTTTCTTAAATCCAACTAAATACTATTAATAGAATTAGCCTAATAGGAGAATAACATGGCACTAGTATCACCAGGAGTAGAAGTAAAAGTTGTTGACGAGAGTTTTTATATACCAGCACAACAAGGAACAGTTCCGGCACTGTTTATTGCAACGGCAAGTAACAAGCCTAATGGTGCAGGTACAGGAATTGCAAGAGGAACATTAAATGCAAATGCAGGAATACCTTATTTGATTACATCACAACGAGATTTAGTTGACACATTTGGAGATCCGATATTCCAAATTGATGCCAACAACAACCCGATACATGCAAGCGAATTAAACGAATATGGGCTGCAAGCAGCATATTCATATCTAGGAATAGCCAACAGCGCATGGGTAGTAAGAGCAGACATTGATCTAAATCAGATTGAGGCAAGTTCTACAGCACCTGGTTCTGATCCAACCGATGGTGCTTATTGGCTGGACACTAGTACTACAATTTGGGGTGTGCAAGAATGGAACGGAGCTAGTATATTAAATGGAGGACAAAATTTTACATACAAAAAAGCAATCGTTATTACTGACGATTCTTTAACTTCAAATACAGGATCTGTTGAAACAAACGGGTTCTCAGGCGTAATACCTTCTAAAAGTGTTGGCAACGTGGGCTCATATGCTGTTGTTGCAACCTCTACACTAAATAAAACATTTTATAGGAATAATACAGGAACATGGGTACTAGTAGGAAGTGGAGCATGGAGTAAAAGCTGGCCTACACTACAAGGTAGCGAAGTATTTACAATATCAGGAGTCCAGGCAGCATCATTTACTATTACTGTTACAAGTGCAGAGGCCCATGCATTATCAGGAGACCCGCAGGTTATTAATGTTACTAGTGGGGATACAGCTTCAGACGTTGCTGACACCATTAACACCGTTTTTTCATTAACTCCAGTTGTATCGGCTGCTGCTGTAAACGGTAAATTAGAAATTTATGTTAATAGCTATTGGAATAACCAAGAATGGACGACCATGGCTATAGCAAGTACTGCATCTGCTGACATAGATCCGGAATCAGATATTGGTTTTACAGATGGCACTTATTATCCGCCTAAACTGCAAATTTCTAAGCATACAGATATTCCAGATTATAAACTTTCCGCTACGCAACCTCGTCCTTCCGGTAGTGTATGGATCAAAATAACAGAACCTAATCAAGGAATTAAAATAGATTTAAAAACTTGGAATGATGCGGTTAAATTATGGGACACAAACACAGTAAATGTTTACAAATCAAACGCCGAAGCATTGTATAATTTAGACATTGCAGGAGGTGGGACAAATCTGCAAATGACTGACGTCTATATGCAAACCGATGTATCAGCTGGAGCGTTGCCAACAGCTATACATAAATTAATGAAAAGAATGGACACAGGTCCTACAACTATTACAGGCAGTATTATAATAGATGGGTCAATTGGAGCTGGTTCAAAATCATTTACTATCCAAGGAACTGAAAAAGCAACTGCTAATTATAGCGATATAATTACAGTAACTGCAACATATAACGGATTATCAACAGATTCAAACCTATTGGCTGGTGCAATAAACGATGCAAATGTTCCTAATGTTACAGCTTCTGTAACTAATACTAATCGTGTAGTGATAAGTCATGCGCTAGGTGGAGAAATTAAATTTGTAGATACTGACAGTGTTTTAGCATCAGCAGGATTTACTGTTTATGTTGATGCTGCTAATGGTACACCAAATTTATATTACCAACAAGGTTACAGTAATGCTATGTATTTGCAAGCAAGCTTATGGAATGTACTAACTTATGTAGCATCAGATGATCAACCATTAGGAGATACAGAAGAAGGGCAACTATGGTATAGCTCAACTGTAGACGAAATAGATATCTTAGTCCATAATGGTTCTGAGTTTGTAGGACTATTGTATAACGGAGGTGCTGTAGGTGCTGCAAGTCCTTATTATAATGTAGATACTGCTTTGCAAACAGATCCAGCAGGACCTATTGTTTCAGCAACTATGCCATTGTTACAAAGTGACAATACAGCACTTGTTACTGGAGACCTTTGGGTTGACACTTCAGATATTGATAATTATCCTAAACTTTATAAATTTAATGCAGCAAGAACAGATCTACCTTTGGTAAAAAGATGGTTTGAATTAGACACTTCAGATCAAACAACTGAAGAAGGTGTATTATTTGCTGACGCAAGATATAATACTGCAGGGAGCAATAGCGACGAACCAGGAGATATAAAAGATTTATTATCAAGTGATTTTGTTGATCCAGATAGTCCAGATCCGGCATTATATCCAAAAGGAATGTTATTGGTTAACACAAGACGTAGCGGATTTAATGTGAAAAAATATCAAAAATCTTATATTGATACTGCAGAAAAAAATATTAGATATAATGATGAATCAATGAGTAACTATGCACCTGCTAGATGGACAACAGAGTCAGGTAATCAAGAGGACGGATCAGGAACTTTTGGTCGCCATGCTCAAAGAAAAGTAGTTGTCCAAAGATTACAAGCTGAAGTTAACAGCAACCAAGATATAAGAGACGATGAATCTAGATTATTTAATTTATTAAGTTGTCCAGGTTATCCTGAGCTTACTAATGAATTAGTGTCACTAAACTATGATAGAAATTTGTCCGCATTTATAATTGCTGATACACCGTTTAGATTACAACCTAATGGTACTGTGTTAAATAATTGGGCTACAAATGTAAATTTAGCATTAGAAGACAACATAAACGGAGTTGTAACTGCTGATCCATACGTTGGAATGTACTACCCAAGTGGATTTACAAGTGACAATTTCGGAAATAATGTTGTTGTACCTCCTAGTCATATGATGCTGCGCACCATAGCCCTTAGCGATCAAGTATCTTATCCGTGGTTTGCACCTGCTGGTGTAAGACGAGGAACAATAACAAACGCTAGCTCGACAGGTTACATAACTGATGAAGGTGAGTTTAAGGCAATCGCACTTAATGAAGGTTTACGGGACATATTGTATACAAATAACATTAATCCGATAACATTTGTAACTGGAGCGGGGCTTATTACTTATGGCCAAAAAACTAGACAATTAACTGCAAGTGCTTTAGATAGAATAAATGTTGCTAGGTTAATCATATATTTAAGAGGAGTGCTAAAAATTGCAACTAAACCTTATCTATTTGAGCCAAATGATCAACAAACAAGAGATGAAGTTAAAGCGATTATTGAAACTATCTTTATAGAACTTGTTGCGCTTAGAGGTATATATGATTACTTAATTGTTTGTGATACTAGTAATAATACACCTGCTAGAATTGACCGAGGTGAGTTGCACATTGATATAGCAATCGAACCCGTAAAAGCTTTAGAATTTATATATATTCCTTTAAGGATTAAAAATACTGGCGAAATTTCAGGTTTATAATAAGATAAATATTACAAATAGGAGATTTTATGTCTAGTTTAAATAATTTTGGTGTTATAGTAGGCACGGGTGATGACGCAAGGGTTAGTGCCTTATTAATGCCAAAATTACAATATCGTTTTAGGGTCGTAGTAACGGGATTTGGTTCTACTACGTCCCTAAGTCAAGAATTTACTAAACAGGTAATTGATGCACAAAAACCCACTGTAAATTTTGACAAAATTACACTTGATATATATAATTCTAGAGTTCATCTTGCAGGAAAGCATAATTGGGAACCTATAACAATTAATTTACTAGATGATGCACAAAAAAATATACAAAAGGTAGTAGGAGAACAATTACAAAAGCAATTTGATTTTTTCGAACAATCTAGTGCTGCAGCAGGAGGAGATTACAAGTTTACGCTCGTTTTAAATGTATTAGACGGTGGAAAAGGTAATGGTAAAAATGCTTATCATAAACCAGAGGAGCTAGAAGCCTTTACGTTATTGGGATGTTGGATAGAAAGTGCCAGTTATAATTCTTTGAATTATGCTGAGTCCGGACCACAAACTATTAGCCTAACGATATGTTACGATAATGCTTTACAAGTAGATAGAATACGGTCGGGCGCAGGAATAGGCAGTGCTTTAAGTTCTGCGATTAATACCTATACAACTGACCCCACTACCCAGCAAACAACCTTTTCAACTTCAAGTACCGGACTAAGCACAGGTGTTTCAGCAGGATAATAATGATCCTGAACTTGCCGGAGAAGATGTAATCACTCCTGGCTAAAACAGAATAGGGTAAAATTTATTAAGGAGATAAAAAAATGCCAACAGCAAGTTTGAACAATTTTGGAGTTGTAGGAAATAATGAGGATACGGACGGCGCATTACTTATGCCTAAACTCCAATACAGATACAGAGTAATATTGACTAAATTTGGATCCGACAGCGACGGTACTGGAGATTCAACTTATCTAACCCAACAAGTAATTGATGTATCAAAACCTAATGTAAGTTTTGATGATATTACATTAGATACTTATAATTCAAGGATTTATTTAGCTGGAAAAACTACATGGGAGCCAATTACCTTAAATGTTAGAGATGATGTATCTAATAAAGTCCAAAATGCAGTGGGAGAACAATTACAAAAGCAATTTGATTTTTTCGAACAATCTAGTGCTGCAGCAGGAAGTGATTATAAGTTTACTATGAAGATAGAAATTTTAGACGGAGGAAATTCAGCTTCAGGGGGATACCATGATGTATATGTAATAGAAACCTTTACGTTAATGGGATGCTACATTCAAAGTGTAAACTACAATTCATTGAACTATGCCGAGTCAGCAGCAAATACTATTTCTTTGACCATCAGATATGACAATGCATTGCAATCCGCGCATACTGATAATCCGGGTGTAGGTAAGAAACTTTCTACACCAACAACAAAATATACTACTTCAACAGGGTAACCTAAAAGGATAATATGGACGTATTAGGTTATTTACAGGGAGTAGCAGAAAGTGCGTTAAATCCTAAAGGAAACTTAGGCGACGCACGTCATGCTGATAAGACGTTTGTAAAGAATACTTATAGGCTTGCTCCCAAAACCAAATTCCTATATCATGTAGCTTTTACTTTCTCTCCTGCATTGAGAGAAACACTTCCTACTTGGGATGCTAAAAAACATGATTTAGAAAGTGGATTGTTAGTTAAAAATGCCCAATTGCCTACTTTTACATCAAATGTAGAAACAAAAAAAAAGTATAATAGGACAAAACACATTCAAACAGGGATAACCTATAATCCAGTTACAATTAATTTCCATGATGATAATCAAGGGATAATAAGCGGAATGCTCGAAGCATACTATCGTTATTACTTTCTAGATGGTAATTATGACGTTAAGCCAGAAGCTTACAATAAACTGTATGGAGCAAGAGATAGCACTTATCAAAATAGCAAGCGAAATACAGACTTATTTGGATATCATAGAGGAGTTACAAATCCTTTTTTTATTAACATTCAAATGAGTCAACTTACTAGACAAACTTATACAACTTTTACACTCGTTAATCCTATAATAACTGAATTAGGCTACGGTTCTGTCGATGCATCTGCTGGTGGAGAAACTAATGAATTAAGTATAACTGTTTCATATGAAACGGTATGGATGGAGAGAGGTGGAGTAAATGAAGGACAAATACCAAAAGGATTTGCACAAGTTGGTCATTACGATTACTTACCAAGTCCATTGTCTCTGGTAGGAGGAGGAACTGCAAGTTTTGGAGCTGTTTTATCCGGAGGAGTAGACTTATTTGATTATGCTACAACAGGACAAGGATTTAAAAATCCAGTGCAAGCTGCTTTAGCAGGTATAAATTTAGCACGAAATATACAAAATTTAGACCCTAGTTCTTTAGGACAAGAACTACAAGGTTTCGCAGAAGGAAAAGCAGCAGATTTTATTGAAAATTCAGTAAGCGGTGTACCTAATGCACAATTTCCATAGTAAAAAGGTTACAAATGTCTAATTTACCTACAAAAACAATAACGGATGATCGTAAAATAGTGCAATTTTTTGACAATTATTTTACAAAACCGTTAGAATTTTCTGCGAGTGATTTTGATGCAACCGTAGGATTTTTTACTCAACGGAATTTTGAAATAAGTGCAGCTAAAACTATTAGCCAAGTTCTTCTTAATCAAGCAAAATTAGAAGGAATAAAAATATTTCAACTTTTAGACACGTTAAAAATTTTACCTAATAATCGACTAAGTTTTATTATAACAAAGATATTGAACAGCAGCAGAGATAGGACATCACAATTGGGTTATCGATCTCCTGTAACTGATAAATTATTTGAATTACGAAATATAAATGATCCTATTACTGCAGGCATAACTGAATTTATCGTACCAGACGAAGAAGAAACTACAGATACAAATTACATGAATTTTGATTACGTAGAACCAGGATATGTAGAATAATGGCTATAATACTAAGATTAAACAAAAGCGAAGCACTTACTTTTGAAGAACTTGATGGAAATTTTACCGACTTAAATTCTCGCACAGTTGCTTTAGAAAATTCACAAAACAATTGGAACACTGCTTATACTTGGGGTAATCATGCTTTGGCTGGTTACTTAACTTTTTACCAAGAAACAGATCCTGTTTTTGAAGCAAGCGCAGCAAGTGAAATATCGACACAAAATATTAATAATTGGTCAACAGCTTACAACTGGGGTAATCATGCCAATGCAGGCTATCTTACTACCTTACCTGATATAAGTTTAGGATCATTACAAGATGTTGATCTTACAGATAGTCCTGACACCAACCAATTGTTAAGATGGAATGGAACAGCTTGGGTAGCATCTACATTTGCCTACACAGAAACTGATCCAGTTTTTACCCAAAGCCCTGCAGCAGGAATTGGAAATACTGAAATTTCTAATTGGAATACTGCTTACAGTTGGGGAGATCACTCAACTGCTGGATATTTAACGACAGGTACTGCTGTATCAATATCTGATACAGCCCCTACTACTCCTGCTAACGGCGATCTTTGGTGGGACAGTGTAACAGGTATTTTGAAAATTTTCTATAATGATCCAGATGGAGATCAATGGGTAGATGCAGTTCCACAGGCTAATTCAAATTCAACAGCTTTACAAGCAGGAGATAATGTAAGTGAACTTACAAATGATGCAGGTTATTTAACTACTGTTCCTGGAAACGAAACTTATTTAAAATTTGGCACAAGTACATCTTTTAATCCTGGGAATGCTCAAGTAACTGTTGGAAATGTATTTCAACAGGAAGTTGGAGGAGATATTGAAATTTCACTGACCGTAACAACAGGTTTTACAAAAACACTTGTAACTTTAGATGCTGTAATTTGGAATGTAACAGATCCAACTACAGAATCTCAGGTTGCGTTAGAAAGACAAATTAATACTGGAAGTTGGACACTGCTACGACAACTAATATTTCCAGTAACAAATACATACTATGGGAATTCTATGTTCCAACTGTTAGATACTCACGGAGCATCTGCAGGTGATACCGTAAAATATCGTATACGTAATTCAATGGACGTGAATTACAGCAGCGAAAGCTTAAG
>Ga0129348_1000550_pt1 | contig 13493 bp, 7 predicted proteins | sample CPBDNA_4_FD_94424 | JGI IMG/M metagenome (GOLD analysis project Ga0129348, IMG submission 94424) | Freshwater to marine salinity gradient microbial communities from Chesapeake Bay, USA - CPBay_Sum_27_0.8_DNA | ecosystem: Environmental > Aquatic > Marine > Coastal | place: USA: Chesapeake Bay...
AGCCCACTCGATTTTGCAGCTGGTGACACGCTGACGATCGAGACCTGGCTGCGGATCGACGTCTCCCCCAGTGGCACGTTTCCCTACATCGTTGGCAAGGGCCGCACGCATACCGTGGCCGGGAAAGACAACGACGCCAACCAGAACTACGCCCTGCGGCTGCAAGGGGGCGGTTCGGGCAAGCTTTCGTTTCTCTGGATGGATTCGACCGACCCAGCAGGTGGGCAGCGGCCGCATCGTTGGACAAGCTCGGCAGCCGTGCCGGTCGACGGTCGCTGGCACCATGTGGCGGTGAGCTACACCTTCGGCACCGGCGACGAGGTGGTGGCCATGATCGACGGTGTTGCCACCGATGGCGTCTGGGATATGGAGGGCAACTCGGCGGCGGCTCCAGTCGTCGACAACGACGATCTCTGGGTTGGGGGCTCGCATGGGGCAGGGCATGCGTTTCCCGGCTTGATCGAAGGACTGGTGATCTCGCGTGAGCAGCTCTCGCCGGAAGTGATTGCTGAGCAGACGAAGTGGGTCGACACTCAGCAGCCGCAGATGCCCTGGCCTGCGGATGGCTTGGAGGCAACTCCTGGGATTACGCGAGTGGCGATTTGTGATCTGCCGCTGCGAAGCTGGTTCTTCCAGCCGAGTCATACCGAGCCGATCTTTGAGACCGATGGTGTCGCGGTCACCCGCTTGCCGCATCGCTACAACGACCGCGGCCTGATTGCCGATCGGCCTGGGGCGTCCATGGTGCGGCTGGTCACTGAGGCGACTTTTCCTGCGGGCACATGCCAGATTCTGCTGAGGAGCCTCGACGCCGCTCGCGTCTACATGGACGGAGAGCTGATCGTTGAGCAGACCACCGCTCCAAAACTCAGTGGCTCCGCGCACGGCAAGGTGTATCAGCTGGTCGATCCGCCGGCGGGCGTTGTGCAGCAGACAGGAGCCCACACCGACACGCTGGTGGAGTTTGAGTCAGACGGAAAGCCGCACCGCTTCGAGGTGTATCGCCTGTTTGGTGGTGACGGCCGAGTGCATCAGCTCGGGGAACTGCTGGTGGCGGTCGCACCGCCTGGCCAGCCGTTTGAGGTGCTCGGCAGCGATTGGCAGCCGGACGACTCAGGCTGGCAGGCGCTGCTCGACCGCGAGACGTCGCTTGTCGCGAAGTGGAATCGGGCCGCCCGGAGCGTGGCTGACGCTGAGGAAGATCGCTACTGGGATACACGGCATGCTGAGGCTGCTTCAGCGGCAGGCCCAGCGGCCGCGGTGCCCGATGTGGAGATCGCAAGCGGCAATGCCATCGACCGCTTTCTCCTCGCTCGGCTTGAAGAAGAAGGGCTTGAGCCGATGCCTCTCTTGGATGACGACGCCTTTTTGCGTCGCGTCACGCTCGACATCACCGGACGGATTCCGACAGTGGACGAGCTGCGTGCCTTGGGACGTGATCTCGGTCGGCCACCGCTGCTGAATCGGGCAGCGGTGATTGATGGTCTGCTGGCGTCAGACGAGTGGGCTGACCACTGGACGAGCTACTGGATGGATGTGCTCGCCGAAAACCCGGCGTTGACCAAGCCGACACTCAACAACAGCGGCCCATTCCGCTGGTACATCCATGACAGTCTCGTCGACAACGTGGGCATGGATCGCTTTGTGACAAACCTGATTCGCATGGGGGGCAGCAAGGAGCTCGGGGGTCCGGCTGGCTTTGGGCTCGCTTCTGAGAACGATGTTCCGATGGCCGCCAAGGCCCATGTGCTCGGGACGGCATTTCTCGGTGTGGAAATGAAATGTGCTCGCTGCCACGATGCCCCAAATCATCCCTTTGAGCAGTCCCAGCTGTTTGCCATGGCGGCGATGCTCGAAGGGAAGCCGCTGAAGGTGCCAGCGAGCAGCAGCATTCCGGCGACACCTGAAGAGATTGAGGAGATGATTGTCAGCGTGTCGATCGCTCCCGGAGAGAGCATCGACCCGGAGTGGCCGTTTGCGGAGTTGACCGGTGAGGAGCTCGCTGGTGGCGAGGCCTTCGCAAGCAGCAGTCAGGAGCAGCTCGCCTGGGCGATCACGACACCAGCCAACCTCCGTTTTCGCGAGGTGCTGGCGAATCGGTTGTGGACGCGACTGTTTGGGCGTGGGCTGATCGATTCCGCGAGTGACTGGAGTGATCGCAAGAGCTCGCATCCGGAACTGTTGGCCTATCTCGCCCACGAACTGCTCACACACGGTGACGATCTCAAGCATCTCGCCGGCGTGATCATGAAATCGGCGGCCTACCAGCGGCAGGCTGTGCCGGGCCTTTCGGCTGAAGAACCGCAGGCGGCCCTGTTTCGTGGCCCTGTGCGGCGGCGACTGTCGGCAGAGCAGCTTGTCGATTCGCTCCATGTGGCAACGGGCAAGCCGATGCGGGGTGAGGTGCAGAGCTTCGGCCAGGATGGCTCCCAGCCGCGAAAGAACTTCCCTGAGATGGGCCGGCCTACCCGCGCGTGGCAGCTTATCTGTTCGGCGAGTGAGCGAGACCGAATTTCGCTCGGTATCCCCCAGGTGGATCTGCTCAATGAGCTGCTGACCGCCTATGGCTGGCGACCCCAGCGTCAGGATCCGCAGGACCGCCCGGACGAGCCGCCCACACCGTTGCGTCCCTTGGCCCTGGCGAATGGCCCCGCTGCTGCGGCGCTCCTCGATGCGACGCCGGAGGCGTGGGTCACAGAGGCTGCCTGCGAGGCGGACTCGCCTGCTGCGTTTGTCGATCTGCTCACGCTGGCGGTGTTTGGGCGACAGGCGACGCGCGAGGAACTCACGCGGTATGGCGATCTGATGGCTGACGGCTTCGAGAGCCGCTGCACGGGTAGCCAGGATGAGCCACAGCGGGTGTATCGCCGCAGGATCTCCTGGCGGAATCATTTCGACCCAGTTGCTGACGAACTGGTGCGACAGCGGATTGCCGAGCTTGAAGCGGGCGGCGAGCCGACTCGGCAGCTGACCCGCGACTGGCGGGAGCGTGCCGAAGATCTGCAGTGGGTGCTGATCAACAGCCCGGAGTTTTCCTGGGTGCCGTGAAGACGCTCAGCTGTTTTTCACCAGCAGTTGGCATGGCCGTGCATGTGTGGGCATCATGGAGTTCATGAGACCCGGCGTGCGACTGCTGCGATGGATGGTGCTCCTCGGCTACGTGCTCGTGGCCGGGGGCCTGCCGTTGCCTGTGGGGAATGGCACGCTCACTGCGGCTCTGAACCCAGCCGCTGCCAGGCGGCTCGCAGGGAAGGATCGCTCTCAGCCATTTCCCTGTATGGACAGCCCATGTGGGTGCACCACCGCTGCCCAGTGCTTTGAAAGCTGCTGCTGTCACACCCCGGCGGAGCTGCTGGCCTGGGCGACGCAGCGAAGTCTCTCCATCGACGTTCTGCAGTCACTTCAGCGTCGAGTCGCGGGGGACGGTAGTGCACATGCCGCCACGCCGCCACTGGCTGCGTGTGGTGAGCTGACAGCCGATGAGGCCGCCTGCGGAGCCTGTTGCTGTGAGCCGACGCCGGCACCCGAGACGGTTGCGTGCTGCAGTGAGAGGGATGCGGAGGCAGCGACCGGGAGTTGCTGTGAGGCGATGGTGATGGAGACTGGCTCGAGTGATGTCGTGCCACTCTCCGAACGCATGGTGGTCTTGCAGGCAATGCGTGCCTGCGGCGGCCTCGCCTCTGAGTGGCTGGCATGTGGGTGTGCACCGCTGCCGGAGCCGACCTGCGTTGAGCCACTGCGGCGGCAGGCCGAGCGAAGAATCTGCCTCGATGAATCTCCGATTCTTAGAACCCACTGTGTCGAGCCTCCGCCTCCTCGCGTCGGCTGAGTTGGTGTTTTTCTCCAACCCGGTGACGCGTCTTCCTCGACATGCAGATGCGGTGCGCAGTGTGCGCGCCCGGCATGGCTGGTGATGCGTCGTCGTCTCAGCCACGAGGACTCTTTTGATGGTTACGCGACAGAATCGTTCTGCATTCACCCTGGTGGAACTGCTGGTGGTGATTGCGATTATTGGTGTGTTGGTGGGGCTGTTGTTGCCTGCCGTGCAGTCGGCTCGGGAAGCCGCCCGGCGAACAACCTGCAGCAACAACCTTAAGCAGCAGGGGCTGGCAATGCACATGCATCACGACAGCTATGGGCGGATGCCTGCAGGGTATGTCTCTCCCAACGTGGCTCCCAGCGATCCTGCCTCCGCAGAAACAAGCATGGGCTACGCCTGGGGCCTGGCGGTCCTTGCGTATCTGGAGGAGGGGGCCCTCGCCGACAGCATTGATCGTGAACTGGAGGCGACCGATCCTGCCAACACGGCTGTCGTTGAGCGAGCCTCAATCTCAGTCTTTCAGTGCCCGACGGACAGCCCGCCAACGCATTTTGATGTTTCGGGATCAGCTGGCACGCTGACCCTTCCGAGCTCCAACTACGCTGCCATCCTTGGCTACAACAACGTCACGATGACGCCGGGAAAGGGCACGGGGGTGTATTACCGCAACAGCCGGCATCGCTTTGCCGATATCAAGGACGGCACGTCGAAGACGATCTGTGTGGGAGAGCGAAAGCATCTGCATGATTTTGGGATCTCCCCTGGCATCGAAGCTAACACGACCTGGTATGCGGCTATTCCTGGCGTGTTTCGGCCAGCAGGGATGGCGATGATGCCGATGCACAAGGAAGGCCCTGGTTCCCTGGTGGTTGGGCATGTGGGGCAGCCTGGCATGGGCATGGGCAAGACGCCCAATCACACCAACCACATCGTGCACTACAGCAGCCAGCATCCAGGTGGCGTGATGTTTCTTCTGTGTGACGGCTCAACGCATTTCGTTCGTGACGACATCGACTACGCGACCTTTCGCAATCTCGGTGAACGAGCGGATGGCAACCCACTCGGTGACTACTAGCGGCGAGGGCAGATGATGTACCCCATGGGAAAAACAGGGCTGCCGACATTGGCGGTAGCCCTGTGGTGGGCTTTTGCGGCTCTCGGGCAGACGGGTGTCGACACGATGCCAGACACCTGGGTTGCAACGGATGGCCTGGGCAGGTCAGTCGCAGGCTTTGCGGAATGTGGACCACCTCGCGAGGACCGGACGGTGGGCATGTTTTACTTCCTTTGGCTTGGAGAGCATGTCAAAGGTGGGCCGCACGACATCACGAAGATCCTCGCTCAAGATCCAGCTGCAATGCTCGATCCAGAGAACCCGCTCTGGGGACCTGCCGGCAGCATGCATCACTGGGGTGAATCGATCTTTGGCTACTACAACAGCGACGATCCCTACGTGCTCGCCAAGCATGCCCAGATGCTTGGGGATGCCGGCGTTGACGTTGTGATCTTCGATGTGACCAACCAGTTCACCTACAGCAACAACGCCAGGGCACTGCTCGACGCATTTGCTAGGGTCCGCCAGCTGGGTGGCCGTACGCCACAGGTGGCCTTTCTGTGTCCGTTCTGGACGCCGTCGAAGGTGGTGCGTGAACTCGCCCACGAGTTCTACGATCCGGGGGTGCATCAGGATCTCTGGTTTCGCTGGGATGGAAAGCCGCTGCTGCTTGCCGATCCCGACAGGCTGGGAGAGACCACGATGGTTGACACCTCAGAGCAGGCCGTCGAACTGAAGCCAGGGCAGGCTTTGGGCCAGAGCTTCACTGCACCCGAGTCGATCGGCAGCGTTGAGATTCGTGTGCCCACGTGGACGAAGGATGACGGGGGAGCCACGCTCACGCTGCGTCGAGATGGCCCGGCCGGTGGGATCGTGATGCGGCGTGTTGTGACCTCCATTCATGACAACGAGTGGGTGTCGCTGCGGCCTGACGCCCCGCTGCCCGCAGGGGACTATTTTGTGGAGATATCCAATCCCCAGGGCACCGTTGGCTGGTGGACGGGCAGTGACGATGGCCTGCCGGGTGGCCAGGCGTTTGTGAATGGTGAGCCAGTCGGTGGTGATCGCTCGCTGCGGCTGGTCTTCCATGATCCGGAGGTGGAGCGACTGCGTTCGTTCTTCACCTTTCGATCGCCGCAGCCAGACTACTTCCTGGGACCTACGAAGCCGGAGATGTGGAGCTGGCTTGAAGTCTCACCGCAGCATGTGTACCGCAACAGCCGTGGCGAGAAGGAGCAGATGTCGGTGGGCGTGGCCCAGAATGCCGTCGGTAGCCGCTTAGGATCGATGAGTGAGCCCGCGGCCCGCGGGCGTAGTTTTCCCCAGGAAGTGTTTTCGACGACCGGGGTGAACTTTGCGGAGCAGTTTCGGAGGGCGCTCGCGGAAGATCCACGATTCCTCTTCGTCACGGGATGGAATGAGTGGACGGCGAGTCGTTATGGCGAGTTCAACGGGATCCGCTTGCCGGTGATGTTTGTCGATCAGTTTGATCAGGAGCACAGTCGCGACATCGAGCCCATGAAGCAGGGGCATGGCGATGCCTACTACTACCAGTTGGTGGACTTCATACGGCGGTATAAAGGGGTTCGCCCACACCCTGTCGCCGGGCCAGCACGTACGGTGCACGTGGAAGGTGACTTCGCCCAGTGGGAGGACGTGGTGCCGGTCTATCGCGACGACGCTGGCGACACGCTGCATCGCGACTGGCCTGGTTACAACAACCACACACGCTACATCAATACGACTGGTCGCAATGATTTCGTTCTGGCTCAGGTGGCGCATGATGGGGAGCAGATCGCGTTTCATGTGGCCTGTCATGAGCCGATTACAGAGCCTGAGGGAGCTTCCTGGATGCTGCTTCTGCTCGACCTCGACGGGCAGCGGAAGACCGGCTGGAATGGCTACGACATCTTGATCAACCGTACACGCGGGCGTCCTGGTCGTTGCACCGTCGAGCGTTTTTCCGGAATGCCGACGGAAAACGACTGGACATGGTCTCCGGTGGGGGAGGCGTCGTTTCGCTACGAAGGTCGCCAGCTACATCTCGCTGTCTCCAGGCGTCTGCTTGGTCTGGCGGAAGGGCGACTCCAGTTCGACTTCTGCTGGGCCGACAACACGATCGGGGAGGGGCAGGTCGATGGATGCCGGATTGATCGTTTCACGACCGATGGGGATGTCGCTCCAAACGGTCGCTTCAACTATCGCTACAGCGAGTAGTCGGAGGGAAGGGCGACCATGACCGCGGCTCGACGCCGGTTTACTGGTATGCTTTAGGGTGTTCACAGAAGGGGAGAAACCATGCGTCGTCGCGATTTTCTTGCTGCTTCAGGTGCCACTGTGTTGGCTGCGAGCGGGGCGGGGACGGCAGCCCTCTCTGCCGAGGCGGCTGCAGCGGCGGCATTGCCGCGAGGCACAGCTGAGCATGTGATCATGCTCTGGATGGGTGGCGGGCAGTCGCAGGTGGATACCTGGGATCAGAAACGGGTGACCAAGGACGGCCGCAAGGATCCCGGCTCAGCCTACCCCGGAATCTCCACCGCGATCCCAGAGGTGGAGATCTGCGAGCATCTTGCCGAGATGGCTCCACGGATGGACCGGTGTGTGCCGATCCGCTCGGTGCACCATGAGGTCATCGACGAGCATGGTGCTGCTGCCTACCGCATGCATGTGGGCCGGCCGGTGAGCGGCACGGTGGTGTATCCCTCGATCGCGTCCATCGTCTCAGCGATGAAGGGACCTGGAAGCGATCTGATGCCGTCGTATGTGTTGATGGGGCAGCCCTCAGCCGGACGAAATCCGGGCTTTCTTGGCGCCGAGCATGGACCGTTGGTGGTGACGAGCACGGCTGCCGGACCTCGCGGGCTCGTCCGTCCAGAACGGATCTCTGATGCCCGTGCAGCGAGGCGAGCTGCCATGCTGCAAGACACGCAGGATGCTTTCCTGGAAGCGAGTGGTGATGACCAGCGGGTGGCGGGTGATATTGCGGCCGCTCGTGCCGGCTTTCGGCTGGCTGGGCCAGACTTCCTCGGGAGCTTCGACCTGGAGCGTGAGCCTGCGGACCTGCGGGAGCGGTATGGCGATGAGTTCGGTCAGCGGTGTCTGCTGGCCCGGCGGCTGGTCGAGCGAGGATGCCGTTTTGTGGAAGTGTCCTACGACCTCAACTTCAAAAACGGCACCGGCTGGGACACCCATAACGAAGGCCAGCAGGGACAGCACCTCCTGATTCAGAGTGTCGATCGGGCGATGTCGACGCTGCTGGACGACCTGGAAGCGAAGCAGATTCTCGACAAGACCCTGATCGTGGTGTCGGGCGAGTTTGGCCGGCCATCCAGCTTCGACAGCCAGGGCGGTCGTGGACATCAGGGCAAGGCATTTTCGGTCGTTTTGGCGGGCGGTGGGCTTCGCACGGGCCAGGCAGTCGGCACGACTGACGAGCTCTGCAACGAGATCGTCGAGCAGCCCGTTTCGGTGCCTGATCTGTTTGCCACAATCCTGGCAGCCGTCGGCTGCGATCCAGCCGAAACGCTCTATGCGGGCAATCGCCCTGTGCCTGCCACCGATCGCGGCGTGCCGATTCCGCAGCTGTTTGGTTAAGCGGCTCGAGGCATCGGGCGTAAAAGTCCGCCCAGGCCGTGAACCTTCTGTAATCCCGGTGCGTACAGTACCGCGACGCGGTTCTCCAGCTCGGAGCCGCAGGGAAGACACCGACGCATGGAGGATGCCATGACGCTGAGTGACTTTGTGTCGAGCCGTCGTTGGGCGGATGACATTGAGGCGGCGACGGGACTCGATGGACTCGTGCCAGATCGTCCTGGCTACATCTACGAAGGGGATGGGACGGCGTGGATCGCGAGCACAGACGTCGAAGGTGAGTTTGTGGCTGATCTGTTCGGCGGCGGACAGTGCCACGGCACGCTGGCGGAGTGTGAATACGCCGTCTTCGAATCGATGCGGTCGTTCTGGGAAGATGCTGAAGAGCCCTCGGAACTGGCCAGCTCTTTTCTCAACTGGGCCGAGCGGGAGCAGTTTGCCTCGCAGATTCGCGTTCGCTGGGGCTTTGACTCGTAGCCCGCCAGCCAACACGTGATGGCCGTTCCGCGTTTGGCAGGTGTGCCGATGCAGGCTGGGAAAAAATGTCGTAGCCTGCTGCCATGAGCAGACACCTTATTGCGGCATGCCTTGGCCTTCTCCTGGTTGCCGGCGGGACCGCCCTGGCCGAACCCTTCCCGGGAACGCCGGGCGACTTCCACGGCTTCAAGATGTACACCGATGCCGAGAGCGGTCGGCGGGTGGTTGTGCCTAAGCAGGCAGCCGAGGGAACGCCATGGGTGTGGCGGGCACGCTTCTGGGGACACGAACCCCAGTTTGACATCGCCATGCTCGAGCGGGGCTTCCACATTGTCTCCTGCGATGTTGCGGGGCTCTTCGGGAGTCCGCGTGCGGTGGCGATTGGTGATGTCTTCTACGCCGACCTCGTCGAGCAGCATCATTTCTCAAGCAAGCCGGTCTTAGAGGGCATGAGCCGGGGTGGGCTCTTTATCTACAACTGGGCAGCTGCCAATCCTGAGAAGGTGACAGCGATCTACGGCGACGCTCCGGTGCTCGACTTCAAAAGCTGGCCGGGCGGGCCACGGGCGGCGGAAGAGGGAGCTCAGGCAGCTGCGTGGCAGGAGTGCCTCAAGGCGTATGGGCTCTCGGAAGAGGAAGCGTTGTCGTATCCCCGTAATCCCGTTGACAACCTGGAGCCGCTCGCCAAGGCCGGCATCCCGATTGTGCATGTGGTCGGTGATGCGGATGAGGTGGTGCCTGTCGCCGACAACACCGCCGTCGCGGAGGCACGCTATCGAAAGCTGGGCGGCACCTTCATCGTGATTCATAAGCCTGGGGTCGGCCATCATCCCCACTCGCTCGAAGACCCCTCGCCACTTGTGGAGTTTGTGATGGCGGCCTGGGAGCGTGCCCACTCGCCCTGACCCGCTCGCCCGACATGCTGGCACTGGATCTGGTCTGGCCTTGTTTTGCCGGTGTTCTGCGTCCTGGGGCTTGCTTTGACCTCCGTGTCTCCTGCGTTCTGGGGTTTGCCCAACCTGCCTCCTTCTCTACCGTCCCGACAGCAGGGTGGCTGTGTGAGACTCGTGGAGGACGTACCGTGCGGACGCGTGTGGCTGGAGTCGGTGGCTGGCTGAGGAACTCGCTGGTCGTGACGGCGGTGGTGGTGGGCTCAGCCGCCTTTGGGCTTGAGATTGACGTCCGCGGTATTGCCTCACCTCGGCCGGAACTGCTCGCCCGTGCCCTCGAGGATGACGAGGAGGTCCTGAGGAGTTCCACGCCTGCTGTCACCGATGAGCGGATGGCCATGGCGGTCAGCAAACAGGCCCGACTCGCCCTGCAGAGGCAAGGGTATCCCGAGCCGCAGGTCTCCTCGACTGTGGAGGCGGCGGAGGGACTGCGGCGTGTTGTGGTGACCGTTGATCATGGCAGCCGTTTTGTCGCCGGTGGCATCGAGATCACAGGACTCCCCGAGCCGCTCGCTGAGAGACTCCGCGAGCGATTGACGACGCCACAGCCACCGGCGTCAGCGAAGCCGCGAGTTGTCGATGCCGGCAACGCGAAGACGCTGGTCTGGCTCAACGACCAGGGGCGGCCTGCCCGGCTGAATGCCCCGCTCTGGTCACCAGGCGAGCCGGCCGCTCTGGATGCTCCCTACACCGAAACGGTGCAAACGCTTGTGGCCCGGTTCCTCCGTGATGAGGGCTACTTGCACGCTGCGGAGCGACTCAAGCAGTCGCGATACGCCGACTGCGAGATTGCCGTGCACCTGCCCAAGACAGCCGAAGCCGATACGGCGACGTTGGCGATCCGTTTTGCTGCGCTTCCGCCAGCGTCGACGCTGCAGGCGGTCGAGGTGACGGGCGGAGAGTCGGTGGCTGCCGCCACGGTGCGGGAGTTTCTCGACATCACCAACGGAATGCCTGTCACGGAGATGGACCGTCAGCGGTGGGACGAGCAGCTGCGGCAGTCGGGACGGTTTGTTCGCCACGAGATCTCGCTGAGGATGGGCGACGCCGCTGAGGGCTCCGTCACGGCGGTGTTTGACCTGATTGCCTACCCTGGTGTTTCGCCGCTGGGTGAGCCCCTGACGCGTGAAGAGGAGGTCATGCTCCGATTTCGCGACTGGCTTGCCGACTCGCTGGCGGGCAGTGGCTTGAAGATCACCTGGACCCAGCCAGCTGGTGGAGCAGAAGCCTCCTGTCTGCTCTCTGCGGACCATGGGGCCATGCTGCAGCTTGCTGGGCATGCTGGTGCCGGTGGGGCACTCGCCTTTACCGACGCTGGAGTCGGTCTGTTTCTCGGTGGCGGGGCTGGGCGATTTGAACTGCCGCTTTCGGCGATGGGCCAGGCGGTGGTGCAGGCTGCGCTCAGCGTGCGTGACACGGTGGATCCCAAGACGGGACACTACCGACATGACCTCTCGCTCGGCGCGTCAATCGGCTCGTCCACCTCTGAGGACGATCCTGCCGCAGTGGTGACTGCTCGGATTGAGCCAGTCGCCTGCATCGCGTTTGTGCATCGTGCGTCTGCCGCGGATGGGCCGGGACAGGAGATTTCCTGGGAAGGGGACACACTGGTTCTCGCGCGTGACGGTGGTGTTGCGAGGTTCGACGGGGCGAGTGGACAACTGCTGGAACTCGTGACGCCTGAGTTTGGCCGCATCCGCTTAGAACAGGCAGGCTCATGGCAGACAGCACTTGCCGACCTGCGGGGAGTCAGCGGCGACAATGCATACGTCCAGGAGAGGCCAGTCTCGTCAGCGATTGGCTTCTTCTCATCATCGTCAGCCCGGGGCTTGCTCGGCGAGGCACTCGGGGTGTTTGGGGTGAAAGCCGAAGCCGTGGGTGGTGAGCAGGCTGACCTCTGGGCAGCGGTCGCTGGTGCGGTGAAAGCGGCTGCCGCGGATGGTGGATTCGCTGAAGTTGATGGCCTCGTGTCCGCGTTCCTGACAACGCCTCGATCTGACGAGGAGACGCCGAAGATTCCGTCGCCCAAGGGAGATGAGGCCGGCGGCGATCCCCTGATGCGGGCCCTCGCCAAGATCTCGGGAAAGGCTTGGAGCTGGCTTGATCAGACCTGTGGCCGTGATGCCTGGCCGACGGGGCTTGCCCGGCTTGGCAACGCCGTGCTGCGGCAGGATGGTGGGGCGATGTTTCAGGAAGTGACGATGTATATGGGCTCCGAGGAAACCGGACCTCTCGCGCACCTTGTGGCTGCGTCAGTGATTCCGATGAAGCCGGTGGCAGCATCGTTTGCGATGCGGGGCCAGACCCGTATGACGGCCAAGGCCTTCCAGAATGACTGTGTTCCGATCATGCAGATCTTCGAGAAGAGCGGACTCGACCTGGCGCTCGTCTCCACCCTTCGCAGGCTTGATGCAGACGCATTGGACCATCTCGGCGAGTCGCTACTTGGGAGCCGCGAGGGCGTTGCCGCGCTCCTCGAGCCACTGCATGCGGCTGCATCTGATGACGCGGCTGTGGCGGCGGTTCCGGACGGACTCGCAGCCTGGTGGGATGCCTCGCTTGGCGGCACGGTGTCGCTGGCGCTGGAACAGCGGGGAGGAACCGCCATCGCCACTCGGCCGGATGGAGACGAGACGCTGCGGCGGTAGCTGATCGACGGCGTTCTTGGCTAGCTGAGCTTTGCGCGGGCGGCCGCGAAAGCGGTGGCGGCTTCCGCCAGGTCGTCGTGGGAATGGGCCGCCGACACCTGGGTGCGGATTCTCGCCCGACCCTGGGGAACGACCGGAAAGCTAAAGCCGATCACATATACGCCCTCAGCAAGCATCGCATCAGCCATCCGGCTGGCGAGGGCTGCCTCCCCAAACATCACCGGCACAATTGGGTGCTCGCCAGGGAGGATGTCAAAGCCAAGTTTGCCCATCTCCTCGCGGAAGAAGCGGGTGTTCGACTGAAGTCGGTCTCGCAGTTCGGTGGATGTCGTCAGCATCGAGAGCGACTCAAGCGCGCCTGCTGCGACCGGTGGCGCGACGGTGTTGGAGAAGAGGTACGTCCGCGAGCGTTGCCTGAGCCACTCGATGAGTTCCTTGCGACCGGAGGTGTAGCCACCGCTCCCACCGCCAAGGGCCTTGCCGAGCGTTCCGGTCAGAATGTCGATGCGGTCCATCACATCAAAGTGCTCATGGGTGCCGCGGCCGTGAGGCCCGACGAAGCCGACCGCATGCGAGTCGTCAACCATGATCAGCGCATCGAACTCGTCGGCAAGCTCGCAGATGGCCGGCAGGTTGGCCAGATAGCCATCCATCGAGAACACGCCGTCGGTCGCGATCAGCCGGTAGCGGGCGTCCTTCGCCTCGACCAGTTTCTCCCGCAGGTCGGCCATGTCGTTGTTGCGGTATCGCAGCCGCTTTGCCTTACACAGCCGGATCCCGTCGATGATGCTGGCATGATTGAGCTCATCGGAGATGATGGCATCCTCAGGGCCGAGGATCGTCTCGAACAGGCCGCCGTTGGCATCCCAGCAGGAGTTGTAGAGGATCGTGTCTTCCTTGCCGACAAACTGACTCAGAGCTGTTTCGAGGTCCTTGTGGAGCTGCTGGGTGCC
>Ga0129348_1000551_pt1 | contig 13492 bp, 15 predicted proteins | sample CPBDNA_4_FD_94424 | JGI IMG/M metagenome (GOLD analysis project Ga0129348, IMG submission 94424) | Freshwater to marine salinity gradient microbial communities from Chesapeake Bay, USA - CPBay_Sum_27_0.8_DNA | ecosystem: Environmental > Aquatic > Marine > Coastal | place: USA: Chesapeake Bay...
CATCGTCAGCAATGCCACCCGCTGGGACACCTTCGCTGGAGAGGGATCACCCGCCAACACACTGGTCGATGACGCTCATACCCCGGCCGCGGAATCCACGTGGCGCCGCCGCTACCAGCCCTCCAGCTCCTTCCTGTCGCTGCATCTCGGCGTCAGGGCCGATGTCATCCCCCAGGGCCTGCACTGCCACCATCTGTTGCTGGAGGACTGGCGAGCGATGGAGGCCGAACAGGGCGTGATCTTCGTGTCGATCCCCACGCTGCTGGATCCCTCTCTCGCCCCTCAGGGACGTCACATCGTGCACACCTTCACGATGAGCGACATCCGTCATTGGCGAGGACTGAATCCGACGCAATACGCCAGCAAAAAGCAGGCAGATGCCGATCGTCTGATCGAACGACTCGAAGCGTTGCTGCCTGGGCTTAGCGCAGCGATCGAACTGAAGGAAGTGGGGACCCCCCGCACCCATCGACGCTTTCTTGGTCGGATGGGTGGCAGCTACGGACCAATCCCGGCCATGCGATTGCCGGGTCTGCTGCCCATGCCCTTCAACCGCACCGGTCTCCCCGGTCTCTATTGCGTTGGCGATTCCTGTTTCCCTGGTCAGGGGCTGAATGCCGTTGCTTTCAGCGGCTTTGCCTGCAGCCATCGAATCGGTGCTGATCTCGGGCTCAACAGCTGGAGCCTTCCCGCGCAATTCCCTGCATCCGCTGCTTAGGGTCTGTTGATTGCTTGACCTGTGAGATGGCAGCTACCCCCCAGCCCTCGGCCGCTGAGCTCGCCCGCTACATCGAGTCCCGCGGCGAGCTGAGCAAGCCATGGATGCTGCAGATGCTGCGACTGGCGAAGCTCAAAGAAGCTCGAGAGGGCATGAGTCCTGAGGCTTATATGCGCAGCATCCAGGAGGCCCATGCCGACCTGATGCGACTCGGTGAGTTCTGGAAAGGGCGCGAGGCCGAGGTCTTCCAGGGCCGCTATCAGCCCAGCGAACTGATTGAACCTCTGCCCGGATCGCCCGAGGATCGCTGAGGTGGTTGCCACTGGATTGAGCGGTGGTGAGCAGTGTTTCCGGATCTCCCCTCTGATCCGGGGCACCCTGATCAGTGTCTATCTGGCCTTGGTCCTGCCGCTGCCCCTGCTCGCACCACCGGGGCTTCGTGTCGTGCTGCTGCTCGCTGCCCCCATGGGCCTCGGGCTGGTCTTGGCCATGCTCAGCGAAGAGGTTCGCTTAAGCCCCCAGGGGATCCAGGTGGGCCACCCCCTCTGGTGTCGCTGGTTGATTCGCCGCGGTTGGCAGCTCAGCTGGCCTGAGATTCGTGCCCTCGTGCCGATGGGCACCAGTCAGGGAGGAACGGTGTTTTACGTCAGCACCAAAGGGCAGAGCCACTATCTGCTTCCCCAGCGCATTGCTGATTTCGATCGTTTTCTTGCCGTCTTTCAAGAGTGCAGTGGACTCAACACGCAAGGAATCGGCCGGCTGACCCCTCCTTGGACCTATCAGTTGCTAGCCGTCCTGGCGTCGCTGATGCTTGCGGGTGAGATGGCACTGGGCCTTGGCTTGCAACAGGGATGGATCACGATGCCGGCAGGTGTTCCAGGCTGAAGCGATAGCCCTGCTGCCGAACGGTGGTAATCCCACCTCCTTCACCGAGGCCAGCCTGCTCGAGCTTGCGGCGCAGCGTTAGCACCTGTGTATCAACGGAGCGGGGCCCGCCGCTGAAGGGTGGCCAGGCCATCCGCAACAGATCCTGACGGCTACGCACCATGCCAGGCGGCATGAGCAGAGCGCAGAGCAGAGCGAACTCCCTGGGACTGAGTTCAACGGGTTGTTCTCTCAGAGTCACCTGCCTCAGCAGCAGATGCACCTCAAGGGGACCGACGGTGACGCGCTCCTGCAGGCCGGTGCCACCCCGTCGCAACAGGGTGCGGCAGCGAGCCGCCAGTTCCTCTAGGCCAAATGGCTTGCGCAGGACATCGTCAGCCCCTTCATCAAGGAGACCCACCACTGGCTCGGCTCCGCTGCGGGCCGTGAGCACAATCACGGGGCAACGCAGCTGCTGGCCCAGGCGCAGGGCGGAACTGTGATCCAGGATTTCAGCACTGATCAAGAGATCAGGGGACTGGTCCTGGCAGACCTCCAGAGCCTCAGCAGCGTTGGACACGGCAGCCGTGAGGTGGCCGTCCTGACGCAGGCGCTGCACCAGCACGGTACGCAGGGTGGGGTGCGGTTCGACCACCAGAACCCTGGACGGCTCCTTTGGACCCCCGCCGCTTTGATGGGGCACTGCAACAGTGGTCACCTGAGGACTACCGGTCTGCAGAAGGTCGCGGGAAGAGGAGGTCACATGGCTGTTGATTGCCTGCTTACGCTAAGGCCAATTCCAAGGCACGCTGGTAACAGAGGCTGCCGTCCTCACAGGTCATGACATCCCTGCAGCATCCGGAGGCGATTCGACACTTCCAGTCGCTGTGTGACGCCTGCCAGGAACTGACACTTCGCTACCACAGCCCCTCGGAACTGAGGCTCTACGCCGACGGGTATCTGCATGCCCTACGCCGCACAGGTGCGCTCGAACCGAGGGATCAAGCCCGATTGGAGGCCTTAGTGGATCGCTGGATCTTGGATCCATCCAGCTTCATCGGCCCCGATGGGGACGTGAGTGCCCTCTATCGGCAGCCTCAGCACTAGGAGGCGAGAGCCACCTCCAGTTTCTCCTTGAGCTCGCCGGAGTTGTACATCTCGATCAGGATGTCGGATCCGCCCATGAATTCCCCCTTCACATACACCTGAGGGATGGTGGGCCATTCGGAAAATTCCTTGATGCCCTGGCGGATCTCCATGTCAGAGAGCACATCGAAGGTTTCGAAGGGCATGCCCAGAGCATGCAGGATCTGCACCACGTTGTTGGAGAAGCCGCACTGGGGCATCAGCTTGGTGCCCTTCATGAACACGAAGATCGGGCTGGATTGAATCAAGGCCTCGATTCGGGCCTGGGTCTGAGCATCCATGGCAAAAGAGAGCGGCGAAAGAAAGCGAAGGGAGCGAAAGAGGACTCAGTCGGGTGTTGACGTGGTGAGTGCCAGGGCATGGATCGCCTCACTGGCGAGCTCGTCTCGCAGCGCTTTATAGACGAGCTGATGCTGACGGATCCGGTTGAGACCGGCGAAACCAGAGGAGATCACCCGCACCTGAAGGTGGTCGCCACCGCCGGTGAGGTCTTCCACATCCACATGGGCGTCAGGAAGGGCACGGCGTATTGCCGCGGCCACCGCATCGGGTTGAACCATCACCGGGTGCTTCAGCTGGAGACTGATGCTGACAGATCAGGGAGACGAGCGGTCAGGCTCAGCTGCCGGGAGCGGTTTTGGCAGCGGCGAAGGGCGTCTCGACAAAACCCAATTCCACCAGGCTCTGATAGGCCTTTTGACCTTGGGCCTGGGAAGGGGTCATCAACCGCACCACCTCCACGAGCACAGGAACGGCAACCTCGGGTTGATTCTGACGGCGGAAGAGGGCCGCCAACCTGAGATTGGCCTCAGCCAGGAGACCCAGTGCTGCACGACCCTTGGCGTCCATTTCGCGGGGAATCCGAGCATCCAGACCTCGGAACGCACCACTCAGATCTCGGTAGAACGCCAGGAGTTGCTTGGCTGCTGCACGGGCATTGTCATAGTCCTTGCGAGCCTCGGCCAGATTGCCGGCGGCGACCGCCGCATCACCACGGTTGATCAGAGACTGAACAGCGGCCACGTTGAAACCGGCACCACCGGACGCCAGCACCTTTGAGGCCTGGCTGTCCTCGCTGGTCTGGGCGAGGCCGGCCGCGGGAGAAAGAGACAGACCAGCCACCAGAGCCAGGGCGGTCAGCGAGAGGCGGGAACGCATGATCAGACCGGAACAGTGGCCGGACTTTAGGGGGAGTGGAGGGGTCGACCCACTGCCTCCCTGGCCGCTTGTTCAGCTGATTGCATCCGCAAGGCCAGATCAGAATTGAAGGCGCGCACCGCCTCACGGCCACTTCCCTCCACGGCCATCGCTTCGCCGAAACAAATTGCTGCACGTCCGCAGAAGCGCGGCCTAGCTTCGCTGTAGGCGAGGCCAACAGGCAGCACGCGCACCGGAACTCCCTGTCGGCGCGCGAGCAGGGCCAAGCGGGCCAGCCCCTGCTGAAGGCGGATCGGCTCATCACTGCGATTAATACGACCTTCTGGGAACACCACCACTTGCTGCCCAGCAGCCAGCAGATCGATCGCAAAGCGCAGGGTGGTGAGCGACGGGCGTCCCTGGTCCACAGCAAAGCAACCGAGGCGATGGAGAAACCACCCCTGCACGCCGTCCATTTCCGTGCGGGTCACCATGAAGCGACAGTCGCGGCCAGTAATCCGTCGACCGGCAGCCATCGGCAGCATCAGGGCATCCCAGCGGGCCCGATGGGTCGGCGCCAGCAGGATCGGACCCTCCAGGGGCAAATTGTGTTCCCCAAGCACGAGTCGCTCGCGGAAATAACTGCGCAGAGCGAGATCCTGGGTCAGCACCATCGCCAGGGGAGCCCAAAAGGGATTAATCCCCGAACCAAGGGCACTTTCGCGTGTCGCCAGGCTTGAGGTCACCGCGCCCCGGTGGTCTTGGACTGTCTGGGAACTTAGGGTCCTGCCCCTGCATTTCCAGAGAAGGCTGGGCAGTTGGTTCTGCGGCCAGTGACGCCCTGACCCCTCGTTAGGGTTTTGGACCCAGGAAGCAACGGACGTGGCCAGCCTCGGCGTCAACATCGATCACATCGCCAACGTGCGCCAGGCACGACGCACGGTCGAACCCGATCCGGTGCCGATGGCGATGCTGGCGGAACTCGGCGGTGCCGATGGAATCACGGTGCATCTCCGCGAAGATCGTCGTCATATCCAAGACCGAGACGTGGAGCTGCTCCGCCAAACCGTTCGCAGCCGTCTGAATCTGGAAATGGCCGCCACGGCCGAGATGGAACAGATCGCAAGAAGGATCCGTCCTGACATGGTCACCCTCGTGCCCGAACGGAGGGAGGAAGTCACCACGGAGGGAGGCCTGGATGTGAGGGCACAGCTCATCAGCCTCAAAGGCGTGGTGGAGAGGCTGCAGACCGCCGGCATCCCCGTGAGCCTGTTCGTGGACCCTGATCCTGAGCAACTGGAGGCCAGCATCGGCTGCGGGGCACGCTGGGTTGAGCTCCACACCGGCACCTACGCGGAAGCGAGCTGGAGCGCACAGCCGGCTGAATTAGCTCGACTGACGGAAGCAACAGCCCATGCCCGCAACCTTGGACTCAGGGTGAATGCAGGCCACGGACTCACCTATCAAAACGTGGAGCCCGTGGCAGCCATCGAGGGCATGGAAGAGTTGAACATCGGCCATACGATCGTGGCGCGATCTCTTGTGGTTGGCCTCGAGGCCGCCGTCAGGGAGATGAAGCGGCTGGTCCAGAATCCCCGCCGTGAGCCGCTCTTTGGAAGCCTTCAGCCATGACCACCTATCACTTCGTCGCCGCCAGTGAACGCTTCCTGACCGAGGAGGAACCTCTGGAAGAAGTGCTGAGTGAGCGACGCCGTCATTACGCCGAGCAGGGGCGAGAGATCGACTTCTGGCTGATCCGTCAACCGGCATTCCTCAGCGCTCCCGAGCTGGCGGAACTCGCAGCACAGGTACCCAGCCCATCGGCTGCCGTGGTCTCCACCGATGCCAGCTTCATCACCTTCATGAAGCTGCGTCTGGAGTTTGTAGCCGAGGGCCGCTTCGAAGCCCCGAGCGCGTCGATTCCCGATGCCCTCGCCAGCTGCGCCGGAACAGCGGCCTAAAGCCACGGCTGCCCACAACCGTGGTCATGCTGAAAACAGCCATTGGTCTGGAGCGATGACAAGGTCCCACCGGTTTCGTTTTGGCAGCGGCACCTTGCTAGCCGTGCTCAGCGCGTCGACGGTCTTCACCGTCAGTGCTGACACGGGGGGAGGCTGGGAGAACTGGGTGGAGTCCCTCACCCCAGAACAACTCTGCGCGGCGTATCTGAACGACATCATTGGCGACGAGGATCTGCCGGGAGGTCGGGCCTCTGATCCCTGTCCGGAGGGGGCGACCGCCAAGGAATTTCCCTGGTGATCTCCTCATCAAGACAGGCTGGATCGAAAGCCTCTTGATCGCCAACTCAGCAGCGCACCCTCAGCTACCGATCGTGAAGGGTGCCTGCTTCTTATGCCACCACACCCAATCCCTAATCGGCGGTGTATTGCGCAGATGCTCGCGGGTTAGCCCCAGGCCCAGCTTGTCGGACGCACCCACCAGCACATCGAGCATCTCCTCCCCATCGGCAGCCTTGGCCAGGGCCTCATTGGTGCGTGGGGCACCGTTGAGAGCCTGAACCAGCAACGCAACCCTCCGAGGCACCGGCAATGAACGTGGATCCACAGACCACCCCCTTTGAGCGATGCAACACCGTAGACAGGGTCGATGACAGTGGAGGGGGGCTCCGTCAGAATCCGATGCAGAGCGATGAGATGGAGCGGAAACGAGGTGGCATCAGCTGAGCGTCACTGGGTGATCGGTGATGTGCACGGCTGTCATGCCTCCCTGATCCAGCTCCTGGCCGTGCTCCCTACCCGAGACCATCTGGTGCTCTGCGGCGACGTGATTAACCGCGGCCCTGGAATCGCAGACACTCTCCATCTGGTCTGGGAGCTGGTCTGCAACGGTCGAGCCACCTGGTTGCGGGGCAACCACGAGCAGAACCTGATCGAAGCCCTTGAGCAACGGTCATCAGACGCACACCAGAGCCTGCTGAGGATCGACACCTACCGCCAGCTCGGCGATGGCCTCACCCGCCAGTGGCTGCAGCGTCTCCAGACCCTGCCAGACCACTATCGAGGCAAAGGCTGGATCGCGACCCATGCAGGCTTTGACCCTCAAGGTCGCCCTGATTTACGCATCCGCGAACCCTTCTGGGAGACCTACGACGGCCGCTTCGGCCGCGTGGTGGTGGGTCACACCCCTAGGCCCAGCGTGGATCGACGCCAACACATCGTGATGATCGACACCGGCGCCGTCTATGGGGGACGACTCTCGGCCTTCTGCCCTGAAACCGATGCCGTGGTGCAGGTGATGGGTCAGACAGCACTCCCGATTCCTGCACCCCAGCACCAGCAGGAACTCATTGAGTCCACCTCTTGCTGACCATCTTCAGAAGCAATCGGGCGGAATGGCTGGCGCAGCTGCTGGCGGAACAGCTGCGCCTCGATCCCCCTTCGCCCTTCGAAGAAATCGAAGTGGTCGTCAACACCTGGCCCACCAGCCGTTGGCTGGGGGAACAGTTGGCCGTTGTCAACGGGATCAGTGCCCTGGTGCGCTTTCCGTTCCCAGGCGCCAGGCTTCGTGAACTGGTGCGAGCCGTTCTCGGTGAGGGCACGGGCTGCGATGGCACAGAAGGTGACCCCAAGGGCGGCGAGGATCCCTGGCGGGCCGAGCGGCTCGTCTGGCCAGTGCTGGAGGTGCTCCCCGAGCTGCTCCAGCAACCAGCCGCTGCCCCCCTGCGCCAATGGATGGAGCTCCATCCCTGCGAGCGAGGTCAGCTCAACCGCGATCACTGGCTGTTGGCCCGCAGCCTCGCCGATGCCATCGATGATTACGCGCTGTACCGCGCCGATGAGCTCGGACGCTGGCTCGCCCACGACTCCGATGCCAGCAGTGCACTCGCTGAGTCGCTGCGCTGGCAACCCGAACTGGCCCGCTTGCTCGCCGACAAGCTGCCGACGGCGCCCTTTGGGCTGCAGGTCATGGAGGCCGTGAAGCGCCTGCGCGCCGGCGAGTCCCCCGTGCTGCCCCTTCCCCGCTGTCTGCGGCTGTTCGGTCTAAGCAGCATGGCCCCGATCCAAGTGGAGCTGCTCCAGGCCCTCTCAGGCTGCATCGATGTGCAGATTTTTCTGCTCACCCCCTGTCCAGACCTATGGGAGCGCTCCGAACACCGACGACGTCGTCTGGGAGAACGCTGGCAGACCCCACTGGATGGCTCCTGGCTGTTGGAGTCACCTCGACTTGAAGCCATGCTTGGGCGGATGGGCGCTGAATTCCAGCTGCTTCTCGAAGGCAGCGGAGAGTGCCAGCTCGGAGCATGGGAACAGAGGGACCTGTTCGCGGCACCGGTCAGCATGGCCAGGGAGCAACAACAAACCCCGAGCCTGCTCGCCCAGGTGCAGCAGCAGCTGGTGGAAGGCAGCACACCGACGCTCACTCTCGAGACGAACGACCACTCCCTGCGTTTCCTCGCCAGTCCCGGTCGCTGGCGAGAGGTGCAGTTGGTGCGGGATCAGATCCTGCAATGGCTGGCTGCTGACCCGACCCTTCAACCCAGGGACGTGCTGGTGATGACGCCCCAGATCGACCGTTTCGCTCCCCTTCTGGCATCAGCCTTCAACGATGCTGATGCCACGGGCGTGCTGATGCCTTGGCGGCTAACCGACCGCAGCCAACAGGAGGCACCAGGCCTGATGCAGGGGTTTCTAAGCCTCCTGGCCCTGGCAGCCGATCGGTTCACAGCCACAGGACTGGAACAGTTGCTCGCCAACCCTGCCCTGCAGGAGCTGCAGGGACTGACGGCAGACGAGCTGGATGCCATGCACCGCTGTCTGCAACGCACTGGGTTCCGCTGGGGGCTGAATGAACGGGAGCGTCACGGCGACCCAAGCCACAGCCTGCGCTGGTGCCTCGATCGATGGTTACTGGGTCTGATGCTGCCCGACCAGGAGGGCTGGCTCCTCGCCGACGCCGCTCCTTTTAGCGATGAACTGACAGCGGATGAGGTCGGCCGCTGGTGGACGCTTCTGGACAAGCTGGCCCGCTGGATCGACCGATTGCGTTCCCCACGACACTGCAGCAGCTGGATCACCACCCTCACGTCTCTGCTGGAGGAGCTATTCGGTGACGGTGGCCGATGGGGTTGGGAGCGCCAGGCCATTCTGGATGCCCTTGAGCTCTGGAGAGAGCGCAGCCTCGACTGTCCACTGCTGCTGGATGCCGCAGTGGTGCGAGCCGTCTTACAGGAAGCCCTCTCCAACGACAGCGGTCGTTTCGGCCATCGCAGCGGAGCCCTCACCATCAGTGCGCTGGAACCGATGCGCGCGATTCCCCACCGGGTCGTGGTGCTGATGGGACTGGATGCGGGCAGCTTCCCCCGCCAGAACGAGCGCCCAGGGTTCCATTTGCTGGAGCAGATCCGGCGGCTGGGTGATCCCTCCAGCAGCGATCAGGATCGCTATGTGCTGCTGGAGGCCCTGCTGTCGTCGCGCCAGCATCTGATGCTCAGCTGGAATGCCCGTGATGAGCGCAGCGGAGAACCGCTTCCACCAGCAGCCCCGGTCCAGCAGTGGCTCACCCTCCTGAGGGAACAACTCGGCGAGAACGCGATGGCCCAGGTGCTGCTGCAGCCTCCGGCCAATCCCCTAGACCCTGGCAATTTCCAAACGCAGTCAACGGGCGCTCTGCCTAGCTGCGACCAACGACTCCTCGCTGCCCGAAGGGAGCTTGACCGTGGAGGAGAGAGAGAAGCCGGCAGGAGAGGCCATGCCCTGGCCATGCCGCTGCAGTGGCCGGGCGGCCTCGCAGACAGCGGTCCGGCCCACAGCCATGAACAGGACAGCTCCGAGGGGACTCGACTAGAGACCGAGCAACTGGAACGCTGGCTCCTGGCCCCGCAGCGCTGCTGGCTGGAGCAACAAGGGCTTAGGCCAGGGGAATGGCTGGAGCCCATCGAGGATCTTGAAGCCCTCGACCTGGGGGAACGCCAGCGTCAGGGGCTGCTTCAGCAACAGCTGGAGGAAGCGCTCCAAACAATGAAACAACCAAACGCTCTGCCCTGGCAGGAAGCAACGCAGGGGGACTGGCTCAGTCGTTGTGCTGGCAGGGGAATCCTGCCGCCTGCGGCAGCGGCTTCGGTGGAGCAGGAGCGACTGGAACAGCGCTGGCAAGGTCTTCAGCGCTGTCTGCTGAGCTTCGGGACGCCACAGCTGCGCAGCGGTCGACTCCTGACAGGGCGCTGTCAGCTGCTGCCACAGGCCGGCAAGCTGCAAGCCCGCTCAGCGCTGCTGGGCTGGCTTCGCCACCTTGAAGCCCAGCTGGAAGGGTACGAATGCGAAACCGCTGTGATCGGTCGTTCAGATCGCCAGGGCAAGGGCGATCAGTTTGAGGTGCTTCTGCACTGGCAACCGATCGAGCCTGAGCTGGCTGAGCGTCATCTCGCTGCCTTGCACACTGCAGCCAACAGAGGCTTGAAACAGTGCTGGCCAGTGCCTCCAGCGAGCGGCCTGGCACGCCTGCGTCAATGGCAGAAAGGCCAGGAGGCCGCTGACCAGGCCTTCCACAAGAGCTGGCAGGGTGACTTCCAGGGTTGGCCCGAACGGGAGCGGGCGGAGATGCGTGCCTGCTTCGGCGATGGCTGTGAGAGCCGCGAGCTCCTCAATGCTCCCGGATTCGAGCGGGCCTTCTCCTGCCTCTACTTGCCGATGGGGGAGGCGCTGAAAGCGTGAGACGTTTTGAGCACAACGACTACCCCCTGGATGGAGGCGTTCGACTCCTTGAGGCCAGTGCTGGCACGGGCAAGACTTTCGCTCTGGCGCATCTGGTGTTGCGTCTGATCACGGAGCGGAATCTGCGCATCGAGCAGTTGCTGGTGGTGACCTTCACCGATGCGGCAGCTGCAGAGCTGCAGGATCGCATCGGGCGGCGACTGGATCTTGCCTTACAGAGGCTCACTCAGATCGAAAATGACCAGGTCCCGAGCGACGCTGATCCGGTGCTGCGCGCCTGGCTGGAACGCCACGGAGCCGATGGCAACCGGCGGCGGGAGATCGCCAGTTGCCTTCTCACCGCCCTCGACGGCCTGGAGAAAGCTGACATCACCACCATCCATGGCTTCTGTCACCGCACGCTCCGGCGTTTGTCCCTGCAGAGCGGTGCCGTTATGGATCCCGATCTGGAGAGCGACAACGCCGACCTCTGCCATGAGGTGGCCCATGACTACTGGCAGCAACAGGTGCTGTCGCTGGATCCAGAGGATGTGAAGGGGTTGCAGATGGCGCAGCTCTCCCCGGAGACCCTCAGCGAAGCCCTGCGGCGCCTCGATGGGGATAGTGGAGTGCGCATTGATCCGGGCAACGATCCACCCGATCCCAACGCCCCCCTCAAGGAGCAGTTCGAATCATGGATCGAGCAGCGCTGGCTGAGCGCCAAGAAGCAGTGGCAGGAGAACGGCGACGAGCTGGAAACGGCGCTTTGCGCAGCAGCTGCCGATTGGCGCAGCCGAGGCTGCAGCAGCAATCGCACCACCCCCTACAGCCCCAAACCGCGAACGCAACGAGCAAGCGCTCTGAGCGACTGGATGAGACAAGCCGGACTTGCAACACCCGCAGGCCGGCCTGATGACACGCAAATAGCACGAATACGCTACGGCTACGTGCGAAAACAGCCCTTACTCGGGGGCTACTTCCATCCCGGCACCTTCTCTCGCGTGGCCCGAGCCTGCGGAGAGGCGCAGCCCCGCTTGCCCTGTCCGCAGACCATGGAGGCGATCGCCGCCCTCTGGGACGGCCCCAGCGAACAGGTTTGGCGCCATGCGCTGATCAGTGGTGCGGCCGCCCTGAAAGAGCGGCGCAACCGCCGGGGAGTGATTGGCTTCTCCGGACTGCTCGACGCCCTCGATCCAGCAAGCCAGAGCGAAGAACAACAGCAGCGGTGGATCAGCGAACTTCGCCGCCGCTACCGGGTGGCCCTGATCGACGAATTTCAAGACACCGATCCTCTGCAATGGCGATTACTGCGCACTGCTTTCGCCACCGGTGCGTCGCATCTGCTTCTGATGGTCGGCGATCCAAAGCAGGCGATCTATCGATTTCGCGGCGGTGACCTGAACACCTATCGGGAGGCGCGCCAACAGGCCGACCGGATCGATGCCCTGCTCGACAACTACCGAACAACACCTCCTCTGATGCTGGGACTCAACCAGCTCATGGCAACGGGTCTGGAGCAATCGCGGTTGGAGGTTCCAGCCCTGGATGCCAAGAGTTCTGCCCAACCCCTCGCGGGTCCCGACGGCCCTGAACCACTCCAGGTGTTGAACCTGCCGGAATCAGGGGAAACCTCCATCGCCAGCAAAACCGTCCTGGAGGATCTGTTGCCCAGGCTGGTGGCTGGTGTGAGCAGTGAGCTCATGCATCGCCATGCGGAGCTCAGTCCTGCCGACCTCTGCGTGCTCGTCAGTCGGCACCGACAGGCCGAAGCGATCCGCGCCCAGCTAGCAGCCATCGGCCTGCCGAGTCGGTTGGTCAGCCGCGGCGACGTGTTCAACAGTGCAGCAGCAGAAGCGCTGCAGCGATTGCTCGACAGCCTGGCCAGTCCTGCCAATGACGGCACGCTGCGACTGTTGGCCTGCTCAGCCCTTCTCCAGTGGTCTGCCCACAAGCTTGCCAGCGCAGAAGCAGACGGGGGTCTCGATCAACTCGCCCAGCAGGTGCGAAATCTCGCCGATGCCTTGCCCACCCTTGGTCTGCTGGGCTGCCTGTCCCAGATCTTGGCGGGGGAAACCATGGCAGCACTGACGGAGCGGGGCCGATTTCTCGGAGACCTCCAGCAATGCGCACGCCTTGTCCAAGACACGATTCACCGCCTGGGATTGGATGCCTCCAGTGCCGCCGACTGGTTGCGACGACAGCGTCTCCAACCGGAACCAAGCCCATCCGACGAACGGCAACCCCACAGCGACCACGCCGAAGACGCTGTCGCCGTTGTCACGGTGCACCGCAGCAAGGGCCTGGAATATCCAGTGGTGATCTGCCCTTACCTCTGGCAGATGCCCCAGGAAGCCGAGGGGCCGCTCTGGCGCCGGAGCGATGGCTGGATCGTGGCCATCAACCGTCACTGGGGTTGCGGACGAAGGGCCGCTGAGGAAGAAGACGCTGAGATCGGCGCAGAAACCGAACGTCTTGCCTATGTGGCAATGACTCGCGCCGTTCGTCAGCTGATCCTCATCGACGCCCAGGCCGGCGGCCATGAACACAACCCTCTGAAGCGCTGGCTGGCGACCGAGCCAGTCGGAATCAGCCGCCAGCTCCTTGACCCCGAGGCTCCCGTCAAGGCCTGGCGACGCTCCGTTGAACCGGTTGCTCTGCAACTGGGTCCAATTCCCGAGCGATCGCTGGACAGGATCTGGGGCCGGAGCAGTTACTCAGCCTGGAGCAGCAGCGGGGGAGGCGACCATGCCGCTGCCAGAACCGAGGATCCCCGCACCCTGGAGGAGGGACGCGATCGTGATCCCATCAGCCCCGTTGATGCCCCCCCTGGAAGCCCCTCAAGCGACACGATTGATCACGACAAGGTTCAGAACGAGAGAGTCCCTGAGGATCCGGCCAGTCGCATGGGTCCCCTGAGTGGATTTCCACGCGGTCCGGCGGCCGGCGACTGCCTGCATCGCATGCTCGAAAGGGTGAA
>Ga0129348_1000557_pt1 | contig 13433 bp, 10 predicted proteins | sample CPBDNA_4_FD_94424 | JGI IMG/M metagenome (GOLD analysis project Ga0129348, IMG submission 94424) | Freshwater to marine salinity gradient microbial communities from Chesapeake Bay, USA - CPBay_Sum_27_0.8_DNA | ecosystem: Environmental > Aquatic > Marine > Coastal | place: USA: Chesapeake Bay...
ATCACCAAGCCGGGGCCGATCCACAAGATTCTCACTCACCTTGGCGAACCGCTCGAACGGCTACGGATCTCGCCGGCTCGGGGGACGCCCAACGAGCTGCCCGTGATCAACATCCACAGCCTCTGACCCCAGCCGGTCACGAGTGCAACCCAAAGCCCTCAGCCGAGGCGAACTGATCGGCAGCTTTGCCGCATGCGTCCGCCGCTGGTGTGCTGGCGGCAACGAAGCCCCGGGCAGCTAGATCGAGAGCTGCTTGCCCCGCCAGTCGCTCGTCTTCCAACCGTAATCGACGAGCTGATAGTCGAAGGTGCCATCCTCGAAGAGTTCCAGCCGTCCGTAGCACGGTGGGAATCCATACTGGCTCCCATTCCACCAGGACCCGCTGACCGCGCCGCCACAGATGTAGGCTACGTCACGGTAGATGCAGTGGTCGGCGGTGTGCATGTGGCCGCTGAGGCAGAGCTTCACCTGCGGATGCCGTCGGAAGACCTCCGTGATCGCCCAGCAGTCAGCGTGGTGCCAGGTGCCGGGCACGATGTTGTCGTTGCCCTTGCGGGTGTCATCGCCATACACCTGGCTGGTCACGCTGAGAATCGGGATATGGCTCAAGACCACCGTGGGCAGGCTGGTCTGCTCCAGGTCTTTGACCAGCCAGGCGAAGTGTTCATCGCTGAGCGTCGCATAGCTCGGCCAGTTGCACATGCTGTTGAGGCTGATCACGTGCCAGCCGCCGTGGTCGAAGCTGTAGTAGGGAGCCGGCATGCCGAGCACTTCTGTCATCAAGCCGAAGCCCTTCTTCGACAACGGAACGGCCTCGGTCGGCCCGCCGCCATTCCAGACGTCGTGATTGCCGAGGCACGAGCGAATCGGCAGGCCGCAGTCACCAAATACCTCCCGCCACACGGCGATCTGTGCTTCGGCCGACTTCCCGGTGGTGCCGCCATCCACCCCCATCACACTGTCGCCGGTATTAAGGATCAGTTCCGGTCGCCAGTCGTCATTGCCGAGCATGTGGTCCAGCATGGCCGCAGCGCCAGCTGGTGCCTCCCGCTCAGGCATGATGTGAACATCGGTGATGTGCGCCATCCGCACGCCGGGCTTCTTGGCAGCCTGTGACGACGGGCCAGCCGTCGCCGTGGAAACGCTCAGCAGCCCCGCGCTCCCGGCAGCCAGGAACCCACGTCGCATCATGTCCATCGGCACTGTCCTCTTCTCTCGTCGATTCATGGCTGCGTCGCCGGCACACGCCGGAAACGCCCATCACTGCTTCAGTTCGTCAGTTCGGCCGACCACTCCTGATCCGCCTCGACCAGATCCAGCGCCAGTCCGGAGGTGCCTGGGTCACCATAGGATGCCGGAACCCGCGGTCTCTCTTCCGCTGTGATCTCCGGAGGCTTCCAGGCGGCATCGCGAGCCTCGCCCATCTCGGGCTTCTTCGGCCCGCCTGGCGGCGGGTCTGGCCGCGGTGTCACCGACGGCAGAAACTGCTGCACGGCCACCCGAATCGGCCCGAGGGGCACCCCACTGACCGTGTAGGTTCCCTCTTTCGTGAGATCAGCCCGGTAGACCTGATTATCCTTGCCAAAAAACATCACGGTCGCCCCGGCGAGTGGCTTCCCCTGAAAGGTGAGCGTGCCATGCAGGCCCCCGCGGGGCAGGTCCCCGCAGCCTGTGAGCACCGCGGCCGCCGCGACCAACAGGCCGGCGAGGCTTCGGCGGCTCACGGCCGGGGCCGTCTGCCATCGATCCTTGGGTTGCGTCATCTGGAGATTCCTCTGCTTTGCTGGTGGGCTTGTGGCTTAGTTCCAGTCGCCACCGAGCATGTCCCCGCCGCGAGGCGTGCAGGCCGCCCACCAGGTGTCGGGGCTGACTTCGCTGTTGACGAAGCCCACGCTGCCATCGCCCATGCCGACCAGGATGCCGGCCGAACGCGGAGCGCTCGCCAGCCGCGGATCGCAGGTGGCCGTGCTGCCATCAGTGGTGGGACTGGTTTGAAACTTTGAGGCAGGCCCGGTGATCTGATAGGCAAAGACCGGATTCCATTCCTTCCAAGCAGTGCGGCCGTAAGCCCAGATGTTGTACCAGGGGGCTCCGTCGACCTTGGCACAGACCGCCGTCTTCTCGGCCATCAGAATCGTCTTGGATGTGCCGTCCACCATGCTGCCGATCCGCATGATGTTGTTGTCGCCATCGTTCATGAAGTGGCCGAGCGCCTGGAAGTTGGCGGCGTAGCCGGTCACGCCATACACGCCCCAGCTGCCGTCGGCATACAGGCCATCTTGCGGGCAGGAGGCATCATCTGGATTAACGAAAGCTTTGACGCCGTGGTCCTGATACACATCCCAAAAGTAGTCGCCCATGTCGGAGAGGGCGGTTTCTTCCAGGAAGGGCAGGATGTAGAAGTGGGTTGAGCCGCAGCGGTTGTACCAGGTGGGGTTGTAGTTGGAGTCCCAGTCGACGAAGGCGGGTGGCAGACGGTTCATCGTGTCGTGATAGTTGTGGATGGCCAGGCCGATCTGCTTGAGTCGGTTGGTGCTGTCGATGCGACGGGCGGCAGCGCGAGCCGACTGCACAGCCGGCAACAGCAGGCCGACCAACGTGCCGATGATCGCGATCACGACCAGCAGTTCGACGAGCGTGAAACCGGATCGTTTCATCTGATGGTCGATAGTGGAAATGGTGCGTGTCTTCATGGTTGGTTGGGAATCCTGAGTGGGTAAACATCGGCACATGGTTCCAGCGAAAGGTTTTTAGGGCTCCTGAGTTAAACGATCATGAGCCAGACATGAAAAATTCATGAGCGGCCTCCACGCCGCCAAGATGTGCGATGATCCCTCCCGCCAGAGCTCAGGCCATCCGCAGCTATCCCACACGACACATCGGAAGACACGCCATGATTCGACTGCCACAGTTGGCTGCCGCCATCTGTACAACCGTGTTGATCACGCTGGGCTCATCTGCGAGTGCTCAGCGAAACGCAGAATCACTGGAATCCTCTGGCCCGTTTCCAGCGGCCCATGCCCACAACGACTATGAGCATGAGCGGCCGCTCGTCGATGCGCTCGCCTGGGGCTTCTGCTCGGTGGAGGCCGATGTGTTTCCGGTGGAGGGCGACCTGCTCGTCGCGCATCATGCGTTTGACATACAGCCAGGGCGAACGCTCCGCAGGCTCTATCTCGAGCCCTTGCTCGCCCGGCTTAAAGAGCATGGCAGGGTGCAGCCGGAGGCCAACACTTTCACGCTCTTGGTCGACATCAAGGCCGGCGGCGAGGCGGCTTACGCACTGCTCAAAGAGCAGCTCGAGCCCTTGCGGCCGTACCTGAAGTCCGCTGATGGCCCCGCGGTCCTGCAGGTCTTGATCAGCGGCGACCGTCCGATCGACACAATCGCCGCCGACACCGATCGGCTCGTAGGCATCGACGGCAGGCTGGAGGATCTCGACCGTGACGATCGGCCCGCAGCGCTCGTGCCACTGGTCAGCGACCGCTGGGGAAAAAACTTCCGCTGGCAGGGCGGTGGCCCGATGCCTGAGAGTGAGCGGCAGCGGCTCGAGTCCATCGTCCGCCAGGCCCACGCCCGCGGCCAGCGGCTCCGCTTCTGGGCAACGCCAGAGGATCCCGCCTGCTGGCAGGAACTCCACTCCGCCGGCGTCGACCTGATCGGCACCGACGACCTCGCAAAGCTCGCCGCGTTTCTCAAAGAGCCAGTGGCCGACAGATAGCCCGGCAGGTAAGAACGCCCGCACGACCCAAAGCCATGCAGTTCGCGTTCTCTATCAAGGTCGGCGTCACGCAGTGGTTGCGCCTGGCAGTTCGTCGAGCAAGACTTCGTCCAAGCCGCCACGGCCCCACGCATCGAGTTGCTTTGGCCCCAATCAGTCGGCTGGTCGCAGGGACCGAACGCGTGCCGTAGTTTTTTGCCTGTGGCTCGTTCGTTCCAGCTGTCGGGACTCGCGTTTGACGAGCAGGCATTCGCCAGAGGAGCGGGGTTTTGGTTGGGACTCTTTTTGGGACTCATCAGGTAGTCGCAGGACCGGTTTTTGAGCCTTACGAACAGTCATCAGCAAGCAGTTGGAAAAGCAAAGACCCCCAGGCGACTGACGTCACCTGAGGGTCTTTGGAGATGTGAAGTGGGCGATATAGGACTCGAACCTATGACCCCTAGCTTGTCGAGCTAGTGCTCTAACCAACTGAGCTAATCGCCCGTGTCACGCGGTGGCGAGAACGCCTCGCGTTCCCGAAGTCTCGCGCACGATTCCTGTGGAGTCAAGGAGCGGCCGTGGCCCGCAGCGTAGGGGCAATCGCGACCGTGTGTGGGCCGTGCAGCCTGCTGACCATGGAGTCGACCACGGCGCTGTGCTCACCCGGCAGGAGGGGCTGCTGGGCTGATCCGTCCGGCAATCGCCGTAGGCAGCGACGCGATGTCGCCAGCTGGGTCTGCCTGCTGGTCGCGAGCGAGGTTTGCGACTGCTTGGCCGAGCACTAGCGACTTTGCAGAGCGAACGGCCGCGGCAGACCCATCGATACCGCCGAGGGTGATCGGGCTCTGCCACCAGGAGAGCATTCTTCCGACAAACGCGACCGGAAAGGTCGCGGTGAAGCCGACAATAGCTCCCCCGGCGTAAACCGTCTGCCCGAGGGCATTGCCTACTTCGGAGAGGCTCGACTTTCGCAGCCGGGCTGCCGATGGGGGAATGCTGACCACCTTGCCGGCGTCACGCAGATGCCGCTCCTGGAAGAACCGCATCGCCGATTCGCCGGCGGTGCGGATGAAGGTGCGGTCGGCCACGAATCCGACCAGGCTGCCGAGGACCGGAATCCGGCCGACAAGCTCGTCTGCAAGTTCGTCCGCCACCACATCTCGGCCAGCGGTCACCGCCAACGCGTCGGCGTCGAGGCTCTCGCTGTCGGGGTGGTCGAGCGAGGTGTTGAGCCTGTCAAGGAGAGCCACGCGTCCTGCCGGATGTTCGGTAAACGAGAGCTCCAGCAGATCGAGCAGCATCGCCCGATCAATGGGCCGGTCGAGAGGGTAGCCATAGCAGTGGCCGATCTTGGCAATCAGGGCAAAGGCGGCGATCAGCTGAAACGGCACACGGCCGATGATCGCGTTGCCAATCTGCCGGACCACGAGGCCCCGGCCGGCGCTCGTGTGCTCCGTGTCAAGGATGAGTTCGAGGGCGAGCTGGTCGCACTCCTCCAGCGGCGCTTCCCGGAGGTGATCCAGATTCCAGCTGCCATCCTCGAGGTGCGTCTTCCGCCAGGATCCAAGCTGTTTACTCGACACCCGGTCGAGGAGATCGATCGCTTTCCGCACCACCTCGCGAGGCACCACCCGCTTCACGCCCCATGCAATCGGAAAGGTGACCGCATCAACCGCCTGGGTGAGACGGCTCGGCTCGGTGCTCTTCCAGTCAGCGATTTCGTGCACCTGCTTCCACTCATAGGCCGTGAGCGAGGGCTTCTGCTGGCCGTTGGTGTGTGGAGACATGGCTCGTCACTCCGGGTGTGGGATGGTGCAGGGATCACGAATCCCCATTCTTCGAGGGTACCTTCGGGGAGAATCGCGGGAAAGTTGTGGGGAAAAGCGGTTTTTTCTGGCTCTCGGCAGCCCGGCTTCGGCCTTGTTCACCCGCGACTCGCTTCGGATACTGGCAACCTCGGCTCTCGCGTGGCCGCTTTCTCTCGCCGCAGCACCTCTTGCAGGAACCCCCGATGCCCACCGTCCGTTTTCACGATGGATCGACTCGCGACTACCCCGTGGGAACGCGGCTGGCCGACTGCCTGGCCGGTGCTGCCGAGAACGACACGGCTGCTCGCTCGATCGCGGCGGTTCTCAACGGGAAGACGGTGGGGCTCGATGCGGTCCTGCCCGAGAGTGGTGAGGCGACGGTGGAGTTGCTTTCCGTCGGCGATCCGCGGGCTCTGCCAGTGATGCGGCATTCGGCCGCCCATGTGATGGCTCGGGCGGTGATGAAGCTCTTTGACGGCGTCGAGCTGGCCTTCGGGCCGACCGTCGGTGAAGGCTTCTACTACGACATGCGGGCAGCCCGTCCAATCACCGACGAAGACCTGCCGGCGATCGAAGCGGAGATGCGGAAGATCATCGAGGCTGACGAGGCCTTTGAGCGGGTCGAAGTCGACCGTGAGAAGGCGGTGAAGATCGTGCGAGATCTCGATCAGCCGCTCAAGGTGGAGCACATCGAAACGGGCCTCGCCGAACACCCCACTCTCTCCTTCTACCGTCAGGGTGAGTTTGTCGACCTCTGTCGTGGGCCCCACATTCCCAGCCCTGGTTGCATCGGGGCGGTCAAGTTGACGAGCCTCGCCGGGGCCTACTGGAAGGGTGACGCCGACCGCGAGCAGCTGCAGCGACTCTACGGTACCGCCTGGTTCACTCAGGAAGAGCTCGACGCCTACCTTGCCCGGCTTGAGGAGGCCCGCAAGCGAGATCATCGGGTGCTCGGCAAGCAGCTCAACCTGTTTACGACCAGTCCGCTGGTGGGCTCAGGCCTCGTGCTCTGGATGCCAAAGGGCGCCCGGCTGCGGGCGACGCTGGAATCGTTTGTTCGCGATGAGCTGGCAGCCCGCGGCTACGAGCCGGTCTACACCCCACACATCGGCAAGGTCGATCTCTACAAGATCTCCGGCCACTATCCCTACTACGCCGACAGCCAGTTCAAGCCGATCGTGCAGCATGAAGACGAGCAGTATCTGCTCAAGCCGATGAACTGCCCGCACCACACGATGATCTACAAGGCCCGGCCACGCAGCTACAAGGATCTGCCGTTGCGTCTGGCGGAGTTTGGCACGGTCTACCGGTACGAGCAGTCTGGTGAGCTCGGTGGCATGACCCGTGTGCGTGGCTTCACGCAAGACGACGCTCACATCTTCTGCATGCCAGAACAGGTGGAAGCAGAGGTAGAGGGCTGCATCGACTTCACCCTGAAGGTGCTGGAGAGCCTGGCCTTTGAGAACTTCCGTGTGCGGCTCGGGTTCCGTGATCCCAACAGCGATAAGTATGTCGGCCCGCCAGAACGGTGGGATGAGGCGGAGGCCGCGATTGAGCGGGTGGCCCGTCGGATGAACCTGCCAGGCTGTGAGCCCGAGCCGGGCGAAGCGGCGTTCTACGGTCCGAAGATCGACTTTGTGGTCAACGACTCCCTCGGGCGGGAATGGCAGCTCGGCACGGTGCAGCTCGACTACAACCTGCCGAGCAAGGAGCGGTTCGATCTGGAGTACATCGGTGATGACAACGGTCGTCACACGCCGGTGATGATCCACCGCGCGCCCTTAGGCAGCATGGAGCGGTTTGTGGGCGTGTTGATCGAGCACTTTGCCGGTGCCTTCCCGCTCTGGCTGGCACCAGAGCAGGTGCGGGTGATCCCGGTGAGTGCCAAGAGCGAGGAGTACGCCAAGGCGATCGGAGGCAAGCTGGAGGCCGCAGGTCTGCGGGCGTCGATCGATCTCGATGCCGACAAGCTCGGCGCCAAGATCCGCAAAGCCCAGCTGGAACTGATTCCGATGATGATGATCTGCGGTCCGCGTGATGAGGCTGCGGGAACAGTTAGCCTGCGGGATCGTCTCGACGGTGATATCGGCGCGATGCCCGTCGATGAGGCGATCACACAGCTCTGCGATGAGGTGGCTCGTCGCGCTGTGCGGCATAGGCCCAAGCCGTTGGAGATGGGAACGGCTCCTGCTGCCGGCGGTGACGACTATTAAGACCGCCTCGCTGGTGTGACGGATGCCTCGCTTCATCGTGCTAGAACACACCGACGCGCCGGATGACCCTGGCGGCCGGCATTACGACCTGCTGCTGGAGGCGGGGGAGGTCTGTCGTACGTGGCGGCTCTCCGATATGCCGGCGGCTGACGGAAAGCCGGTTGCCGCAACACCCATCGCCCCACACCGCCTCGCCTGGCTCGACCACCACGACGGCCCTGTCTCGGGCAACCGCGGCCATGCTCGTCGCATCGACGCCGGGACGTATGAGCCGGCCTGCGATGCTGTCGCTGAGATGACTGTCGATGAGACGACTGAGCCGGTTGTCGTCCAGGTGCGCGGCACGCTGCTCATTGGCGAACTGACGGTTGGCCATGATCGGGCGTGGAGACGGCCTTAACCGATCTCACCTGCGTCGAGGCAGTAGTCGATCAGGGCTTCGCGAGTGCCGATGCTGGTGGTCTGCCGATTGGCCTGAGGGCTCGCGAGGATGCTGCGGAGTTTCATCAGTCGTCGTCCGCCCGACTGGCCGTCGTAGCTGTTCAAGGCGATCGTGAATCGCTGGTCAGGATCGACCGGCTGCCCCTTGTAGGTAAAGCGAGTGGGCGTGCCAGCGGAGTCGCTTGCCAGAGCAAACGGCCAGAGCGTGCGATCTGAGTAGCGATCACTCTTGTCTTCGCGAACGATCTCAACGAGTTCTCGCCCCGACAGTTCGGCGGTGACCAGCAGGTTTTCATAAGGAATCAGCTCCCAGCAGTCGGCAACGGTCAGGCTGCCTGCTGGAATCTCTTCGGTGTTAAAGCTGCCATGAAAGACTCCGTCGACTGGCCGTTTCTGTTTGGCGAGGGTTGAGGCAAACGCTTCGCAGAAGAGCTCAACCAAGGGGCTGCCACGGCGGCCACCAGCGATTGGATTGCGGACCTGGCAGACGGTGCGAGCAAGCTCTTGCTGGCTGGTGGCGATTGCCGGCTCGGCCACCTGCATCACCAGGGGGTCTGTCTCAAAGCGATCATCCATCAACACCGTAAACACTCGTCGCTCGACAAGTTCGCCAGTGGACGTGTCAAAGGTCAGGTCAACGCGGCCGCAGTGAATCCCGTAGTAGCTCGCCTGCGAGCAGAGCACCCCGTCGAGCATCCAGGCCGGCTGGTTCTGATGCGAGTGGCCGGCGAGGTAGACATCGACCCCGCTGTTGTCCCGCAGGAGTTCACGAACGGGATTGGCGTAGTCGTCCTTGTATCGCCAGCCCATGTGGCCTGTCACGATCACCGCCTGGGCACCTTCACCGCGGGCCTCTTTCATCGAGGCGGCGAGGCTTGCGGCGGGGTCAGTTGCTTCGGTGCCGTCGAGGGTCTCGGGAGTGAGCCAGTACGGCAGGCCAGGTGTGATCAGGCCAATGATGGCAATCTTGAAGCCGCCCAGCTCATGCATGGTCCACGGCCGGACCTTGTTCCAGACACCATCAAAGCTGCCCGCCGATCTGCCACGTCGGGAGAGATTGCCGGTGAGGACTGCGGCATTGGTGGCGGCAAGATTCTCCTGCAGCACCTCAGCGCCCCAGTCGAAGTCGTGATTGCCGAGTGTCCAGGAGTCGTAGCCGAGCCGATTGAGTAGGTCGACCATCAGGAGGCCATCTGTCGCGTGGCTCACCGGCGTGCCCTGATAGAGATCACCGACGTCAACTGTTAGTGAGTCAGGGCAGGTCTTTCGCCACTGCCGGAGGCAGCTGGCACAGCGGGCCAGACCACCGACGTCCGCGAGGCCTTCGTAGGTCGTGGTGGGCCGAATATGGCCGTGAAGGTCGGTTGTGTGGAAGATCGAGATCGTTTTGGCACGGCCCTGCTCGGCGGCAGTAGACCAGGGGCTGAAGCTTCCCGTGAGGGCGAGCGAGGCGGCGGAGCCAACGAGAAACGAGCGTCGTGGAATACTTCCCATGAGACCACTCTATCGCGGTTTGCAACCGAGGACGAGCCTTTATACGAGGTTGGAACGCCGCGGGAGTGTTGCACGCGAATGTGAGTGGTTTATGTGGCGTCTCAGGGACACCGGCACATGCCGTGTGAGCCGTTTGCAGCCGGATCTTCTGTGAGGCGGACTTGGGGGATCGTATGCTGGCGGGTGGATGCCGAATGTGTGAGAGCGGCCCGACTGTGTGGAAGCGGCCCCGGTTGTGTGGAAGCGGCAACGCTCGCTGGTTTCTGGAGCAGGACTGTCATGACGCCCCGTGAAGTGCTCGCGATGTGTCGCGAGAAAGAAATCAAGGCTGTGGATCTGAGGTTCGCCGACTTCCTCGGCATCTGGCAGCACTTCACCGTGCCGGTGGGCAAGCTGGAAGAAGACGTCTTCGAAGATGGCTTTGGCTTCGATGGCTCAAGCATCCGCGGCTGGCAGTCGATCAACGAGAGCGACATGCTGATCGTGCCGCAGCCGGAGACCGCCTTCGTCGATCCTTTTTCGGCGACACCGACGCTCGCGATGATCGGCAATGTGCAGGATCCCATCACGCGGGAAGATTATTCGCGGGATCCCCGCAATGTGGCACGCAAGGCGGTCAACTACCTCAAGAGCACCCGCATTGCCGACACCTGCTCGATCGGCCCAGAGGCGGAGTTTTTTGTCTTTGACGATGTGCGGTTTGAGCAAAATGCCCACGAGGGCTTCTACCACCTCGACAGCGTGGAGGGGGAGTGGAACCGCGGGGCCGACGAGATGCCAAACCTCGGCCACAAACTACGACACAAGGAGGGCTACTTTCCCTGTCCGCCGTCAGATCAGCTGATGGACCTCCGCACCGAAATGATGCTCACGATGATCGCCTGCGGGATCGACGTCGAGGCTCAGCACCACGAGGTGGCAACCGCCGGTCAGTGTGAGATCGACATGCGGTTCTCCGATCTCGTGAAGATGGGTGACCAGATGTGCCTCTACAAGTACATCGTCAAGAATGTTGCTGCCCGGGCTGGCCGGACTGCGACCTTCATGCCCAAGCCGATCTTTGGTGACAACGGCTCTGGCATGCACACCCACCTCTCCCTCTGGCAGGATGGTCAGCCACTGTTTGCCGGCACGGGCTATGCCGGACTCTCTGAGATGGGGATGCACGCGATCGGCGGGATTCTCACCCACGCCCCGGCGATCCTGGCGTTCTCCAACCCCACGACCAACAGCTACAAGCGACTCGTGCCTGGCTACGAAGCCCCGGTAAACCTCGCCTACTCGCAGCGAAATCGTTCGGCCGCCTGCCGCATCCCGATGTATTCGGCGAGCCCAAAGACCAAGCGGGTTGAGTTTCGCTGTCCGGATCCCTCCTGCAATCCGTACTTCACGTTCGCGGCGCTGCTGATGGCTGCGATTGATGGCATTCAAAACAAGATCGATCCAGGCGAGCCACTCGACCGCGACATCTACGACATGCCACCAGAGCAGCTCGCTGATGTGCCGAAGGCGCCCGCGTCACTCGACGAGGCGGTGACGGCGCTTGAGAACGATCACGAGTTTTTACTGCGAGGGGATGTGTTTACCCAAGACGTGATCCGCACCTGGGTGCGGATGAAGCGACTCAAGGAAATCGATCCGATGCGGCTGCGGCCCCATCCGTTTGAGTTCTGTCTCTACTACGACTGCTGAGTTGTCTCCATCCACTCGCTTTTTCGATCTGCCATTCTGTGAACACCGGCTACATCTACGCTGCTGCGGCCTTCATCCTGTGGGGCGTGTTGCCGGTTTTTTGGAAGCAGCTCGAAGGGATTCCGGCCACGCAGCTGGTAGCCCATCGTGTGGTCTGGTCGACCATGATGCTGCTGCCGCTGGTCTGGATGAGAGGCCATGCCGGTGATCTGCGGGCGGTCTTCACGTCTCCACAACGGCTCTTCCGCCAGGCACTGGCGGCGATCTTCGTCGGAGGCAACTGGCTGGGCTTCGTCTGGGCGGTGACCAACGGCAGAATGATCGAGAGCAGCCTTGGGTATTTTCTCAACCCGTTGCTCAGCGTGTTGCTCGGGGTGTTCCTCTTGGGTGAGCGGCTGCGGCCGGTGCAGTGGCTGGCGGTGGCGATTGCCGCCACGGGGGTTGCCTGGCTGGCTGGGCAGTATCACCACTTCCCTTGGATCGCGATTTTTCTTGCCAGTTCGTTTTGTCTCTATGGCCTGGCCAAGAAGAAGACGTCGCTGCCCGCGCTCTCCTCGCTGACCGTCGAGACACTGCTGTTGCTCACGCCGGCAGTGGTGTTTCTCGCCACGGAGCACTCGGCGGGCAGAGGCGTGTTTGGCCATGTGGGCTGGCAGACGAGCCTATTGATGATGGTCTCAGGCCTGATCACAGCCGTGCCGTTGCTCTGCTTTTCTGCGGCTGCCCAGCGGATCCCGCTCTCCGCCATCGGGCTGATGCAGTACATCGGCCCCTCGCTGCAGTTTCTCCTGGGGCTCTTCGTGTATGGCGAGCCCTTCGATTCCGGCAAGCTGATCGGCTTTGTGATCGTCTGGATCGCCCTGGCGATCTATGCCTGGTCAGCGATCACGGTTGGCCGTCGGGGGACTGCACCTGAAGCGTCACGGAGCCACTGACCGGCTCGGTCACAATCCAGCGATCGCCCTGCCGGGTGGCTGCGATGGGCTCCCCGTTGGCCGTGACGCCGCGGGAGCCGTCGGTGGCCGGCAGCTCCACATTGCCGGTCATGCCTTCTGGGAGTGTGAGTGAAAGGCGAAAGGCTTCCTCGTTGTTCCAATCGATGGCAATCGGCCCACGAGGGGTTGGGACCGTTCCGCGAGCAAAGGCCAGGCCGCTTGGGCAGGGGCGAATCGTGGCGGTCTGCCAGCCGGGTGTCGCCGCCGTCGCACCCAGCACAAAGCGAGGCAGAAGGTTGGCAGGAGCGGCTCCCCAGGCGTGGTTCCAGTCTTGGTTGGGCTTGTATTTCATCTCCCAGGCTTCCCAGGTGATGGTCGTGCCGCTTTCGAGCATGTGCTTCCAGCTGCGGTCACCATCAGCGAGGATCAGCTGCATCGCGGTCTCACCGGCGTCGCTCGCGAAGAGTCCTTCCAAGAGATACTGCGCGGCATACACGCTGCACCGCATCGGCTGTTCACGCAGCCAGCGGACAACTCGGTCACGGTGGGCGTCGGGAACGAGCCCAAAGGCGAGTGGGAAGAAGTTGGCATGCACGCTGCTGTGGTCTGTGTCGATGCCATCACGGTAGAGGCCAGCCTCCTCATCGAAGAGCGTGTTTTGAAAGGATGCAAAGGCCATTTCACGCTGTGCCGCAAACGCCTCGGCCTCATCCTGTTTGCCAAGGCCACGGGCCATGGCCTCCATCTCCGCGAGCGCCTGCAGGTGAAAGGCGTTGACGACCGTGTTGACCTCTGTGAACACGAAGCCATCACGTTCCTTCTGAGGCCAGTCCACCAGGTCGTGGCGGCTGCGATCCTGCTGGTCGCTGCGAACGAGCCCGTCATCGCCCGCCCGGTGCAGCAGTGTCTTGGTCTTGAGCGACTCGTAGCGATGGGCGAGCCATGCCGTGTCGCCGGAGTGCATCCACTCTGCTGAGGCCATGAACACCATGTGTGGGGACCATTCGGTGGGCCAGGTGCCATTCTCCATCAGCCAGTCGAAGGTTCGTCGGGCCATCGTGACATCGGTATCGGTGGCAAAGTGGCTCAGCTGGTTGAGGTAGGCGTCGCCCTCGTAGGGAATCCGCTCGCGGTCGCCGTCGACATACAC
>Ga0129348_1000561_pt1 | contig 13384 bp, 11 predicted proteins | sample CPBDNA_4_FD_94424 | JGI IMG/M metagenome (GOLD analysis project Ga0129348, IMG submission 94424) | Freshwater to marine salinity gradient microbial communities from Chesapeake Bay, USA - CPBay_Sum_27_0.8_DNA | ecosystem: Environmental > Aquatic > Marine > Coastal | place: USA: Chesapeake Bay...
ATTGACACCAATACTAATTCCACCAGCTACAGTGGATCACTGTCTGCAAGCGTGGCGGTTGGGGACGTAATAGTAATTGCAAAAGTTACAGGATTTGGTGACTTTGCTCAAGGCACTACAACGATAAACAGCATTTCGGGTACTGTATTATCTTTTGATAATGAGTGGTTTAGCCCTATTTACGGGATGATGCTATTTGAAAAAGTAACGGCGACAGCCTCCGCATCATCTATATCTGTGTCATGTAGTGAAGGGTCAAGCAACCGGCAGGGAATGTATGTTTTTGCGTGGCTAATAGGAGGTGGGGCAACACATGACGACACAGCCGCAAGTGCAAGCACAGGAACTTTAACAGTTGATACAGGAGAAAACGGTGCCATAGTTGTTGGCGGTTCGTACACTGACGATTCTTATGCGATTCCTGATCTTAACGGCGCAGATTTTGAAACAACTTTTAACAGAGATATGCACGTATGGGCCGGTCACACTGTTCAAAGCGGAACAGCAGCAACAAGCTCTATGACTGTAGCAACTACTGGTAGCGACAATCGGATTTGGTCGTTTATTAAGGCGTAATAATGGCAATAGAAGGTTCACAGCACGGGTATTCGCTCAAGGACTCTAGCGTAGTTGTGAACTATGTAGAGGACGGGCAAGAGCGCACAATGGCAGTTGACGTAATAGTTGTTGACGGTCTTGTTGATTTCGCGGCTACAGAAGCGGCAATTAGAAGCGCTGTGTACGGCGATGAAGCTCCAGCAGCTATGGCTCCACCAAGTGATTAAATGAATGGATCCTCTTTCTTTAATTGCTATGGCGTCTACGACCTTCAAAGGGATACAGACGCTAGTAAACAGAGGTGCTGAGATTGAACACGTTGCTCAGAAGCTGGGTGCTTGGTATTCCTTTGCTGCTGACATAAGACAAGCAGAAAAAGAAGCTGAGAGTCCCGGTGTATTCAAAAAGTTATTTGATGGTAACACCGTAGAGCAACAGGCACTCAATAGCGTTATAGCTAAGAAAAAACTAGAGGAACAAGAGAAGCAGATAAGAGAACTCATTGTGTGGTCATACGGTGTTGAGACTTACCAAGAGATGATAATGTTGAGACGTAAGATTAAAGCGCAAAGAGAAGAGGCGATCTATAAGCAACGAAAGAGACAACGTATGCTACTAGATAGTTTTTTGTTGTCTATAGCCGTTGTCGTATCAGCAGGTATTATTTACGGTACGATGACTATCATCAAAGGTGCATAAGGATGGCAGATCAGGGTATGAAAGAAGTAATGGATACGGTTTCTGTAGCAACTGGTGTTGGTGCCTTGGCTGGCGTACTGCCTTCCTTAGCTGCGTTGTTGACACTCGTGTGGACAGCTATACGCATATGGGAAACAGACACAGTACAGAATTTACGAGGGAAGTCTAAATGAGTAACTATAGTTATACTGGTGGTTTTGCGGCTAAAGACTCTTTGCCTAGCGGCAACACAGGAAAAGTAGTACGTGGTTCTGAATTTGAAACAGAGTTTAATAACATTTCTACGGCGATTACTACTAAAGCAGACTTAGCTAGTCCCGCTTTTAGTGGAACAATAAATATTACATCTGCGTCTATTAATGATGGGTCTGTAACAATTAGCGGGTTTTTAGACGAAGATGACATGAGTACTAACAGTGCTTCTCATGTTCCAACGCAGCAGTCTGTAAAAGCATACGTAGATACTTCAGTATCGGGCGTAGTTACTGATAGTGGTACACAAACACTAACAAACAAAACACTGACTTCTCCTGTTATAAACACAGGTGTATCAGGTACTGCTGTACTAGACGAAGACAACATGTCTTCTAACTCAGCCACCAAGTTGGCTACTCAGCAGTCTATTAAAGCATACGTAGACTCACAAACAGCTTCAGCAGCTCTTACAGGACTTACTGACACAGCCACCAGCAGCCAACTGGCGATTAGCGATGCATCCACTATAGTTAGTAATGTTTTAACGCCGCAAAACACTATCTTTTTTGACCAAACTGCGGTTTCCTCCGGAAATGCTAAGATTCACTGGGAAGAGTTTGCCGGGGGTGTATTAAACACGCGGTACAGCATTGAGTACGCTGATACCCATTTATATTTTAAGTATGACGGCACAGAAATTGCTCGTTTTAAAAATGGTGCAGATTTTATTTTAGAAAATAATTTTACGGTAGGAGGAAACGCCACTGTTAATGGGACTTTTACCTCCACCGGCATCGACGATAACGCCACAAGCACACGAATAACCGTAGGTAACGGGTTTGCAGAGTTTGACAACGCAAACTATTACCTAAAGCTAAACGGAAGCACCGACACCACAGACATTGGCACAAGCAGTGATAATAGCGGCTACGGCTATGTTGTGAATAATGCTCCGACTGCTGGTACAGGCAACAACGGCATCGCGCTTTACGATAGTGGTGCCGTAGAAATTTGGTCATCGGCTGGAAGTGTTATTACTGGCGATCTCAGGATAGACGCAAGCGGAAATACAACAGTAAAGGGTTTTACCTCCAACGGAACCATTACCGCCCCCAATCTTCCAACATCAGATCCTGCGTCTGCGGGTCAACTTTGGAATGACTCTGGAACCTTAAAAGTATCTGCCGGTTAATAATTTATGTTACAAGCACTAATAGGACCAATCGCAGGACTCGCTAAGACTTGGATGAGCAATCGTCACGAGCAGTCACAAGCAAAACACGTAGCTAAGATGCAAGTAATACAAAACACAGCGTCTTGGGAACAACACATGGCACAGGCTAGTGCATCCTCGTGGAAAGACGAGTGGTTCACAGTAGTCTTGAGTGCGCCTGTGATAGCCATTATGTGGGGCGTAGGTATGAACGATCTTGATATCATTGGTCGCGTAGGTGTGGCCTTTGCAGAACTAGGGAAGCTACCTGAGTGGTATCAATATCTTTTGTACGTTGCAGTCACAGCCAGCTTTGGCATACGTGGTGCTGACAAGCTGATGCAACTTAAGGGTGGTAAGTAATTATGGCAGAAGACATTCTTCCTACAATGGATGATGTAGTTGAAGGCTACACCCTTGCCGAACTACTAGAATATCTTAGGGCTAGGTTTAACACTTTGTCCCCTTCTGGGATAGCCAACCAAGAATTTAAAACACTAGACGCTTATCTTAGAAGTTTTTTTGGTGATCTTCCAGAAGGTGCTGTTGATTGGGAGTCAGGCGATTTAGATGGTGATGGAGTAAACGAACTTTACGCTGTAGATGCTGACGGTAATCCAATTACTGTTTACGGCTACGATGACGATAGAAACATCACGACTACTTCTTATGACGAGTGGAACGCTCCAGACCTCTCTGAGTTAATTGAGAAGTACGGTGAAGACGCTGTTAATGATCTCAAAGGCAAGTACGACGGACTCGTAGATTTTATTGGTAACATACCAGAAGATCCTCTAGGCTCTATAAAAAAGATGGCAGAAGTTTTTATAGAGGGTGCTACTGGTATATCTCCAGATTGTCAGAAACAAACCACTGGAACAGAAACAGAAGTTGAAACGTGGCTTCTTGACTGTGTTAACATGGGAATACTAGTTGACATAGGTATTCCAAGTCTTCCGGGTTTAGGAGGTATATTTAAGAGTACTACGCTGCGTGACATTAAAGAGGCGGCAGAAACCGTAGGGTCAACTTTAGAAGACTTTATTAACGGTAATCCTACTTGTGGAGAAAAGAAAGACCAAGAGTGTACTCCAGAACAAATACTAGAAGACTTAGGCGATTGGGTTGTTCGTTCTGTTAAGGATATCTTTGGTGGTGTTGATGATATAGACAGTATAGACATTGAATCTATTCTAGGTAAACTAGGTGGAATCTTTGGTCCTGTACTAAGTGGTATTATTTACGATCAGTTTAAAGACCTCATCAACGGAGAAATTGAAGATGTCATAGGTGTACCTGTTATACCTTTTAAAGCTTTAGATGACTGCACAAAGAAAGGTCTTGAGACAATAAAAGCAGACGACGGTTCTTTAGTGTGTGGTGAGTGTACTGGAGTATCAGAAGATGGTACGCCGTTTGTATTTAATAAGGATACAGGTGTCTGTGAAGACCCTACCATTGTAGACCCGTTTGACGAAACTAAGTGTTTAGAAGAAAACTACTTTAACGAAAATATAATAGCCTGTGAAGACAATGGGTACATAAACTGTACTGGCGGTGAAAACTCAGGCGGTCAAGAAACTACAGGCGGTATAATTAAAGGGATCCTTGACGACTGTGATGTAATACAAGACCCACGGTGCAAAGGTCCGGGAAAATACATAGAAGGAGTAGACGGCCAGCCGGGAGGATGTGTTTGTCCTGATAACTACGAAAACGCTGGTGAACTAGAAGATGCATCAGAAGATGGCGGGTGTGGTGAAATAGTAAACCCTGATACGTGTGATAACGGCGCAGTAAACTTTGATGACTGTGATGACTGTGGTGACGGTTCTACTCCAGATCAACACGTTGACGGAGACTGTAAAAAGGATAAAATAACGGTTGAACCACCGACCGACCCTGATTGCGAAGCGGGCTATTCTTTTGCTCCTTATTTGACTCTTACGGAGCGCCGACAAGCGTGGCAACAAAAGTGTTTACCTCAAGGGTACTGCGATCCGGGCATGGGTAAAAAACCCACTCGTAACACAGATCACATAGACGACGACTGCTCTAAAGGACTAAAAGTAGACGAGCCTCCCGAAGTAGAAACCTGTGAGGATAGGGATCTACTGACTGACCCAGAAACTCAGGAGTGTCTGACTCAAGACCAGTTTTGTAGTAAGTATCCCCAAGACGAGCTTTGTGGTACTACACCGCCCCCAGAAACTTGTAGCGACACTAACGCCGTTAACGACGGACAAGACGGGCCTTGTGAATGTAAGCCCGGTTTTTCAAAAGACCCAGAAACGCTGCTTTGTGTACAAGGCACTACTATTTGTGACAACGGAGCTACAGAAGAAAGCGGGTGTGATACTTGTCCTGATGGAACTAGTGTTCTTGAGTACGAAGACGGAATGTGTCCTTCTGAGCCTCCAGTGTGTAACGACTGTACCTGTGCTGAGTACGCAGCAGATAACCCTAAAGAGTGTACTACGTGTCCTGAAGGTCAATCTTACTGTGACTCCACAGGCCAATGTGAGACTGCTGAAAACTGCCCTGATGGGCCTGAGCCTCCTGTAACTCCTCCTCCCGGTGACGACGATGACGACGATGACAGCGGTGGTGGCGGCGGTGGAGGCGGCGGCGGAGGCGGCGGCGGTGGTGGTGGTGGTGGCACCTCCCAAGGTCTTTTTACACAAATTGTAGCCGATCCTCAGCTTCTTACTAGAACGGAAATACCAGAGCAAGACTTTTGGTCTAGTGTTTTTCCTGATACTTCAGGAGAAGAAAAAGACTTTCCTATTGCCTCTTTTTTGTCTAACGGCTTATTTAGCTAAACAAAGGTAAAAACATGACGTATCTAAATTTAGTAAACGGCGTATTGAGACGCTTAAGAGAGGACGAAGTAACAACAGTCCAAGAAAGCGCATATAGTAAGCTGATAGGCGATTTGGTTAACGACGCTAAGGAAATGATTGAGTCAGCTTGGGATTGGACAGCTTTGCGTACCAACTCAGCAACGCCGTTAACCATTTCAACAACATCCGGAGATTTTACTTACTCTCTGGTAGGAAGCGGAGACAAAGGAAAACTACTTAGTTTGATTAACGACACCTCAAATTTACAGATGAGTTATCAGCCTGCTGCATGGTTTGACAATAAATTTTTAGTTCAAACACCGGCATCAGGCGCTCCTGAGTACTTTACGTACAACGGTGTTGACGCTAACGGTGATATACAAATTGATGTATACCCAAAACCAGACGGTGTGTATGTTCTCAAGTCAAGAATCGTCATTAGAAAAACAGCGTTAAGCGGTGATACTGACGTTTTAGCAATACCTAGTCAACCCGTTCTTCATCTTTCTTTAGCTTTAGCTGCTAGAGAACGCGGAGAAACAGGCGGTTCTTCAGCGGGAGAGTTCTTTGCTATAGCTGATAAATATTTATCTGACGCTATTGCTTTAGACGCCGAAAAACACCCAGAAGACGTAACGTGGTATACTCCGTAGGAGATAAATAATGGCACAACCGTTACAAAGTATTAATTTGATTGCTCCGGGTTTTAAAGGAGTAAACACGGAAGACTCTCCTATTGCTCAAGATCAGTCGTTTGCTGATATTGCGGATAATGCTGTAATAGATAAAAGAGGACGAATTGCCGCACGTAAGGGTGTTGTACTGCTAACTACGTCTGGGGCTACAGAATTAGGTACTGACCACATACACAGAATACACGAGTTTTTTGATGATGCTGGTAACGTAGAGATATTTAGTGCAACCAACAACAAAATTTTAAAAGGGACTACAACGCTTACAGAAGTAACGCCAGCAGCTTATACTCCTACAGCCAATAACTGGAAAATTGTAAACTTTAACGACAAGGCTTACTTTTTTCAAAACAACCACGAACCTTTAGTTTATGACAACGCCACTGGTCTACGGACTTTTGGCACAGCAAACGGCACTACAACTCCATCGTATCTGTACGGAAGCGAGGCTATAGCTGCTTACGGGAGACTATGGACAGTAGGCGGCTCAGATACACAAACTATTTACTGGTCAGATTTACTGATAGGGACAAGTTTTACTGGAGGGTCTAGCGGATCTATTAACGTATCTAAAGCGTGGCCTGATGGGTCAGATGAAGTCGTTGCTTTAGCTGCTCACAACAACTTATTAATTATATTTGGAAAACACAGCATACTAGCTTACGCTAACGCTTTTAGTCCTGCTGAAATGGCTTTAGCGGATACGGTTGCTGGAGTCGGCTGTATTGATAGAAACTCAGTTCAACACATCGGAACTGATGTTTTATTTTTGTCTTCATCTGGTGTTAGAAGTTTTGGTAGAGCAATACAAGAAAAGTCTTTGCCTCTTAGCGACTTAAGTTTAAACATAAAAACAGAACTGATTGAGATTGTTCAATTATTAACTCAGCCTGTTCAATCTGTGTACAGCCCTGAAAATTCTTTTTATCTTCTGACCTTTCCAGAACTAAGCACGACCTATTGTTTTGATCTAAAAGGAACTTTAGAAAACAGGGCTTACAGGGTAACTAAGTGGGTTTCTGCTCCCTTTAAATCCTTTTGTCAAAGAAAAAACGGAGAGATGCTAGTAGGAACTTTAAGCGGTGTCGGACAATATACCGGTTACAGCGATTTAACTGAGTCTTTCCGTTTTAGGTATTACAGCCCCGGACTAACTTTTGGGGATCCCTCAAAACTTAAGATGGTGAAAAAACTAAAGCCTACTATTATTGGAGGAAATAGCTCCCTTGTGTCTGTTAAGTGGGGATATGATTTTAGTACGTCTTACAACACCCTAGACTTTGGAGTCGGTAATCAAGTTCCGTTTTACTTTAACGAGGCAGAAACACAGTTTGGAACATCTCCTGACACTGGTGGTACTGTGTTTACTGAGGCTGAGTTTACCGGAGGTATCATTACATCTAGGCCGACAATTAATACGTCTGGAAACGGTTCTATTGTAACTATAGGAATAGAGGCAGACATAAACGGATTTCCTTTATCTCTACAAGAAATTAATGTATTAGCACTTATAGGCAGGACATTATGATAAAGAATAGAAGTAAAACAAAAGGAGTGGCGTAACATGAGTTGGTTGGACAGTATAATAAAGGGTTTAATTCCCGACGCTCTGGACGATATATATAGTACTCCACTTCCTACGATTGATGTTCCTGATATTACGTTTAAGCCTTTTACGGTTTCGGGACCGTCAGGCACTATAAACACAGACGCAAGCGGTGGAACTACATATTCTCTAGACCCTACACAGCAGGCAATGGCGTCCAAGTTCTTTGGCGGTGCGGGAGCATTTGCTGATAGAGCAATGGTGGATACAGCCCAGCGCGAGACTGACATATATAATCGTATACGTGCAGCACAGTCTCCTGAGGAGCAACGGGCGGCGCTGGCGCTAGAAGAAAGAATGGCTGCACAGGGACGCTTAGGAGTTTCTACAGCGCAGTACGGAGGAACGCCAGAGCAGCTTGCAATGGCTAAAGCACAAGCAGAGGCGCAAAACATGGCTATGCTTTCAGCTATGGGCCAAGCACAGACAGAGCAGGCACAACAGGCATCTCTTGCTGGTCAATTTTTGCAGCAGAGTTACGCACCTCAAGCCGCACTTTTGTCCTCTTTTAATCCAGCTTTAAACGTAGCGAGCATAGCTGATGTTAGTCGTAGACAGCAGGGTGAATTTGACATTGAGGCTCAGATTGCGGCTCTGCAGGGTGCTTTAGGACAGCAGCAAGGACAGGCCAGCCTTTACGGAGGTGTTCACGCAGGCTTACTTGGAGGCTTAGGTAGTATCTTAACCTCAGGTAACAGTGAGACAGGCAGACCTTGGTGGCTACCATAAAAAGCACAGAACCTAAGAAAAGTATTTAAGTGAGAGGATAACACAATGTCTTATATGTCCGGAGTAGCTGGTATGTTGGCGAGTGGTGGTCAGCAGGCAGGTGCACAAATAGGCGGTGCTTTAGCAGGCATCGGGCAAAACGTAGGCGGTTTGTTGACCCGTCGGGCTGACAAGCAGGCCGCTGACGAGCGTGAAAAAGAAGTTAAGAACTTAATACAAAAAAACAGTGGTGACGCGGCAGCTTTAAACGCCTTAGGTACTGAGTACCAATCAAGAAACGACCCGTTGGCTGAAGTATTTTTTAATGCGGCAAAACAAGCTACTACCACACAAACGGGCAACGTTCTGTCTACCGCTATAGGAGCTACAGATCCCGCTGTTATGATTGAGCAAGCACAAGCAATGGCTAAGATACCGGGGATGCAAGCTCAGGCGTTGCAGCTACTAACTATGGCGCAAGAGATGCAGCAAAAACAAGCAAACACTGCTGCACTAACTGAGCGAAAAGCCGACGTAGCTCTTCAAGCTGAAGAAATGGGGTTTCCAGAGTTAGCTAAACAGGTACGGTCATCGTCTAGCTTAGAAAGAGTTAACTCAATTAGTGACACGTTAACCGAAAGAAAAATGGAAACCATGCCCGAACTTTCTGTACCCGCGAGACGTAAGGTTTTATTAGGTAAGGGCTACACTCCCCAGTTTGTCGGGACGCTTGATTTAAAGGGGATGTCTAAACAAGAGTTTAAAGCCTACTCAGATCTACAGAAGGGTAAAGTTGAGATGTTCTTACAGGACGGTAAACCTGTTGCTTACAGGGTAACTGACTCAGGCATGGTCGTTGTAGACGGAAAACTTGTTGACCCTAGCACACTTAATTTAACTGAGGCTCCTAATAGACAAGTCATTGAGAATGTAACTTCAGAAATGTCATCTGAATTAGTTAAACTAGGTGTATCCAAATTTGAAGAGCTTTGGGATCAAGCTACAAAATCAGCAGACAGTATACGAAGCATAGATAACATCATAGGTGACGTAGACACTATGTTTACTGGATCTCTGGCTAACGTAAACTTGCAAGTTAATAAGTTTTTAAAAGCAGTAGGATATCCTGTAGATAACGTACCTATAGAAAACACAGAGGCTTTTCTAGCCGAATCAGCAAAGCGTGTGGCAGACTACATTACAAACTTAGGTGCTGGTACAGGTCTTTCAGATAAAGATTTAGCGTTCACCACCAAGGTTGTTGCTGGAGATATAAATTTAGATGAAACTACAATTAAGCGTATGTTAGAGGAGTATAGGCGAGAGGCGACCAGAAAGATAGAAGGCTACAATAAACTGAGGGCGCAGGCGGCTAACAAGTTGGGCGAGAACGCAGAAATGACTTTGACTTTGTTACAGCCTATTTTTGTTCCTACAAGTAACCGTTTTGAAGGCTTTGAGATAGTCCCAGAGTCGGAGTAATATAATGCCAGAAACTAAAGTTAGAAACCCTGCAGGAGAAGTTGTAACAGTAAAACACCCTGAAGGAGCTTCAGAATCTGAGATACTAGAGTTTGCTCAAAAGCAGTACAAAGCGCAAACCGAAGCCCAACAAGAGCCTGTCGCACCAGAGCCATCTTACGTTGAGGGTGTTATGGCTCCTATGGAAGAGTTTAAGCCTGAGTTTACTCGTAGGCTGGCTACTCAGGCTCTTCAGGTTCCCGGAGTTCCCGGAACGGGGCAGATAGGTATCTCTGATGTGGCAGGTACTGCTATTTCACAAGCTGCTAGGACAGGCGGTGCTATGGCAATGGAGGCTTTTACTCCTCTAGTGCCCAACTACGTTAAAAACTTTTTTGACAGTGCTTTGACAGCAGCAGGACAAAAGTTTGAAGAGTTTGCACAAAACCCCGGCGTACAAGAAATGCTCTTGTCAATATCTTCTGGTTACGACTCATATAAAAACTGGGAGAAAAACAACAAAGCGTTAGCAGAACAGGTGAAAGAAAACTTAGGGATTGGTGTTGATTTAGCGACACTCTTTTCACCCCGTCCTGATTTAGTTGACTTAGATCTACGACTGCCCGGAGAAATGCAGGCTAGGAAAGCAGGAGTTGCATCTAAGTTGGCGCGTGAAAAAGAAGCTCTAACTGGTATGCTAACGCCAGAAAGTTTTACTTCCCTAGATAGAGTAGAGCTACGTGGGCCTCTACAGACTAAAACATGGGTTCCTAACGAGTTTGATGAATCTGTTATTGATGTAGTTCAAACTATTCCGGGAATAAAACCTTACAGTTCTGTGAGCAAAAACTTCACCATTATACAAGACCACGTAAAAAAACAAAGAGAACGCTTACAATCCTACATCAAAACGCAAAACAAGAAAGTAGACATGGAAGCGCTTAATTTTGAGTTCTCAGAGTCTCTTAATGATTTTTTAAATAGTGATGTGTTTCAGCTTGCCACACCAGCGGCCCAAAAACAGTTCATAAAGTACACAGACTTTGCTCAGAAAGTTATTAAAGAAGAAGGAGGTGATTTAAACGGACTTCTTGAAGCTAGAAAACGCTTTGATGATGCTGTACACGCTTCTGGTCAAACACTCGACGCTGACGTAGATACCTATCAAGGCCTTGCGGCAAAACTTGTACGTAATGTAATGAACGATTACATGAAGGCTAATACTAAGGGGAACGATGTCCATAACTTGTTAGACCAGCAGTTTAGGTCATTAACCGCGCTGGATAAACTAGTAGGTAAAAGAAACAGAGAGGGTGACAATGCTCCCGCTAGGCTTATGCAAACAATTAGAGACAACACGGGCATAACTGTTCCTACTACAGCGTTATCAATTCTCGCAACAGGTGCTGCTTTTGTTTCTCCTGCTGCTGCGGGAGCGCTTGGTACAGCCGCTGTTGGTACAGCGTTGTCTAAGCAAATTAAGAGACACGGAAAAGCAGCGGTACTAAAAGGATACGCAGAGCTTTTGTCTTCAGCTAACAAAGCCATAAAAACAATTAACGACCCTCTTCAGTTAGAGCGCATGGAGCTAGACCGTTTAGTACTAATTGATCTAATAGATGAAATTAGAAACTACGAGGAGACTGAAGAAAGTGAGTAGAGAAGACTTTTATTCAGTACGTAAAAGATACCGCCAAGAGTCTAGGCGTACGGAACGGGCGTACTCTAGTCAGGCTGTCAGAAAATCTACTGAAGCAGCTAAAGCTCTTCCTGAGAGCATCGCTAGAGACTTCAGCGCAGGCGGTGATAAAATGTCTATGGGTGTACAGCAGGGTGCTCAGGCCCGTGAGAATCTACGGCAAGGAAACATTGGTGACGCTGCTGCTGACTTTGGTACAGGCGCTTTGAATGTTGCTGGCGGTGCTGTTGGCTCTTTGTTGTCTCCTTTTACTGGTTTTGCTGAAGCTGTGACACCAGATTTAGGTGTGACTGAAGCTATAATGAACACACGAGCAGGTCAAGAGATAGCTAGACTCGCTCAAGAAAATCCTAGGACTGCTCAAAACCTAGGTAATATTGCTGAGATTGCTAGTGTTGTTCCCGGCATGGGTATGTTTGGTAAGGCTATGAACGCCGTGGCTGACAACACGCCTACAAAAGTAAAAGGATTTTACGATAGTCCTAGCCCAGTTTCAAAAGCGTACGCGACTGCAAAAGCAGTAGCTCCTAATTTGGGGTACACCGTAAACCAGCTTTTTAACCCTGTGGCTCAGGCAGAAAAGCGTGTTATAGGTACAGGACAAGGCAGGAGAAATGAGTACGTAACTAAGGCAGGAGAAGGCGCTGGGTCGTTTAACGAAGTAACTGGCAATATGCAAGCTAGTGCAAAGATAGACACGCAGCAGAAGTACAGGACTACTCCTGATCCTGATACAGTGGCTGGTAGCTCCGCAGAAGTCCAGAGGTACACCGCTGATTGGACTGACATGGCTAACAAAGATAGAGTCAAGAGCGGCTTGCGGATAGACGACGACACGCCAGACAACGTGGTTGACGGAGCAGTAGACCATCTGTACAACGTACACGGAACAAGTGATGCTCCGGGTGAAACCTCTCTTCAGATTCGTAAAACTAAAACAGGAGAGGGCTTAGACAAAGAAGGAGGCGCAGGAACCGTAGGCGGTACGGGATCTGCTTCTGTAAACGCTCTGAAAAGCCCAGAAAGCCTGCGAATAGCTAAAGGCGCTCTGCCTGACGCAGAACCGCTGGAGTTTTACAAAGAGTTTATTAAGGTAGCGAAGCACAGCCACAAGGACAGGGTAAACAGAGCAAAAGCACTTAACAAACTGCCTGAAGACATAACTCCGGGAAAACTCAGAGATAATTACTGGTCAGGTATTCGTAATCAAAAAAACAACAAAGAGCTTACAAAAGCACAACAACAAGCCCTTAACTTTTTCAAAGACGCCAAGCCAGTTACACTAAAAGACAGAGGAAACGGTATTTACTCCTTCTCAGATAATCACGTTTCTACTGCACAAGACTTAGGTGGAGTAAACGATTGGATTGCTATAGATGTAAACAACAATAAAGCGTACACAATGATCTCTGACGGTCACGACATGTTTGGCATGAATCCTGCCGGTGGAAACGCACACCTTACGGCGACACCTATAAGGTCTTTTGACATAGGTAAAAAACAAGAAAAAGGAGAGTCAGGAGGCAAAAAAGGCCCAACTGATTTGTCTAAAATAGAAGAGCTTACAGGAATCTCTAGGAACAAGAACGAAAGTGACACAGCTTACCAAGCAAGAGTACTCAGAGACTATAAAGGGACCGCTAAGTTAGAAGACTACATGAACGTAGGTGGTAACGTAGCAAGGACAGGAATGTTAGCAGCCGGGGGAAA
>Ga0129348_1000563_pt1 | contig 13369 bp, 14 predicted proteins | sample CPBDNA_4_FD_94424 | JGI IMG/M metagenome (GOLD analysis project Ga0129348, IMG submission 94424) | Freshwater to marine salinity gradient microbial communities from Chesapeake Bay, USA - CPBay_Sum_27_0.8_DNA | ecosystem: Environmental > Aquatic > Marine > Coastal | place: USA: Chesapeake Bay...
CATCACCCCATCAGGGGGCACGGGCGTCCCGCCCGTCGCGACCCGCTCCACACCCCTTCCCTTCGCCGGCGAAGGCACCGCGATCAATTCCGGCCCGCTCGACGGACTCCCCACCGCCGAAGCCAAACAAAAGATCACCACATGGCTCGAAGAACGCGGCCTCGGCCGCGCCGCCGTGCAATACAAACTGCGCGACTGGCTCTTCTCCCGCCAGCGTTACTGGGGCGAACCCTTCCCCGTGGTCTGGGAAAACGGATGCCATCGCGCCCTCGGTGAGGACGAACTCCCCGTGCGCCTGCCGGAGTTGGAGGACTTCAAGCCGACCGGCACCGCGGAACCTCCGCTTTCCAAAGCCAAAAACTGGGTGCGTTACTCGGACACCGCCACGCGCGAGTTGAACACCATGCCGCAGTGGGCCGGCTCCTGCTGGTATTACCTGCGCTACTGCGATCCGAAGAACGAGCAGCACTTCATCGGCGAAGAGGCCGCGCGCTACTGGCTCGGTGACGGCCAAGCCAGACCCGGCGGCGTCGATCTTTATGTCGGCGGCACGGAACACGCCGTCCTTCACCTTCTCTACGCGCGATTCTGGCACATGGTCCTGCACGACCTCGGCCTCCTCCCCACGCCCGAACCGTTCCAGCGCCTCGTCAACCAAGGCCTCATCCTCGGGTCCGACGGACAAAAAATGTCCAAGAGCCGCGGCAACGTGGTCAATCCGGACGAAGTCATCGAAGACTACGGCGCCGACTCCCTCCGCCTCTACGAGATGTTCATGGGCCCGCTCGAGCAGATGAAGCCGTGGAGCATGAAAGGCGTCGAAGGCGTCTACCGCTTCCTCGCCCGCGTCTGGCGCCTGGCCATGGTCGAGGACCAGGAAGGAAATTGGCAACTCTCCCCCGCCGTGGCCGACATCGAGCCGACCGCCTCGCAACGCCGCGTCCTCCACGCCACGATCAAAAAAGTCACCGGCGACCTCGCCACGCTGTCGTTCAACACCGCCATCTCGCAAATGATGGTCTGCGTCAACGAACTGACCGCCGCCGAGCAGCGACCCGTCTCCGCCCTGCGCACACTCCTCACCCTACTCAGCCCCTTCGCCCCGCACATGGCCGAAGAACTCTGGGAGCAACTCGGCAAAAAATTCCCCGGCTTCGAAGGCAGTGCCCACACGCAAACGTGGCCAACCTACGACGAATCCCTCCTGGTCGAAAACGAAGTGGAGATCGTCCTGCAAATCAACGGCAAGGTCCGCGAGAAACTTGTCGTGCCGAAGGACGCCCCGCGCGACCAACTCGAAGCCGCCGCCCGCGCCCACGAGAAATTCGCCACGCACCTCGCCGGCAAGGACATTGTGAAGGTCATCGCCGTCCCAGGAAAGTTGGTCAATTTCGTCATCAAAGCCGCCTAGCTTTGACAAAATAGCTAAATTAGCTATTTTGTGCCTATGAGCACCGAATACCCTTCCGCCAACATCCCCGCTCCGCGCGTCCAGGAACTCCCCACCATCACCGCCACCGAGCTCAAAAACGCCACGGCCGACGTCTTCGAGCAGGTCGCCGCCAAGCAAGCCGTGGCCATCACCCGCCACGAAAAACCCCGCGCCGTCCTGCTCTCCGTCGAGCAATACGAAGCACTCGCCGGCCAGCGCCCGGACTGGCTGGAGCAACTCCACGAGGAATACCGCGGCATGCTCGATCGCATGCAAGGGCCGGAACAACGCGCGGCCGCAGAACGCGCTTTCAATGCCACCCCTCAGGAACTCGGCGAAGCCGCTGTCCGGGCCGCGCAGCAAAAAGCCAAGCCCTGCCATGGCCGATAAGCCGCTTCTTTACGTCCTCGCCGGCGTCAACGGGGCGGGTAAGTCGAGCATCGGAGAGTCCGAGTTCGTCAGCCAAGGCTCGCCGGTCTTCAACCCCGACACCATCGCCCAGCAAATCCGCACCCTTCACCCCGACATCTCACTCACCCTCGCCAACGCCCACGCCTGGCAGATCGGCAAATCGCTCCTCGAGCAAGCCATCGCCGGCGGACGCGACTACCGCTTCGAAACCACGCTCGGCGGACGCACCATCGCCCAACTGCTCGAAAAAGCCGCCCGCTCCGGCCACCGCCTCCGCATCTGGTTCTGCGGCCTGGCCAGCCCCGAACTCCACCTGCAGCGCGTACAAAGCCGCGTGGCGCACGGCGGCCACGATATCCCGGCGCAAAAAATCCGCGAACGTTGGAACCGCAGTCGCGAAAACCTCATCCGCCTCCTCCCCCTCATCGACCATCTCCGGGTCTATGACAATTCCGAGGAAGCCGATCCCGCTGCCGGCCGGAAACCGGAGCCCGTCCTGCTCCTCGAAATGCAACGCGGCAAAATCACCGCCCCCGCCGATCTCTCCAACGCCCCCGACTGGGCGCGTCCCATCATCGCGGCCGCTATCCACCTGCACACAGCCAGGTAGGGCAGGGCCTCCGGACCCGCCGGGATCATTATCACTCCACCAGCAACTCCGCGATCTGCACCGCGTTGAGCGCCGCGCCTTTCAACAACTGGTCGCCGCAGATCCAGAAACTCAACCCGTTCTCCAGCGCGCAATCCGCACGCAAACGCCCGATCTCACAGTCGTCCTGGCCCGCCACCTCGAGCGGCACCGGGTAACCGTGACGCGACGGTTCATCGACGACCCGCAAACCCGGCGCCCCTGCCAGCACCGTGCGGGCCTCCGCGACCGACACCGGCCGCTCAAACTCCGCGCTCACGGCCACGCTATGCGCACGATAGACCGGAACACGCACGCACGTGACCGAGGCACGGAAACCGGGCAATCCCATAATCTTGCGTCCCTCGTTTTCCAACTTCATCTCCTCCTTAGTGTAGCCGCTCTCGAGAAAGGCATCGACCTGCGGGATCACGTTGAAGGCGATCTGCCACGGGTAGACGGCGCGCGACGGTTCCTCGCCGCGGGCCAGCGCTTCCACCTGCGTTTTCAACTCCTCGATCGCCTTGGCCCCCGAGCCGGACACGGCCTGGTAACTCGAGGCCCACAAGCGCTTCACGCCGAAAGCCCGGTGCAAGGGCCAGAGCCCCATCAGCGTGATGGCCGTCGTGCAGTTCGGATTCGCGATGATGCCCTTGTGCGCCCGCGCCGCGTCCGGGTTGATCTCCGGCACGACCAGCGGCACGTCGGCGTCCATGCGGAAAGCCGACGAATTGTCGATGACCACGGCTCCCGCCTTGACCGCCGCCGCGGCGAATTCCTTGGAAATGGATCCGCCCGCGCTGAAGAGCGCGAAGTCCACACCGGCGAAGGCCGCGGGTGTCACTTCGCTCACTTCGACCGGAGCACCACGGAAATCGAGCGTCTTCCCGGCCGACCGCGCCGAAGCGAGAAGCGTCAGTTTGCCGACCGGAAAATTCCGCCGCTCCAGCACACGCATCATCTCGATGCCCACCGCGCCGGTTGCGCCAACGATCGCCACGTGATAAGTCCTGCCCATCGGAAAGGCGGCGAAATTACCATCCCGGAAGCCCGTGGCGAACAAGAAACCTCGCCGCGGTAAACCGGCGCGCTCCCTCGTGGTCGACGTGGCCAGCCAATCGCTGCGCGTCATGGAAGGACGGCGGACCGTGGCGACCTTTCCCGTCTCCACCTCGAAGTTCGGCCTCGGTTTCGAGGAAGGCAGCTTCAAAACGCCGACCGGACGCTTCCGCATCGCCCGCAAGATCGGCGGCCGCGCCCCGCTCTGGACGATCTTCCGCGCGCGCCGGGACACCGGGCGCCTAGCCGCGCCGGGCGGCGACGAGGACCTCGTGCTGACCCGCATCCTCACCCTCGACGGGCTGGAAAAACGCAACGCCAACAGCCTCCGACGCTTCATCTACATCCACGGCACCAACCAGGAACACCTCATCGGCACCCCGGCCAGCCACGGCTGTGTGCGGCTCCGCAACGCAGATATGGCCGCCCTGCACCGCATGGTCGCGGCGGGTACCCCCGTGCGGATCGTTCCGCCCCCGCCGAACACCCCGGTTTGATTTTCCGCTCCGATTTTCGTTGTTCCGTGCAGCAGGCCTGTCAGATTTGTGACTTACCGATTTTATGGAAGGAGGTGAATCAGAAATGACCATCGTCAAAGTTATCGCCATCATCGCCGTCGCGGCCGCTTCGCTGAGCCTCGGCGCCTGCGCGAGCAAGCCGCAGCCGGCTCCGGCTCCCGTCAGCTACAGCAAATAAGTAGCCTGACCAAAAAGGGGGGAAATATCCCTTTCAACCAAGCCGCGGAGAAATCCGCGGCTTGGTTTTTTTATCACGTGACGATCTCCGACCGATGCGCCTTTGGTGGGTATTATCAAGAGAACTCAAGCGGCAAAACTCGGCCGCACGCTGACGAACGGGCTGTCCGCCAGCGAAAACCGCCACGGCAAATCCTGCGCTCGCGAGATGCCGATCCGTCCATCCGCAATGACTTTCGCCGCAGAGCCCGCGAGGAAACAGCGGCGCGGCGAAGAGCAAAAATCCGACCCGTGGTGCGCCCCGGTCACGCCGAGCGCGGCGGCCAACCGCCCGGGGCCGCCGGTCAAGTGGCGGCCTTTCTTGTCCCCGCGCCTCTTTTGCATGGCGCGCAATCCGCGCCGCGGTTCGATCGCGCGGATCAGGACGAAGCCCTCCTCGTTCCCTTTGGTCAGCACGTTGAGCATCCAATGCATCCCGTAGTTCAAATACACGTAGACCGTCCCCGCGCGGTGTCGCGCGACAAACTCACGCGCCGATGGACGCGTGAACGTGTGGCACGCCGGATCACCGACCGACGCGTAGGCCTCGCACTCGACCACGATCCCGCTGCACGCGCCCCAGACCAGCTCGCAGCCCACCAGCGCCCGAGCACACTCGACCGGTGACTGCGTGAAAAACTCCCGCGGAATCACAACGGAACCGGATGATCGATGAATTTCCACGGCACGCAGAACTTCTTCGCCAGATGCGCCGCCAGCGCCTGCACGCCGAGCGTCTCCGTCGCGTAGTGTCCGCCATAGATCACATTGATCCCGAGTTCCTCCGCTCGCACCCAACTCCATTGCGGACCTTCACCCGTGACAAAGGTGTCCACCCCAGCCGCGGCGACCTTCTCCACCATGTCGCCGCCCCCGCCGGTGATCACACCGACCTTGCGCGGACGCGCCGGGCCCGCCGCACACACCTCGGGGACGCGTCCCGTGGTCTTCATCAACCGCCGCACCAACTCGGTGCGCGATCCGGCAAACGCTCCCGCATGGCCGAAACCGAGGAAAGATTTGAGTCCGCGCAATCCGAGCGCTTTGGCTAGAAGCACATTGTTGCCGACCACGCCGTGCGCATCGAGGGGAAGATGCACCGAGTAAAGCGCCATATCCGCCTTGCGCATGATCTCGAGTTTCTCGCGAAAAATTCCCGTGATTGGCTGCACACCGGACCAAAAAAGCCCGTGATGCACGACGAGCAGCGATCCCGAGCCGGCGGCCGCCGCTTTCTTGATCACCGGCAAGCCCGCATCCACGGCCGCCAGCACGCGTGCCACCTTCCCGCGATTCTCCACCTGCAGTCCGTTGTGCGCGCCGGGATAGTCCTCGACCTCCGCCACCTTCAGATAGCGGTTGGCCTCGGAAATGAGCGCCTCGAGCTTGGCCATGCCCGCATCATCCGGCCGCAGCCTCGTCCTCTTCAATCTTCTTTCATCCCCGCCCCCCGCCCGATAGCCTCCCGCCCCCTATGCTCAAGGCCGGAATCGTCGGACTGCCCAATGTCGGCAAATCGACCCTCTTCAACGCCATCACCCGCACCCGCAAGGCGCAGGCGGCCAACTTCCCTTTCTGCACGATCGAGCCGAATGTCGGCATCGTCAGCGTCCCCGACAAACGCCTCGACGCCCTGACCGAACTTTCCAAATCGGAAAAAACCGTCCCCACCGCCATCGAATTCGTCGACATCGCCGGCTTGGTCAAAGGCGCCAGCCAGGGCGAAGGCCTCGGCAACCAATTCCTCAGCCACATCCGCGAAGTCGACGCCATCGTGCAGGTCGTCAGATGCTTCGAGAACGAGGACATCCACCACGTGGCGGGATCGATGGACCCCGTCCGCGATATCGAGGTGATCAACACCGAGCTGATCCTCGCCGACATCGCCTCGCTCGAAAAACGCAAAGACAAACTCGCCAAGAACGCCCGCGGCGGCGACGCGCAAGCCAAGGCCGAACTCGCGCTGCTGGAAAAAGTTCTGCCCCACCTCAACGAAGGCAAACCGGCCAGCACGCTCGACCTCACCGCCGAGGAGCGCGTGCTCCTAAAAGGATTTTTCCTCCTCAGCGCCAAGCCCGTCATCTTCGCCTGCAATGTGCAAGAGAGCGACCTGGCCAATCTCGCGCCCGATTCGCCCTCCGGCAAACACGTGCAGGCCGTGCGCGACTACGCCGCGAAACACCTCGGCACCGAAGCCACCGTGATCAGCGCCCAGATCGAAAGCGAACTGGTCGATCTCTCCCCGGAGGAATCGAAAGATTACCTGCAAAGCCTCGGACTCGAGGAAAGCGGCGTCGGCGAGCTGATCAAGAAAGTCTACACCCTCCTCGGACTCCGCACCTACCTCACCACCGGACCGAAGGAAACCCGCGCCTGGACCATCCGCGCCGGCGACAAAGCCCCCGCCGCGGCCGGCGTCATCCACAGCGATTTCGAACGCGGCTTCATCGCCGCGGAAACCATTGCCTTCGAGGACCTGATCCAACTCGGCTCCCACGCCAAAGCCCGCGAAGCCGGCAAACTCCGCATCGAAGGCAAAGAATACGTCGTGCAGGACGGCGACGTCATCGAGTTCAGGTTCAACGTCTGACCAGCGCACCTTGGCGCCCACGCTGAGGCGCGGCAGCGAGTACTACGCAAAGCACCTCGACGGCATCGGGACTCCCGGAGCCAGCCGTTTCCCCGGGTGCGTCGGGCCCGGGAGTAGCGACCGGCGGGTTTCTCTTTCATCTTTCCGGACGCGCGCGGATGATGACGGAAGCCGTGAAGACTTCCGCCATCATTCTCCGCGTCGCCGATTTCCTCAAAGTCTTCCCGCCGTTCAGCTATCTCGCCGACGAGGAACTCCTCGAGTTGGCCCGTTCGGGACGCGTGCAGTTTTCCGAGAAGGGGGAAATCCTCTTCGAACAAGGCAGCACGCACGGACGCTACTTTCATGTCATCAACAAAGGTTCCGTGCGCCTCGTGCGCGGCACGGAGCAAAAACTTTCCGACCTGCGTGGTCCGGGTGATTTCGTCGGTGCAGGGGCCGTACTCGGCGAGGAAACGCACACCGACTCGGCGCTGGTCGATGAAGATTCGATTCTTTACGCCCTCGACAATTCCGTCTTCCGGCGGATCTGCGAAGCGTCGCCGCGCATCAGCCGGTTCCTGAAAGTCTATTTCGATTCGAAGGACATCGAGACGAGCACGACGCCCGGCCAAGACGTGTCCGGTTGGCGCGGCGGCGAGGAAGAACATCTCGCGCGGCTGCAGGCAACACTGGTGGCCGGGCCGGCCCATTTGACCGTCCGCGAAGCCGCCGAAGCGATGTCTGCCGCGGATAGTTCGGCTTTTCTGGTCGTCGATGCCGGCGGAAAGCCGGCAGGCCTGCTGACCGAATCCGACTTGTGCAGGGAAATCGCCACAGGACGTGTCCCGCTCGACACCGCGGTCGGAGATATCACGCGCCACCCGGTGGTCACCGTGCCTCCGCGGACCACGGTGGAGGAGGCCCTGCTCGCGATGATCCGCCACGACATCCGGCACCTCTGCGTGACCGGGGACGGCAAGCCGGGCAGCCCAGCGGTGGGGATCATCCCGGAGAAGGCCGTCTGGCAGGCCCGCGTTCGCGATCCGCTGGTGCTCATGCAGGAAATTGGCCGAGCCTCCTCCCCGCAGGCTCTGCGCGCCGCGGGCGAGGAACTGGACCGGATGCTGGCGGGAGAATGGAAATCGCCGGACGCAGTGCCCTGGTGCACGCGCCTGGCCGACGAGATGCGCCGCGCGATGTTTCGCCGCGCCGAAAGCTGGGCGCGCGAAAAAGTCGGACCGCCACCCGGGACTTTCGCTTTGGCCTTGATCGGAGCGCCAGGTCGCGGGGAGGTTCCGACCGCCACGCCCATGACTTTGGCAGGCGTGGCCGGCGACGAAAACGTGCTCGGCTGGACACGAGATCTGGTCGCGCGCACCAACGAACTGCTCGCCGCAGCGGGGTTTCCCGCGGCATCGGCCAACGGCGCCGTTGACCCGGCCGCATGCTGCCGCACGGTCGCAGCGTGGAGTGAATTTTTCCGCTCTCTCGTCCGCGACCCCATGGGCGGGGAAATTTGGAACCAAATGGCTTTCTTCGATCTCTCGGTGGTGGCCGGCGACCCCGATCTGCGCGAGGAAGTTTTCACTGCCCTGCTCGGGGAAATGAGAGCACGCCCGAATTTTATCCGTTTGCTGGCCAACGACGCACTGGGCAATTTGCCACCCGTTACCATCTACGAGGGGTACGCGGTGGAAGCGGACGGACTCATACGGGAGACGATCGATTTGCAGGACTATGCGCTCGGGCCGGTGAGCGATGTGGCCCGGGTTTTCCACCTCGACGGAGGCGATCCGCGCACGACCGGCACGCTTGATCGCCTCGAGGCCGCGGCCGGACGCTTTCCGCAAGGAGCGGATGTCTTTGCGCGGGCCTCGCGCGCTTTCCGTGTCGCGCAATATTTCCGCGCCGCGCAAGGACTGCGCGACGGGAACGACGGCCGTGAACTCCGTCCGGTCGCCTTGAGCCGCACCGAGCAGGTGCAACTCAAATCGGCCTTCCGCGACATCGGCGAGTTGATCGCTTTCACGGCGAGCTACTATGGATTCAAACCCTGAGCCCCGTTACGTCGTCTTCGACTGCGAGACAACCGGCCTCGATCCGGCCAAGGACGGCATCCTGACCATCGGAGCCGTCGCCGTGCGTGACGGCGAAATCTGTCTCGACGACGAGTTCGACGCCATATTGACCGACTGGCGCATGACCTCCGCCGTGCTGGTCCACGGCATCACACCCGCGGAGGCCGCGCGCGGCGAATCGGAAGAACAGGCCGTGCCAAAGTTTCTCGATTACGTGGGGGACGCGGTGCTTGTCGGCCATCATGTCGGGTTCGACCAGAAAATCGTGGCTCATGCCGCGCAGCGGCTCGGACGCGAACTGCCCAATCCCGCGCTCGATACCATGCGGATCGCCCTCGCGCTGGAAGAACGCGGGGCTTTCGAGGGGCGCGAAATCCGCGGCTTCGACCTCGACAACCTCGGGGCATTATTCGACGTGGAGCCGCACGATCGTCACACCGCCTCGGGCGACGCGTTCATCACCGCGCAGATCTTCATCCGTCTGGAGCGCATGGCCCGCAAAGCCGGTATCGACCTCGCGGAACTCCGGGAGCGGGACGAATAGGGTCTGACACGAACATTGTTGTCTGATTTAGCGGTGACCACGCGCATTGTCGTTCAAAACGGCGACGTCATCGAATTCCGGTTCAACGTGTAACCGCGGCTTGCGTGGGTCGCATCTCATTCCCAAGACAATGAAAGTCTCTTCAAAAATCCCTGCCGTCGTGGCTGCCGCCTTTTTGACGACCTTTTGCGAGGTATCGGAGGCCGGGCGCGCTTCACTTACGTCTACGAGGCCAAGGTCGCCGAAAAGGGCGAGATCGAGTTGGAAAACTGGGTCACTTGGAAGTCCGGACCGAACAACAAAAACGGCTTCGATTTCCGCCATGAGATCGAATACGGCGTAACCGACCGCTTCCAGTTGGCGCTGTATGCGGCGGACTGGCAGATCGCGGACAACGCGGCGCGTTACCAGAATACCGCGCTCGAGGCCATCTACCAACTCACCGATCCGAAGAAGGCCTTCCTCGGATCCGCGCTCTACGGCGAAGTGAAGCTCGGCGACCAGCAGTTCAAGCTCGAGACGAAAGGCATCGTGCAAAGGAACATCGGCCCCCTCGTGCTCGCCTACAACGCGACGCTCGAAGCGGAATGGGAGGGCGCGAACCTCCAGAGCCTCGACGAGAATTACGGCAAGCTCGAGCAAAGCGCCGGCGCGAGCTGGAAGTTTTCCGACAACATCAAGGTCGGCGGCGAATTCCAGCAGAAGTTCTACCCGAAAGAGAATTGGTCCGTGCCCACGCAGAGCGTCGTTTATGCCGGCCCCAACATCGCGCTGGAATACGGCCGCTATTTCGCCACCTTCACCGGCATGGTCCAAGCGACGGGCATATCAGGCGAGCCCGACTTCCAGCTGCGCACCATCTTCGGCGTGGAGTTTTAAAACCGCCGCTGCTCGCGGGCCGACCTCCGGGTTCGTTCCTCGCCGCCGAGACCATCGCCTTCGAGGACCTGATCACCCTCGGCTCCCACGCCGAAGCCCGCGAGGCCGGCAAACTTCGCATCGAAGGCGAAGAATACGTCGTCCAAGACGGTGACGTCATCGAGTTTCGGTTCAACGTCTAGGAGCATCCCCCGTCTTCCGCATCCAATTTGCCTTGTCGCCCGACCGCTCGGAGCCAATTGTTGCGTTATGCGGAAAGCCCAAAACCTACTCTTCGGCGCGGCGTTGTTCACCCTCTGTTGCGCACTGGTTACCATCGGCCGGGCGGACACCGTGTACGCGGTCAGTTTCTCCACAGGTGAACTCATCAGCTACGAGTCGGCCGATCCCGCCGGCACGAGGAGCACCCTCTTGACTGGCGGCTCTCTGGTCAGCCCCGGTTCCCTCGCTTTCGGGCCCGATGGCAACCTCTACATCGGCGAGAACGGCGACGGATCGACCTTCGCTCCGCGGATTTCCAAATACGAAATTACCACGCTTACGCTTTCGACAGTCTACGCCTTCAGCGGCTTCGAGGTGTTTCCCGGCAGCCTCGCTTTCAAAGGCAACGATTTGCTCATCGGGCGGAACCCGTTCTTCAGCAACACCGGCCCGATCACCCTGCTCTCCAACGCCACCGGCGGCACGCCTGCCGTAAGCGATTACACCACGGGGGGATCGCTGGCCAGCAGCCCGGGCCTCGCGCTGGCCACCGACGGCCGCCTTTATGTCAGTGACCAGACCTACAATTTCACGACCGGTATCGCGTCTGGGCCGGTGAAGCGCTTTGACGCCGCCGGCACTTATTTCGGGGAAGTGATCGCCGACGGCGCCAGCGGCCTCGCCGGGCCGACGGGTCTTGTCATCCAAGGAGACACCCTCTTCACCGCCAGCATCATGGACGGCGCGATCCTCCAAACCGATCTCGCCACCGACACTACCCAGACTTTCGCGGACATCGGTGTTCCGTTCGAAGCAGCAGTGCTTGCGGGGCTCACCGACGACGGGCTCATTGTTGGCAGCCCGTCCGGCAACGGCGACATCTACCGCTTCACCTCGGACGGAACACTGGTTGACACCTACGCGTCCGGACTCGGTCAGATCGGCGGCATCGCCACCGTGCCCGAACCAGGCACATTTTGGCTCGTGGCCGCGGGCTGCGCTATCGGCGCTTTGGTCCTCCGCCGCCGCGCCGTCAGATCGTCCGGCAGAACTGCTCGATGCGGTCGAGACCGGTTTTGATCGTCTCGAGGTCCGTCGCGTAGCTGAGGCGCACGGTTTTGTCGTCGCCGAAGGCGATGCCCGGGACGACGGCGACTTCGGCTTTGCTGAGCAGGCGGTCGGCGAAGTTGGTCGAACTGAGACCGAACTTCGAGATGTCGGCCAGCATGTAGAACGCACCGTGCGGCTTGACCGTGGTCATGTTCGGGATCGCGGCGAGGCGCTCATACATGTATTCGCGGCGGACGTTGAATTCGTCGCGCATGTCGGTGACGCATTGCTGCGAACCTTTAAGCGCGGCCACGGCGCCTTTTTGCGCGAAGGAATTCGGGCCGGACGTGCTGTGGCTCTGCAGGGAGTCGATGACCTTGGCGATTTCCTCGGGAGCACCGAGGTAACCGAGACGCCATCCGGTCATGGCATAGGCTTTGCTGAAGCCGTTGACCGTGATGGTGAGGTCGTAGGCTTCTTTGGAGAGCGAGGCGACGCTGACGTGCGAGGCATCGTCATAGATGAGCTTCTCGTAGATTTCGTCGGAGAGGATGAAGATGTCTTCGGTGAGGGCGACTTCGACCAGCGCTTCGAGTTCCTCGCGGGTGTAGACCGAGCCGGTCGGGTTGCCCGGGCTGTTGATGATGACCATCTTGGTGCGCGGGGTCATCGCGTTTTCGAATTCCTCGGCGGTCATTTTGTAGGCGTTCGAGGCCTTGGTCTGGACGATGACGGGCTCGGCGCCGACGAGACGGACCATGTCGGGATAGCTGAGCCAGTAGGGCGCGGGGATGATGACTTCGTCGCCGGGTTCGCAGCAGGCGAGGATGGCGTTGTAGCAGGATTGCTTGGCACCGTTGCTAACCACGATCTGGTTCGGCTTGTAGTCGACCTGGTTGTCGGCCGCGAACTTTTCGCTGATGGCCGTGCGCAGTTCGGGAAGTCCCGCGCTCGGCGTGTATTTGGTGAAACCTTCCTGCAGGGCCTTGATCGCCGCTTCCTTGATGTGCTCGGGCGTGTCGAAGTCGGGTTCGCCGGCGCCGAATCCGCAGACGTCGATGCCCTCGGCGCGCATGGCCTTGGCTTTGCTGTCGATGGCGAGAGTGAGGGACGGGGTCAGTTGAACGGCGTGGGAAGAGAGGTCCATAAGATGAGTGGTCGGTAAATTGGGATGAACGGATACGTTAAGCGGAGGCACGGGCGGATTCAACGAATCCTTTCAGCGAGTTGTCCGCCACCTTGACGATGCCGATCTCGCGCACGGCATTTTCCGGCGCATCGGAGGCGTGGGCCGCATTGACCATGATGCTGGAGCCGAATTCTTTGCGAATGGTGCCGGGAGGCGCCTTGGCCGGATCGGTTGGGCCGAGAACGGTGCGAATTTTCGTGATGGCGTCCGGTCCCTCGAAAACCAAAGCGAGAATCTTTTGCGTGCCGGGCTTGGCCTGATCCTTCTCCGGCACCGCCGAGGGACGCGCGCCCGACATGAATTCCACGATGTTCTCCCAATGGTCGCGGCCTTTTTCCGGGCCGAACTTTTCCGAGAGCGCGTCGAGCACCGGTCCGTAGAACTGCATGCCTTCGGCCACCGACATGTGGTGCACCTTCATCGCGACGAGCGGCAACCCGGTGCGCGCAAAAACATCGAGCACCGCCCCCGGACGCGTGCCGGGAAATTGGAAATTATCGGGCTTGATCAAAACCAACGAACGCTGTGCCCCCGCCGCCACCGGCTGGGCCAGCACATCGACTTGGGTCGCGGCCAATTTCGTCAACTCGCC